>Ga0164296_1000549_pt1 | contig 43855 bp, 60 predicted proteins | sample GEODES057metaG_FD_113533 | JGI IMG/M metagenome (GOLD analysis project Ga0164296, IMG submission 113533) | Dystrophic lake water microbial communities from Trout Bog Lake, Wisconsin, USA - GEODES057 metaG | ecosystem: Environmental > Aquatic > Freshwater > Lake | place: USA: Trout Bog Lake...
ACAATTCCAACCTACTTTAACTATAACGGTACACCGTTAAACCCAGCGCCACCAAACTTACCAGTATCTGCGCCTAGCAACTATACGCCTCAATTTGAGAACCAAATATTAAGCCAGCTACGTTTGTACTTTAACCAGCTAAATAACTATACCCAAGCTACTGCTATACCAGACTACGGAACAAAAACCCAAAGACCGACTGCTAATCAACAAATTGGTCAGTTTTACTTTGATACCACTCTTGGGTATCCTATTTGGTGGAACGGTACTAAATGGGTAAATGCTAGTGGAACGGTGGTTTAAATGATAAACTTCAATAAATACGTATTAAAGGAGGCCATTTATGGCTAATATGGGAATTGGTGCAGCTATGCTTATGAAGCATGCTATGGGTGACAACGCAGGTAATGCCGGAATCAGTGCGCTTAATCCTTCCATGCCCCCTGCACAAATGGCTCCTAAAAAGCCTGCAGCTAGCGCTTTAAAAATACTAACTAATTACTTCCAAAACCGTGGAATCCCTATCCCACAAGGTATGGCTGCAGTACAAAAAGAAATATCCGAAGGTTTACAATTACTTCAGTTTAGGCAGTCAATTATGGCTATTAAAGAAATGGGTCAAGGAGTTGCCCAGATTCACTTTTTTACTTTAGATACCGAAGCCCAACTTAGCGAAGATGTTAAACACTTTATTAATTTGCTTCGTAAAGCGGGTATTCATACTATCTACGATAAAGATGCTGACCCAGTACTTATGCAAGCTGCCCAACCTATGGGGGTTACAGCACAGCAATCAGATCAACCACAGTTTAAGTTAATGGCTACTCTATGAGCCTAGTAATACAGCCTTCGTTTAAAAAAATAGAAGCTATGTTGCCCCAGCTTCGTGCTATGCCGCAAGTTAAATGTGTTGAAAAACATCATTTTGGACCTGGAATGTATGTTAAAGAAGTTACTATGCCTGCTGGCTCTATTATTGTAGGTAAACCCCATAAGACTGAACATTTATGTATTTTGCTGCAAGGCAAAATGAAACTAGTTAAAGAAGATGGGGAAGTTATAGAGTTAGTTGCCCCTGCTACTTTTGTAGGTAAACCCGGTAGGAAAATAGCTTACATAATCGAAACCGTTGTTTTTCAAAATATTTTTGCAACCGATGAAACTGATGTGAAAAAGCTAGAACACATGTTTGTCGAGAATCCGTTATTGGAAGGAAACTAATATGGCATTTGTTGACGTTGGTGTAGCTATTATTGGATCCGAAGCCGCTGCAGCTATTGGTACTGCTGGCACTGCTGCTATCGGTTCTGGTTTAGTTGGTGCTGGTACAGGTGCATTAATGGCGGGTATCCAAGGAAAAAATGTGCTTAATGGCGCATTAATGGGTGGTGCGCTTGGTGCTGTAGGTGGTGGTATTGGTGGATCAATGATGGGTGCCGCAGGAAATGTTACTGGACAAATTGGTACTGATGTTGCTTCAATGCAAGCGGCGGGAGCAAGTTATAGCGAAGTAAACCAAGCTTTAATGGATACCTATGGTATGACTTCAGCCCAAGCTGATGCAGCTATAACCCAAACAGCCCAAACAGGATCAACTGCTGGTGGTATTAATGCCGCTTCTGCCAATGCTTTAGATAAAGGTGTAGGTATTGCAAGTAATATTGGTCCAAGTACGGCCCCCGTAGGTAGTAGCAATGCTGCTGTTCAAGGCGCTAAAACCGCTATGACTAACCCAAACCTTTTAAAATACGGTGTACCTGCAGCTATGGTTGCCTATGGTTCAGGTTTATTTGGTAATAAAACTAGTGGTCCCGGCATTACTTCACAAAACACTATTGGTCAATCTAAGCCTGTACCGGGTATTATGAGTGCCCAGCTAAGCCCAAATTATCAAGGTTACTTCCAAGCAGCTGAGGGTGGCATTGCTAAGTTAGCTGTAGGTGGTGGGGCTGAAGCCGAAATGACTCCTGACGTTAACCAAACATCGGTTAATCCTGCTGATCTGAATCAAAGTAAAAGTGCTAGTTTATCCCCACAAACACAGTCTTTATTAAACCAATATGGTATTAACCAAAGCCAAGCAACGGGTGTTCTATCAGCATTACAAAGCCAAGGTATTGGTAATCAACCAACTCATGCAGCTTCAGGCGGTATTATGGGTTTAGCCTCTGGTGGTGGAACTGGCTATCACTTAGGTGGTTATTCAGATGGTGGTCGTTTACTTAAAGGTCCTGGCGATGGTATGTCCGACGAAATTCCTGCAACAATTGGTCATAAACAACCAGCCCGTTTGGCTGATGGTGAGTTTGTTGTGCCTGCTGACGTTGTCTCGCATCTTGGTAACGGTTCTACTGATGCTGGTGCAAAGCACCTCTATAAGATGATGGATAACATACGACATGCTCGCACAGGTAATAAGAAACAAGGCAAACAAATTAAGGCAGACAAATACTTACCAAAATGATCATTAGCCACATCCAGACAAACTACTGTGCCCAAATTTGGCCTAAAGTAGAAGGTTTTTTAGCAGAAGCCTGTAAGTTTGGCGATGAGTACACATTAGATCAGATTAAAGTGTTTGTTTGCACAGGGCAATGGATGTTGTTAGTGGCAGGAGATAATGAGAAAATATACGGCGCAGCAACAGTAAATTTTCTAAATATGCCAAACAGTAGGGTAGCATTTGTTACAGCTATAGGTGGAAAGTTAATTTCCAGTAAAGATACTTATGGTCAGATGGTAGAAATTTTTAAGCATTTTGGAGCTACTAAAGTTCAAGGTGCTGCTAGAGAGTCTATTGCACGTTTGTGGAGTAGATACGGGTTTAAAGAACGCTACAGGATTGTAGAGGCAAATATATGAATTTGATTAAATTGTTAAAGTGGTTTTTTATAGACCAATTTATGTTGGGTTTTGGTGGCGGCGGATCTAGCGGTGGTGGTGGAACCACACAATCAGTATCAAATCAATATTCAAGTCTATCACCTTGGGCAGCGCCCTATGTGACGTCTATGCTTGGTGCTGCTCAAAACCAAGTGTTTCAAACTGACCCAACCTCGGGTCAAATTACAGGCATGAACCCATACAATGCTTTTGGTACATCCAATGGTCAAGGTGGTCAATATGGTATGACTGCTAATGATATGACTGCCGCTAATTCTGCAGTGGCTCCATTTAGTCAACTTCAAAACCAATCTTTTGGTGCTGCAAGTAATCTGCAAACTCCTGGACAGTATGGTATGGCTACTGGCGCCGCTGGTATGGGTACTATGGGTGCTTTAGGTGCAGGTCAAAATCTGCAAAACACTCTGACTAGTGGTAATGCTATGAGTCAGTATATGAACCCATATATTCAAAATGTGCTTAACCCAGCTCTACAGCTATCTAACCAACAGTATGGTATCGCAGGACAACAAGCCCAAAGCGCTGCTACAGGTGCAGGTGCTTTCGGCGGATCACGTAATGCTTTAGCACAAGGTTTAAATCAACAAAATCAAATGCTGGCTAATAACCAGTTAATTGGTAACGCCTATAACACTGCATATGGTAATGCACAAACTCAAGCTAATAACGTAGCTAATATTGGGTTACAAGGTAATCAAGCTGCTATTACTGGTGGTAATACTTTAGCTAATATTGGTGCTTCACAAAATGCTACTAACTTGGCTAATATTGGTGTACAAAATCAATACGGTCAACAACAGACTGCGGGTCAGCAAGCAATTATTAATCAGGCTATGCAGAACTACCAGACCGGTCAACAATATCCAATACAACAACTTACTAATCTAAAAAACTTAGCTTCTGGTATTCCTGTTACAGATACAACTCAAGTTCAACAAGTTGCTCCCCCTTCTACTGCTAATTTAATTGGTGGTGCTGGAATGACTGGGCTTGGTATTGCTGCTGCAAGTGGTAACGCACCTACAACTACTATTAATATGAATACGCCACAAGTTGCTGCTGCTAAAGCTGGCGGTATTATGAAAATTAAACGTATGGCTAATGGTGGTATTGGTTCTATTGTTACTAAAGCTATAGATGATCCAAAGTCGGTACCAGATCAAAGCCTTAAAGATGGGGTAATTCCAAAAGGATTACCTGCTGATTTAGTTAGCGCATTAAAAACAAGCGAATCTTTACAGTCTAAAGCTATTTCACCAGCACCTACATCTACAGTTGTTCAAGATAATGATGCTAAGTTGCAACAGCAAGTAGCCCAAACTCAAGCAGTAGATTTACAAAAGCTACAAGCCGCATTACCTACTATTTTGGCTGACTTAAAAGTTCAAAGAGATATTGCTGAAGAAAAAGGCAACAAAAAAGAAGTTAAACAAATAGATATGATGATGTCGGAAATACTTGCTAAAGCTCAAGAAGGTCAAGCTCAGCAAATGCAACCGCAAAGTATTCAACAACTAGCTCAACCACAACAAGCCCCACAAGGTATTCAACAATTAGCACAACCCCAACAAGCCCCTCAACAAATGGCTCAAGCTCCACAACAAGTCCCACAAGGTATTGCTGGTGGTGGAGTTATTGCTTTTAGAAAAGGTGGTGAAGTTAAACGTTTTCTTGTTGGTGGTACAAGTACTGACGATTCCAGCGCAGACCTTTCTCCTATTTTTAGTAAAATTGGTAGTGCTTTTAGTAATGTAGCTAAAGGGACTGTTAATGCTATGGATCCTGACGCACCTGCTCCAACACCTGTAGAAACTAAACCTCCAGTAGAAACTAAACCCCCAGTAGAAAAACCTAACAATAAAATTATTATTGGTGACCGTGCTCCTTCTGTGCCTAGAGAACCAAGTGCTCCAGTTGTTAATATGGATACATTTGATGTTACTAAGTCTACGAATAATATTACCAAAATGGTAGATAACTTTTCTAATATGTTAATGAGTCAGTACAATCGTGACGATTCAAGCAAAGCTATTAGTAATGCACTTATAGCTGGTGGTGCTGCTTGGGGTAGCCATAAAGGTGTTGGTACTGGAATGGGTGATGCTATTGGTGCATTTGGTCCTGAATATCTACGTAGTACACAAGCTGAAAATGACCGTAAAGATAAGTTAATGGGTCAATATATGGCATTAGGTATGAGTGGCGCTGGATTGCAAATGCAAGCTCAAAAATTGGGTATTGATGCTGCAGAATTTAAAGCTAAAGCACCGTTGTACGCTGCACAAGCACACTACTATCTTAATAAAAAGAATACAGGTAGCCAAGGGCTTGGTTCTGTTTCCGGTACTGTAGTTCAAAAAGAACTTGATGCTGCAGAAGGATATAAAGCTAACCCGTCAACTGCACCATTTTTTAAGAATTTACCAAAAGAGACTCAAATTGCTTTAACTAAAACTGATCCTAGCTCTGGTTCTTACCAGCGTAATATGGATGTATTTAATCAGGCACTAGATGACTATACTGGTAAAAGATTAAGAACTATGCAGTTTTTTGGGGCAAAAACTCCTGTAGTAGCTTCTAGCGCAGAATAAGGACCACTATGCCAAAGGTAACTATACCGGGGGTCGGGGTAGTAAATTATCCTGATTCTATGTCTGATAAAGACATTATGTCTCATGCTCAAGGGTTACAGACTAAAGCTAATACACCGTTGTTAGATCCAAAAGATTTACCCGCTAAAGAACTTTTTAAAGGTGCTTTTTCTCGGGGTATTGAAGGACTTAAAGGCACTGCATTTGATTTGATTCCAGCATTAGCGGGTTCTGTTACTGGGCATGACCAATACGCTCAAGAACAAATGAAGGAATATCAAGACCGTATGGCTGCGGCAGAAGCCGAAAATCCTACAGCGTATAATAAACTTTCAGATATTAAAGGTATTGGAGATTTACCGGGGTTTGTGGCAGAAACTGCCGGTATGTTGGCACCTGATGCATTGTCTTTTATTGCTGGCACAGGCGTAGGTACAACGCTTGGTAAATATGCTGCTAGAAAAGGTGCAGAAAAAGTTCTTGAAAAAAGTGCTCTTGAGTATGCTGCTAAAAAAGGACTTACTGGTGAAGCTGCGGATACTGCTGTAGAAGCATTTAAAAACCGTGCAATAGGTCAAAATGTTATATCTAATGCTACTGAGCATGGTGCAAGCATTGGTACAAATTTAGGATTAACTAGTACATCTATGGCTATTAATGTGCCGGATGTACTGCAAAGTGTATATCAAGATACTGGTGAATTACACCCCGGTATTGCTTTAACTGTTGGTCCAATTGTTGGTGCTTTAGATACTATATTTCCAGCCCATATTGTTAAACAACTTGGTAGTACAGGCAAAAAAATATTAGCCAAAGAGTTGTTAGATAAGTCTACTGTTGTACCTACAACTTGGAAAAAAGCGTTTGGTAAAGAGTTACTTAAAGACGTTAGCATGGAGTCTTTAACTGAGGGTACGCAACAAGCTTTACAAGTAGCTGCATCACAGATGGCTGGAGATAAGAAAAAATTCTTTGATCCTAACAATATTGATAGCATTATTATGGCATCGATTCAAGGTGCTATTGGTGCTGGTAGTATGGGTGCTATTCCTTCGGCTATACAAGCTAAGGGTATCAAAGCACAATCAGAACAAGATGCAGCAGCACAAAAAGCGCAAGCTGCTTTAGATGCACAAAAAGCACAACCTCCTGCACCTCCTCTTGCATTAGGATATACATCTCCTCCAGCAATGCAACAGGTAGAAACCGACCAAAGTAAACGACCTATTGAAGTATCTCCCGGCATTACGTATGACCCAACTACAGGGCTACATACTATTCAACAACAAGAAGAACAGCCCGGTCGTACAGTAAATCCGTTAATGAATATGCCTCAACCTAACCCTGAGTTAGTTGGTCAAGGCGCACCTAATGTTGAGTTAAATCCAGCTCAACAAGAAATGTTTGATACTACTGCTTTTGAAAAAAGACAGCCTTCAATAGATTCAGCCCTTGCCGGCCCACCAGAAGCTCCAACCGAATTTAGTTCTAAGTTAGATGCAGAAACTTTAAAAGGAACTGGTCTCAAACCACAGTCTGGTTTTTTTAAACAGCTTCTTGATAAAGATATGTCTAAGCCTAAACAGCAAGCTGCAGTAGCGGATATTCTTATAAATGTAAGAAAAAACCCTAACTTATCAGATTCAACTAAAAATGCTGTTGAAGCCGTTGCTATGCAAGCTTTTGGCGCATTAGCTAAACAACAAGAAATGTTTACCCCACTAGGTAACGTAAGAAAGGATGCATCTTATGCAGGAGTCCAACCTACAGTTCAATCTAAACCTATCAGTACAACAAATAGAACAGGCATTCAAGTTCCTAACGAGTCGGTACCAAACCAACCCGCCGGAGGAGTTACAGCACCTCAACAACGACGAGTGGCTCCAGTTACAGAACCTACTGCTCAATCTGCAGTACGAGAAACAGTGCAACCTTCTGCATTAAGTCAAGAGGATCAAGATGCACTTCAAGCCGAACTTCAAGCTGAAATGGCAGGTCAACAACCTACGCAACAAATGGGAACGACTCCACAAGCAGCTACTACCCCTGCTCAAGAATCTATTGTTAGAACTAATCAAGGAATACCTCAAGTGGCTGGTGTGGCACAGTCTCAACCTGTTGCTAAAACTTCCGCTACCCAAACGTTGGCACCAGCGCTTATTCCTCATTCTGCTAAAGATATATTAAAGCAAGCCGAACAAGAAAAAGCTCGTAGAGAGAAGTTAGCAGAAGAAGGTAATCCCGAGTTTCAAGAACTTGGTCGTGCTGGTACAGGTGAATTTGACGTAAGCAAAGGTTATATGGGCTTTGCTAAAGAAGATGTAAAAAACATTGACGATAGTATTGCAGTAACAGATTTGTTACGTGGTGCAACACTTACCCCTATAGCTAAAGCTGCTAAAACATATTTTGGTAAGATGCCTCGCCTTGTTGATAATTTAATCAACGTTGCATTTGATATAGCTTTTAATCCACCACGTTTTAGAGTTGAAGGTGAAAGCAATAGAGAAGCTAAATTTTTCCAAGGTATGAATGGAGCTAGTGCTCGTCTTGCTGCGGATTGGATACATAAAAATTTAAGCCCAGATACAGATAAGCAGTTCCGTGACTTTATTCGTGGTTTTGAACGTGCACGTGATACGACTAATGATACTCAGTTAATGCAATTAATTATGTCTGGTGTATCTGGTACTAAGGCTAAAGTTACCGATGAAACTATTCAAAGCTATATAGATGCTATGTCTGCCGATATTGCTAATGCTCGTAACCGTGAAGCTCGCCGTGCGGTATCAGGTAAAACCAAAAAGATTCTTGAAAGCTCAGTAATTACTTTAGCTCATCCACTTCACCCAGCAGTCATAGCAGCTATCCATAATGGTGATTTACAGTCTGCATTAAAACTAATGGCTGCAAGCTCTGATCCTTTTATTGCTAAAACCGCAGCTCGTTTTGCTGCTGTTAATTTAAATACAAAGATTAATGTAGTTGATGGTTTAATTGATGAATCTGGTCGTCCTGTTCCCGGTTTATTTCACCCAGAAACTAACACAATATTGATTGATTCCATTACCGGCATGAACGGGCATGTGCTTCTGCATGAACCTGGACATGCAGTAACATCTCATGTATTAGATAACCCTAATCATCCATTAACTCGTCAACTACAACAAGTTCTTGATAAAATTAAAGATAGCCTAGATACAGCTTATGGCGCTACTGACGTGCATGAGTTTGCTGCTGAAGCTTTGTCGAATCCACAATTTGTAGGGAAACTACAATCTATTAACCCTAATGGTGGAGTACATACAGCGTGGGATATGTTTGCCCGTGCAGTAATTAATTTCTTTCGTCGTATGGTTGGTTTAGAGTCTAGACCCTTAGCTTCTGCTTATGATGAAGTTGACCGTATTCTATCAGGCATCATTTCCCCATCTCCTGAGTATCGTGACGCAGGGGCACTATACGCCCCAACAATCGCTAAGGACCAACAAATTTTTACTGGAGTAAATAAATTAGTTAGAAGCGTTCCAGTTTTAAATGAAAATCAAAAAGCTCATCTTGCGGATGGTATTAAACGGGCTGGTAAATTAACTAGATCCGGCATCTTCTCTATGTTACCTACTCATGCTTTAGGTGAAGTAGCTGAAAGTGTATTTCCCGGACTTGGTATGAAGTTTCATAATTTAATCAATGATCGCTCAGGTTATCAAAATGATTTAAACAATAAGACTGATGCTGTTGTTACTGAAGCTAAAGCAGCTATTAAGGCAAAACCAGAACAACAAAAAACTTTTAATGCCATTGCTAATGAGAGTACAGTCTACGAGGTTGACCCAACTAAACCTATGTCTGAATATAAAGATCCAGAGGACATTAAAGTTTGGAAAGATTTAAATAGCCGTTACAACAAGCTCGATAAAGTTTGGAAAGACCTATACGTTACGATGCGTAACGCTTATAAAGAAATGTATGAGGAAGTTAAGAAATCTATTAACGAACGTATTGAAGAAACTGCTTTAGATGCAGGTACTAAAAAACGAGTTAGAGATGCCATTATGGCTAAGCTATCTGAAAAAGGTATGCTTGATCCTTATTTTGCTTTAGGTCGTGAAGGTGAACATTGGTTAGCATTTAACTATAAAGATAAAAATGGTCAAATGCAACGTACGCAAGAAGCGTACAAAACAGACTATGAACGTGCTGCTCGTATGGAAGAACTTCAAAAGCTAGGTGCTACAGAAGTTGAACCTTATGAAAAGGTTTCGGCAATGAACTACCGCCGTGCACCTACTGGTTCATTTATGAATAGTATCTTACAGATTATGGATACTAACGGAGTACCAGAAAAAGCCGTTGAAGAAACTATGCGGTTATTCTTAGCTACATTGCCGGAAACAGCATTTGCCCAATCACTTCAAAAGCGTAAAGGCACTCCCGGTTACATGGACGATACTATTGGTGTCTTCGAGCGTAAGATGCGTAATACTGCGCACCAAGTAGCTAACATGCGGTTTAATCCCCAACTTACTAATGTAGTTGACGAAATGCAACAAAAAACAGTTGCAGCAGGTGTGGCTGGTAAAGGTAATCAACTTGAAAAAGATTATGTAACTGAGTTTGAAAAACACTTGAAGTATGTACTAAATCCGACTAAACGGGATCTTGGTAGCATTCTTGCGTCAACTGCATTTACTTATACGCTTGGTTTTAATTTATCTTCCGCTGTAGTTAACATGGCTAACGTACCAATGATTGTAGCTCCTTATTTAAAGGGTCAATATGCTAGTTATAACGTAGCTGGTGCTATTGGTAATGCTTCTAAGATTTTTATAGGTAGCGGCACAAATGCTGAAATGGAAGTGCTTGGTGCTAATGGTAGAACTACTAAAACTAAAGTAATGCCATCTATTTTAAATTATGCAAAAGATTCGGCTATTGGTAGAAAGTACGCTAAGCTGATTGAAATTGCTAATAAACGTGGACAGTTAAACCGTTCGCAACTTTATGAGTTAATTAATGGTGATACCCGTACAGGTTTACTATCTAAATTTAATGCTATGTCGGGTTGGATGTTTCATCATGGTGAACGGATGAATCGTGAAGTAACTATGATTGCTTCATTTGATCTTGAAATGCAGAAGTTGGCTAAAGATATTAAGAGTGGTAAGTTAACTCAAGAAGAAGCTGAAACCCAAGCAGCTAACAATGCTGTATATACTGCAGAACTTACCAATGGTAGTATTGCTGCAGCTTCGGCCCCACGTGTAGCTCAAAATCCAATAGGTAAGTTGTTATTCATGTATAAACGCTATGGTGTTTCTATGTATTACATGATGTTTAAAACAGCTAAAGAAGCTATAGATGTTAATCTTCCAGCCGATCAACGTAAAGCCGCATGGAGACAACTAGGTGGAATCGTAGGTATGTCTGCATTAATGGCAGGTGCTCAGGGTATTCCTTTATTTGGTTTAGCTTCAATGGTCTATGCTTTGTTCTGCGACGATGATGATGACGATTTAGACAATGTTACCCGTAAAGGTCTAGGTGAGTTTCTTTATAAAGGTCCGTTAGAGTACTTTACCAACCTATCTATTGCTAGCCGTATTACTTTAAATGACTTGATTGTGCGTGATACTAAAGGCGGTACATCAGCAACTACATTTACCCAGCAGATTGGTCAAGCTATGGGTGGTCCTGCATTTGGTATTATGGATAGAATCCAGCGTGGCTATAGCAAAATAGCTGAAGGTCATCTTGAACGTGGTATTGAAGATATGTTACCTTCCGCTTTATCTAATCCACTTAAAGGATATCGTTACGCAACTGAAGGAACTAATACTCTACGTGGGGATCCAATCACTGGAGATATTAATGCGTGGAACGTTGCTGCTCAAGCATTTGGTTTTGCACCAGCAGACTATACACGTCAAATTGAACTTAATGCCAAAGAAAAAGGTGTTGATAAATATGTAGTTCAAAAGGTTTCTAAATTAAAACAACGTTACAACTTAGCTCGTATCAATCACGATACTGAAGAAATGCAAAATATGCGAGAAAAGTTAGTTGACGTCGGTAATAAACACACAGGTCTTGGTATCAATGCTGGTACAGTTTCTGAAATACTTTCAAGGTCAAAAACTGAATTTGATAAAGCTACTAAAGAGATGGTGCATGGTGTCAGATACTCTAAAAAGATGCTAAAAGAGATTAAATCTGACTCTGCTGAATACGAAAATTGACAAAAAAACCCCCACTTTTTGGGTGGGGGCTAAGAGGGTTCCTCACGAGAACGAGAATGCAACAGGAGAATGTTGCATAAGTAGTGTACTACACGATTCTCCAAAAGCGCATCCCTAGTTTTTTATTCTCAATCCGGTCAAAGCCTTTAATGGTGAATCCCTTACTATTTGCAATAGTTTGCATTTGTTTGTTCAATCTTACTAGATTAATAGCAGGGATAAAAAGTGACATTCCCACCCCAAAAGCATCCCAGTTAATGTCAATAACCACACCATCAGGGCAAACTTGCCCTAACTTCATCACCTTCAAGGGCAGCTTTGTGAGCTGCAAGGGCTTTGAGTTCTTCTTCTCTGTCATCATCCATGAATCCTTCACATTGAACGTGTAGTACATCTAAAGAAGGCAGGCTCATACGAGTACCTTTTCCCATACGTTTCTTATCAATCTTAGCTTTGGTTCGTCCACGCTTAAGTGAATCCACAAGCCCTTCATAATTAACTTGTCGTTTGACACACCATTCCCGCAATGGATTAAGGTATATAAAGAGCAACTTAATATCATATTCATATCGTGCAATATAAGTCATTCTTGGGCTTGCATCAGGGATAATCAAATGGTCTACGTCATCTTGTTTGAGACTACGTGAATCTTGGGTACTTTGAATGCGTAAAGTATTATTCCAATTCTCAGCCAAGAAGTTAGTTAAGGTTGTTTCAGCATCAACATCCATAAATTTGACCTGTTCTTTTACCCCCTTAACCACTTCAGCTGCCCATTGAACAATAGGCTTAATATCATAATCTATCAATCCAGCCCGTTTTGCTATCATTAAACCCATGATGGCATCTGCTACCAATACAGAGTGAAATCGATCCGCTGGGCTAAAACCACACATCTTATCGAGTGTGTGCTGAGTAGAAGTATATAGTTTTTTGATTCCCTCAATATCATTCATTACATACTGAAGATAAGGTATATAGGCATGTCCATAGTTATTTAATAACTTGATGCTAAGTTCATCGGTATCAATCTTACTCAAACCATCTACGGGACGGGCACGGTGCTCTAGTACCCGCATAGCCTCACCTTTTGGCATAGCCTTGTAGCTACTAATTTTTTCCATGATTGAAGCATTTCCAGTACTAACACCCATTTGTTTCCATAGTTCTCCACGATGCCGTTCTGAGTTTGCTGAGGCAGTCATACGATTCCTTTGTGAACCGGAAGTATATTGGTATAGAAAGTCGCTACAGTCTTTAGCTGTTGAGTTAGTTAACTCATCCATAGGTAGAAACAAGTTGTTATAAATCTCAGCACGAAGCATCTTAGATGCTGTTGTATCAGATTCTTTTAATACTATCTTAGTTGGGTCGCCCCAAATGCTAGCACCTGCAAATAGGGCTGTAGTCTTACCAATACCCGACTCAGGACTAAAGATATGCAGTAAAGCCGCATTTACAGGGGTAAAATCGGTAAATATAGAACCAAACGCTAAGCCGATTACAAATTGATGCATCTCCATTCCGGGACGTTTATAGAATGACATAGCTTCTTTCCATGCTTCCATAGTTCCTTTGGTTTGAAATGCATGAAATAAATGCCCTGTAGATGATGAAGGTGGATTATGGTCTATGCGGTCTGCACGGATCTCTTTATCCCCTAAAACAAATGCTTCATACTTTTCATCAACCCAACCAAACTGTCTTCTAGCTGTGTCTGCTTTATTATTAAATTGCATGTGATTTACCCAAGTTGTTAAATATGACATCAGTTCGTCAGTTTTTACTAGTGCTACACCTTTTGTGGATAAGTATTTTCTAAGTTCATCTTTTGATGTAACTGCTGATAAAGGAATAGTAAACTCCCGCACCCCATCTTTTGGAAGGTGTAGTCGAACGACTACCGCTTCACCTACTTCCGAATCATCCAATCGCCGAGTAAGGTATATATCATTGTGATATATCATCACCTCAATTTCGTCTTCTTGTTTAATTACCCGCTTAAAAATACCACCGTTCTTACCCCGAAAGTAAGGATCAGGATACTTTGGTATAACGTATGTTTGTGTATGACCTTGGTCTATCTGAAATGGAACATCTTCAACAATATTATCTTCATCATTAGCTTCTAATACTTCACGACCTAATACGATTGGGGATTTTATAACCCCTTTATTTGGGCATCCATTACAGCCTTTGGGGTTATATTCTTCAAACTTAGCGCAGGTATATGGACCACCTTTGATACCACGTACCTTACGATCCGCAAACTGGGGGCTATATTCTGGGTGGTGCTCGGATATTTTGGTTACTGCTTTATCAGCATCAATACAAAATTTGGCGATACTTAGCCCTGCTCTCCACATAGGTTCGGGCATTGTGGCTTGCTCTTTTATTATATGTGCAAGTTGCTGGCAACCTTCGTTCTTCATGGTTTTTATTAAAATCGTCTTAAACCGATTCGTGTAATTACCAAGCAGTGCTTTGGTTACGTCGTCCATCTCGCCACGAGGTATATAGGCCCGTGGTGCAAGAATAGGATCACCTATAACATCTTTTAGTGTGTCAAGCTCATATGAGCCAGGTGAGCTACCAATTAAACAAACGTCTCTAGGTTCTTGATTTTTATAGTTTAAAGTCCCCGGAACCCGTAAGATTCGTACTGAATCAGCCGTCACTACTGGATCAGCAAATAGGTCATTGTCGTCGCACATGCTCTTTAGCTTCTCAGCCATAGGTAACCATGTTTCACGTGAAACAGCTTCAGTCAAAGCCCAATAGGCATGAATACCCCCACCGGAATTAACCATTGCTGGTCTTGGCATTTTAGTAGCTTTGCAAAAAGCGATTAATGCTTTTGTAGCATCGACTTGCGTTTCGTAAGGTTTACCTTCACCACAATCGAGATCAACAAATAAAGACCTTAACTGCTTAACGTTAGCAGTCTTCCTTGATTTGCCATCCTCAAAAGTAGCCAATGCATAGTATGCATCGTAGCCTTCTTTCGCTAAATTCTCAGCAACTCCCACCGCATCTTCAAGCTTTTTGAAAAACTTTTGGATAGGTTTATCCGAGTCTTTCTTTAACCCAACTATGCAGTAGTATCCTTCGTCGCCAAGGACTTGCTGTAAAAATTCCAAATTGTTCATTAGCCACCTTCAAAGGTGGGGAGTGGCTGGTGTTGATCTCCAGCTTCGGCAAAACAATTTATTCACAACCCCATCCACGAGTACAGGAAATAAGGAAACCTATACTACTTTTTCAAATGCGAATAAAAAGCCCTCGTATCAACCTACGAATTTCACCCCCCGTAAAACGTTATTTAAGCATCATCCCATTCACTCACTAAGCTATCTAAGCTAGGTTCATTTGCTACGGAAGCTTTCTTGGGTGGTACTTTCTTAGGTTCTTCAATCGCATCTACTTCTGCTTCAATAGATTCAACTGTTTCAACCTTTGCTACTGGTTTGGTTAATGCTGGTTTTGGTTTATCCTTAACACCATCAGTCTGTGCGACTGTTAAAGTAATAGCAGCAAGAGCTTCTGCGCTATCTTTAAGTTCAGTAATTTTTAAGAACTCATCTTCAGTTACAGGACGAACAGGTTTAAATACTAACTTTGGTGTAGGGCTTGCTGTGTCAAACCGCATCTCAGTCACAACACCTGTAATCGGAGTGCCATGATTCTTAAGATGGCGAGCATATGCCTGCAGAGGATGTTTACCTTTTTCCCCATCACCAAATACTGAAGTAGGTGGCAATACAAGTTGGTAAACTTCACCTTTGTCGACTTCTCCGTCTACCACGACTGCTAGACGCTGTTGATAACGACAGGCACGACTCTCACCCTGACCAGAACCCTTAATGTTTTGAGCACAAGTGAGACAGGTGGCTGACTGCTTCTCTTTGGACTTTTCATCGGGACGCTGACTGTCGGATGACCAGCAAGTTGGGGATACAGTTTCACCTTCTACATAACTTCCTGAGTAGAAAATACGTGAAACTTTTGGTGCAGCTTTGATAATGATTACGTTCATAGAACGTTCTTCAGATACACGGTACTCTTTACCACCAATAAACTCACGGAATACTCCGCCTTTAATACTAATGCGACGTGCGCCTAAACCACCATCACCCGTACCAGCTAGGGAGTTGGTTGCATCATCTGCACCTTTTAAATAATCAGGCAAACCGCCTTTAAATAAAGTCATTTCACTCATGCTACTTCTCCTTTGATATAGTCACCAATTTTTTTAGCAATGTTAACGATAGTATCTGAATCTACATCTTTAGCACGTGTTGCAAAATCAATACACATTGCTCTAAACTGCTGATTTTGTTGTGCTTGTTGTTCTGCTTTTACTGTTGCAGATAGCTCTTCGTTTACAAATGGTACATCTACTTCTTGTTGGATCTCGTCCATGTAGTTCTCCTTAAATATCTTCGTCAGGGTTAAAATTTAAAGCCATTTGGGCTTGTCCTGCAGGTACGTTAACCGTTAAGCTTCCGTCTGCTTCTTCTTTTGGCAATCCTCCGCCGCATATAATCCGTAAGGCTTTCTCCACCTCAGTAATTTTGAAACGGTAAACACCGCCAATCTTTAATGAAGGGATTAAGTCTTGTCGAATCCATGCACGAACAGTCGATACTGACACAGCGAAATGCTTTGCCAAACCTTCTATCGGTACAAACGATTCATCAACCATTTTTACTCCTTTTTATAGTCACAGAATATTCCATGTTTGCGTTAAGTCCCGGCGGAAGCACATCGGGGTTGTCCTCTAAAAATGCTTTCATATTGGTCTGTTGAATACGCTTCTCCAATAGTTCCGGCACACCATGTTCAAGAATAAACTTGCCCATAGATTCCCAATCGGTAGTTGAATACGTTGTCCTTACGGTGCGGTATACAGTACCTGCATCAGTCCTTAAGCTTTCAGCCCCAATCTCTTTCATATGGTCGAGAATAGCAGTCTTAACGGCTTTCATATCCGTCTCAACTTTGCTAATCTTTTCCTCAAGTTCATGAGTGATTTCAGCTTTTTTGTCCCGCATTTTGATATAAATACGAGTGAGTTTTTCTAAAGGCACTCCTGCCTGTACAGCGTTCTCTGACATAACATTCTCCTGTTAAAAACAATAACGGCTTTATTTTATTCTCGCTATTGGTACTTCTACTATACTATCAAACTTTACCTTAATCAAGTAAATTCTTGTAAAGGTCAACTAACTTTACATGGTCTTCAATACGGTTGTCAAGCATTTTATATAGGTGTTTTTCCGCATTTGAACCTTGTAATCTTACTATAGTCACAGGATGCCTTTGCCCTGCTCTATGAACCCTTGCATTCGCTTGGGCATATGTTTCTAAACTTGGGGTCGGACCCCACCAAACAACCGTATCAGCCGCCGTTAAAGTCACTCCATGTGCCGCCGCTTGGGGTTGAATAATTAAAATTCTTGGGGAACTGGTTTCTTGAAACTGTTTAAATATTTCCGCACGTTTATGGGCAGGTACATCGCCGTTAATAATCTCGGTCTTAAAGCCATCTACCTGTAGCTTGGTAGATAGTATTTCAATCGTATGTTTAAAAGGTACAAAGATTAATATCTTTTGCTGTGTTTCGTCAATCACTTCCCTTAATACCTTATAGCGGTTTTTAATGTCAAATTCAAGGGTTTCACCCGAATCGGAATATACTGCACCACAAGATATTTGTAACAACTTACTTAACCCAACGGCAGCATTAACTGCAGTAACTTGTTCACCTGCTGTTTGCATAACTAGCTTCTTACGAAGCAAGTCATAATATTTCCTTTGCTGTGGAGTAAGTTCAACTTCCCTTGTAACATAGGTCATTTCCGGCAAATCAAGACACTCTTCTTTAGTAAATCGAATCGCAGGTTGTAATGCTTCAAATACTACTTTATCAGCGTTAGGTCTAATTACCCATCTAAATTGTGACACTTTATACATCACCATATCTTTGAAAGAACCAAAAAATTTAGGTACTCCAGTAGGATTTACCAACTTAGCCAAACCATACGCATCTACTGGGGACTGTGCGGCGGGTGTTCCTGTTAGCATCCATAGCCACTTATCAGGTGTAAGTAATTTATTTAATGTTTTCCATCTTGTGGTCTGTGCATTTTTATAAGCGTTAGCTTCATCAATTACGATAAGGTCAAACCTACCATTAGTAATAGCTTCCTGCACAATCTCAACACCGTCATAGTTAATAATAACAAACTCAGCGTCTGAAGAAATAATGCGGTTACGTTTCTCCCTGCTGCCATACGCAATATCAACAGTACGGTGCATAGCAAACTTAAATAAGTCTGCCCGCCAAGCTGAATCCATAATAGATAAGGGGCAAATAACCAATACACGCTTAACCTTACCTATCTTCATTAGATAGTCTGCCGCCCATATAACTGAACCTGTTTTACCAGTACCCTGTTCATTAAGGCAAAAGGCACGGGGGTGTAAAGTTAAAAATGATGCTGTAGTTTTTTGATGGTCAAACGGCTTATGTAATCCGGGCCAGGTATACTTTCCCATAATAGGTGATGGGATGTTTTTTATTTGTAAATTATTTAAAACCCGTGCTTCATCTAAGCCCCAACTAACGGCAACTTGATTAGTACCTATTTGTCTACTCTTAGGAATGACAGTTGTAACCTTATTCGGGTTCCGTAGATTCAGCAACAACACTTTGTTGTCTATTATTTCCACACATTCTCCAGTGAAGCGTTCTCAGGCGAAAGCGGTCTCCCGCTATCACCTTACTTAATTTCTAATTATATTACTACTATTTCTTAAGCTTTACAACCTTACTTAATTTCTTTTCGCCTTTTTCTTTTTTAGTCGTTTCAGAAACTAAGTTACTTTTACTATCACGTTTAAATGCTCTATTACCGCTAGCACTTTCAATAAAAACACCGTTCTTATTTGATCCACCTTTATCTAATGCTTTGACATGGGCAACATCTTTACCTTCTCTAGCATCAGCTTTACCGTTTTTGTTTTTATCAGGCATGATCTTGTCAATAGCACGTCGGGCACGTTGACGTTCATCACGTCGTTCGCCTTCACCACGAGCTTTTTGTTGTTCATATTCTTTTTTATATGGTCTTGGTTTATTAACGTATGGCATATTTAGTTCCTTCCATTATGAGCGCACTCTAATACTGGGCAATACTTCTTACATAACCCACTTGGTCTAGGATTCCATACATTATTGGCATAGGAAAACTTCATCCGATTATGTTCTGCAATCCATTTAACCCACATCTTATCCTGTTTTTCAGCATCATACGAATCTTTTATGAAGTTCTTAGAAATAACAAAAAGAAGCCCACCTTTGACCTTTTTGACTTCGGGAAAAAACTTAAAAATAGCTAGTGCCATTAGTTCCAGTTGGTCAGTATCGGCATACTTAGCCGATTTGCCAGTCTTATAGTCTACGCAACGTGCTTCATCCCCATTGATAATCAACAAGTCAGCAATACCTCGCCACCAAACCTTTGGGTCTTTGAATCCGCAGGGTTCTAGGTTTTCTGTCAACCCCATTTCAAACTCACAATGTTTTATACCCTCTAGTTGTTTTAAACTATCTAATGTAGATTTAACAAAACTAAACTGTGGAGGTATTGGTACGTCATCCCGTACGTAATGTTCAGCTGCCGAATGAAACTCTTTACCATATAAGATAGCATCTGTTGGTGGCTCGGTTACATCTTTAGCTACACGTAAGTGGTAAAACTTTTTAGGGCATTGGTCGTATAGCTTAATGCTAGAGTATGACCATGCAGGTATCTTAGTCAAAGTCCACCTCTATTTCATAATCTTTTTGTTGGTTTAAAATTTGTTGCGCTAAAGACTCAAGATAGGGTGGCACAATAAGTTTAGTAGGTTTAGTAGGTTTAGAAACCAAATCTATAAATATTATCTCAAGTGAAGATTCATTTAACTCGCTATTCATCAAAGTCCACCTCTACTATGTAACTAGGTTTATTCGCATCTCTAAATGCGCCGCTAAGTATTCGCCCTATTATTGCTTCTTTAGTCTGCTCCATTGCTTCCGCTAAATGTTGAGTATATCGCTTGCGCATTTCTTCATGCACCTTCGGGTCTATCGTGTCCATCAAAATCTACCTTTGTTATGTATGGTTCATCTACAAAAATTTCACCAGCAAACTTTTTAGTTTTTGGCATGTTAGCAAGTTGAGTTGCATACTCTTCTGCTGTTATTCCAAGTTTCTTAGCTAAGTTCATTTGTACTGCACTTATTCTTATCTTCATCAAAATCTACCTCCACTATATAGTCTTCTTTATTAAATATTTCAGCACCAAATTTACTGTACTCAAGGTCAAATAGCGCATTAAGTCCGGGTAATAGTTCTTTCAATAAGTCTTTTCTAGATATCATTATCATTTAACTCCATGATACTTTTCAACCCACCTAGCAAAGTCCTTGCCTTTGCCAATACTAATCCAAGCTTTCTTTAATGTTTCATCAGGTATTGGTTTAGATTGAACAGCACAACGTTTCTCTACCTTTTTTGTAGCTTCATAAGTAGCGGCACTTCTACATACGTACCATGCACTTTTCCATGCTTGCCACATAGGATCAGAGTTAATGTCTTCATTTTCGTTGTCAATCCAATGGTTATTCATAGCCCATCGTAAAAAAGACGCTAAACACTTAGCATCGGGTGAACCTTTAGCGTTCATTTCTCTTGTGCCTTTCTTAGTATTGCTCTAGCAAATTCAAGTTCAGGCTGTCCACTCCAATCCATCTCCGCCCATAAATCTTGTATTTCCTCATCTGTTAGTGTCTTTGCTGGATGGGTGTAGAGTGGAATGTTGTAATCAGAACAATCACCACCTTTACCTGATTTCTTAAATTTATCTGTAATAACATCATCATCTTTACACATCCACGCTACTGGTTCATTGTTCATTTCTCTTGTGCCTTTAAAAATTTAAAAGTTAAGCCAAAACACTTGTAAACATTGATGTAACCATTTCTTTCGCTAAACAATGGCTGATGGTGCTTTGTTTGTTTTACCCATAAGCCATAGCCAAAAAATCTAAACCAAAATCCATGACCAATATTGCAGTAATAAAAAGGTTTCATTTCTCTTGTGCCTTTCTTAGTATTTCGTATGCAAACTCAGTAAATTTAATTTCATCTACCTGACCATTTTTATCTAATTCGTAATACTTTCCAGCCGCCCATACTGCATGAATTTCTCCTATGCTAAGTTTCTTTGCTGGATGGGTGTAGAGTGGAATACAAGGTTGTTTAATATCAAAAGATATGTTTAATGCTGCACCCAAGCTAGTAAAAAGCACACCATCTACCATCCATGCTACTGGTTCATTGTTCATTTATCCTGTGCCTTTCTTAGTATTGCTCTAGCAAAAGCCTTTTGTTTCATCCAAGGTGTGTTGCCATGCGAATGACTCCAGCAATAATCTATTTCCTCATCTGTTAGTGTCTTTGCTGGATTGGTATAGAGTGGAATCCATGTGCCTTCAAGATGGTCAATCACTTGTAAATTAATTAACTTTGGCTTTCGGTCTTCCAAGCCCAACAACATCCATGCTACTGGTTCATTGTTCATTTGTAATCCCAGCTAGTTCATTTGCGTTCATTAGCAGTCTCCATATGATTTACCAAACCCACTCTCACAGTTAACAGGTAATCCATCAGCCCACTCCGGTGTCCAACGCATACAATCTTCAATATATGCTTGGGCTTCTTCAACTTCTGTTTCCGGCACAATACAAGCAACGGCATCATGCACAGTCAGTACTACCCTGTAACGCTTAGCTATACGAATCATCTGCTCACCAATAATGCAACGTGCCAATGCTTGGCAAACATTCTCAATAACTTTACCACCATAAATCTTATTCCAACCATAACGGGTCTTATACTGATATTGAGTTTTACCATCTTCTTTGACTGAAACTAGCTGGTCATAACGCATTAACAAGCCGCTTGGTAAACGTATTCCACGCTCCTCTGGGGCCAGATTCAATACACCATTTTTACCCAAAGATGTTGTCATACCCTTAGCCATTGCTTCAAGCGCTATCTGGGCTTCTCGCCATAGCGCAGTAATGTACGGATATGTTTCTCTGTAAATCGTGATGATATGACGGGCTTCATCTTCCGTAACTTCCACATCGAAAGTCTTAAGCTGTGCTTTGAATTTCTGAGCCCCCATGCCGTAGCCACATCCGAGAATTGTAGTCTTGCCGACGAATCTTTCCTCTTTTGTAATTTCATCTGCACTCTTACCATATATAGCCGAAGCCATGATCTTGTATACATCCTCGTGCCTTTCAAACGCTTCAACCAAATCATTCTGCCCCGCCAACCATGCCAACACACGTGCCTCAATTTGACTTGAATCGGCATCAATAATCATGTAGCCCTCGGGTGCAATGATGGCTTTTTTTAGCTTACCTGCATTATCTCCACGACTAGGCAAGTTCTGCAAGTTCAAGCTATCGCTACCACCCCACCGCCCTGTATGAGCCGCATAATATTTAATAGGAACTGGCATCAAACCACGTTTAGAGATTCCAATAAATCGTTCAGTCCTAGTTTCTTCTAAAGTAGATTTAGCCCCAAGGCGAGCCGCTACTAAAGCCTGTACTCTTACATCAGGATGTTCAGACAAAATCTTAAACTCCTCGTCGTTCTTAGCTAACGCAAGGGCTTCTTTACCTGTCTTCAAACTAGTCTTCATCGGTGGCACAACACCAAGTAACTTTAATAGTTCAGCAAACTTCTGATTGCTCATTAGTTCTTCACGGCTAGTAATACCAGCTTCTATTAACAACTTAGCTTTTGCCGCCCTTACTGTGTCATAGTGCTGTTCAAGTAAAGTTAAATCTAAATCTAATTTCGGTTCAATAAACATACGTAGAGTAAGATCAATCAACTTCATCTCACCTTTAGGAAATCCATTTTTAACCATAGCATTAAATAGCTTATAGGTTAACTCCACATCATTAACACAATAATCACCATATCTATTAAGTTCTTCTTCGGTAAAGTCCACACGATTCTTCCCGGATGCGGCGATGACTTCATCACCCTTAACTCCTAGTTTGTATCTTTCAGTTAGTGCCGCAAGCGATGCACTTGATTCAACACCATGAATCCCTCGACCCATGCACATCGTATCGGCATATGCTTTAGCGGTAATACCAAACTTCTCAGACATAATGAAGCCATCAAACATACAGTTATGAGCAAGCATCATTGACTCTTTCCAAGGAAAAGTCTTAAGGTAATCCGCTATTTGTTTGTGCGTACCACTCGCCCACTCAGTCTCACCACCATTAACCTTAATGGCTACACCGATTACTTCAAAACGGTCACTACGTACATACTCTTCAGTTGTCATCTTAGACAGACTAAAGCTAGACTTCTCATAGAAAGTCTCAAAGTCAATCGTTATTAGATTCACTTAACTTCTCCTCAAGTTGTTCCATATAACTAGCGACAATCTGAATCAGCATCGCTAATCGTTTACCTTCATCGCTAGATACTCGTCCGCAAAGTTTCCCAATATTAAAAAATGCTTCATTGGCATCTTCTTTTGTAATCAATAAGCTAGACATTCACCTGCTCCTTGTCATCTTCTTTATCTATCCAACCTATGAATGGCACAGGTTCTTTTTTGCCAAAAATTAACTCAAAGTTTTTTTCAAACTCTTCTCTCGGTACACCTAAAGGTCTTGGTATATCGCCTTTGCCACCATCAGTCATAATTCCCTCATCGTTTTCATCATTGAACCAAAAGCAAAAATACCCCACGCTACATACCAATACCATGTGGCATCACCATATACCATAAAGAACAACGTCAATAGGCTAGTCATCCTACACCCTTTTCGTGAGAAACTAATACATCTTTTCTTTTAACTGGGTCTTTCTTGTAAGTGTATTTATCCCAAGCACCAAAGCTATCGAGGCGAGATGTAATGTTACCTTTTTTGTTATAGGTTTCTTTCATCCACACACCATCGCTATCTGTATAGGTAAGCACACCTTTTACGGTCTCAGCTTTAACCCAACTACCATCTGCATTTTTAATTTCATGCATCACCTTCTCCTTTTTTCAATAAATACTTTCTTGCACTTACTCGGTTATTACAGTTACAGCATTGCCACCTATTACGTGTGCCCTCAATCATTTTCCCTGTTAACGCAGGTTGCATAGACTGACAACTTGTACAATACCGTTTACCTGTGATACCGTGTTCCGCTTCTCGTACTGCTTTTCTTATATCAATCTTTTCGGACATACTTTCTCTTTTTAATTGTAGCTATACCATCATCTTCTTGTTTGATTCGGACTTCCAGCATAGCATCTGCCATCTTGTATGCGTTGCTCGCTACCTCTTCTATAACATCATCACCAATACCCCGCATGACAATGCCACATAAAGTAAACATAGCAAAACAATCTCTTAGATCTTCGTCGTTCACTTGACCCCCTTCATTTTAATTTTTTTGATTCGTTCGGCTTTACGTAGGTCATGACTATGCAACTTCTTACCTACTGATTTCGGTACTTCACCAGCTTTCTCTGCTACCTTTGCCGCCTTCTTACGGTTAACAACCGCACCACTAGATAATTCAAACATATGCTTAGAACCTTTTGCCTTCTTACCTTCTTTAGCAATAAGTTCATCGTGTGAATATGCCTTGTTAGGTGCTTCAACAATCTTGCCTGATTTCTCTTTGATTGCAGGTACTTTTACTGTTAGCTTCGCCATGTTATATTCCTTTTAAAATGTTGGGGTTAATCTCCCCTATATTATCCAAGTTCCTGCCTGCATAGTCATTATTTAGTAGAACATGTTGCATTGTGGCAATCCTTGCACTCCTCTTGCAGTCTGACTTAACTACTATCCAAGGGTTATCCTCTGATGTGTATTTAAGTATGCTCCGTTCTGCATGGGTATATTCATCCCACTTATCCTGACTTACCCTATCAATCGGGGATAACTTACCTAATTTCAAAGGGTTGCTTTCCCTTTCTTTAAACCGCCGTTCCTGCTCTTTTTTACTAACGTCTAACCAAAACTTAATAAGGCATATGCCACTTTCTTGCCACATCTCTTCCATTGTGTAACATTGGCTATAGAAAATAGCAACCTCGTCGGTTGTGGCAAAACCCATGACTCTCTCAACAGTTGCTCGGTTATACCAAGACCTATCCCATAGGGTAACTTCTCCTGTACGTGGTAGTTCCTTGATAAACCGTTGCCAATACCATTGCATACGTTCTTGCTCGGTAGGTTTGTCCAATGCTACGACTCGGGCGGACTTTGGATTCATATGTTCCATAAATCGTTTAATCGTACCGCCCTTGCCTGCACCATCTCGTCCCTCAAAAACCACCATATGCTTCTGACCAGTATCTTTGACGTGGTGTTGCCACTTCAATAGTTCTACTTGCAAAGCATACTTCTTAGTATCAAATTCCTTTTGGGACATAAGATTCCTAGGTGATTCCTCGGTTTGATCAATCGTGCTCACTTAGCCCTCTATTAACATTACTCAAAACATCGTCAACGACAGAGCCTTGTCTTATTACGGTGTTATAGATACCAAATACTTTACGGTTCATGAACTCTCGTTCCTCTTCGTCTTTATAGTTGAAATGAACATTAGCAGTTTTTGTAAATTCATGTAGCAACGCAGTATCTAAATGTTTATCTACAAACGTTCGGTTTACTCCGTGCTCATACTTTAACTTATCGAATGCAGGAATAACGTCTTTGTACAAATATAAAGTTTTATTAACATCATCTACACTCGCCATTGATGGATCTATAGCTAGCATCAGATATAACAGACGCATTATGATCCAATCCTTTTCACTCATATCTTCAATCTTCATGTACGCTCCCTTCACCCCAAGTCTCGTTCATAATCTCAGCGTAGTTAAACTTTTCACCTACACAATCTTTAATGTAAACAGTTTCTACACTAACATCTTTGAGTGTGTCGTTGTAAAGATAAACAAACTTGGGTATTTGAACTAACCCTCTAGCAAACTGCATGCCTAAAGGTGTGACTCGCCATAGTCCGCTAGATCTTTTCTCTGAATCTTCACGAACTAACTTTTCATTACCTTCATCGTCTATCTCTACCTTGACTGACATATCTAAGTTCATAGGTTGAATTAAATGCCACCACTTCAATGTAGCAAATGTATAAGTTGCTACCACAGACTTAGGTGCTACTCTTGGCATATCAATCCAGTTCTCACCATGATTACTTGCCATCCATAGTAATGACTTCACCATAGATTCTGATACTTTGTAACGATATACCTTACCCCATCTGTCGCAACAAGGGCAATGCCCTCCCTTGTCACGTATCGTCAAGTCCCAGTTGTTTCTTGCTTGCTCAAGCGTTGTTTGTGCAGGGGGTGGTCTAAACCGTAATGCTTTGATTTGATCAAGCGTTATCATTATCTTTTTCCTTCCAAGTATTTAATTACCGCCTTAGCGTCAAGCAATGCTGATCTAGAAAATTCAAGTTCATCTTGCAAGGCATCATGCTTACCCCGCCAATCTAAGCACCATTGATGATACTTAGCGATTTCGGCTTCAAGTCCTTTGATGATCTTGTTAACGTCTTGCTTCACAGTGGTAGTCGGCTGACTACCTGCTTTCTTAACGTGTTTAGTTTTAACATAGTTACGTAGGGCATATGTACGTTGTACAGTTACACCTAACCTTGCCGCCATATCACTAACGGATATGTTTGGTTCTACTTTTAAAAGTTCAATCGATTTTGCTACTAGTGTTTGTTTCTTGCTCATTTAATTCTCCTGTTGTTAATAAAGATGGAAGATACTTAACGTCATCTTCCCTTACTACTAAAGCCACACCACCGCAGTCAATAATCTTTTTAAGATTAAGTTCTTGCAATGTAGTTAGCTTTCCTTTTCCAGCTTTAGTTTCAATGCCGAAAAATAGACCTTTATGGCAGACTAAAAAATCAGGTGCACCTTGCTTACCGTAACCGCCTGTAACTGGCATCACGTAATAAGCACCAAGCCCATCAAGGACTTGGCGCACTTGTTTTTTAACTTTCCCCTCGGGGGTCAGTGCCATCGTTCTCTCCTTTGAAAACCCAATAAATACTACTGTTAATACGACGACCAACGTTCTTGATTTCTTCGTTCTGCTTTGTGTGATCAAGTAACATTAAGACTGCAAGTTTATCTTGCACCCATTTTGGTAATTCGTCAACACTATCATAAGACATTTTTAACTCAGGTGCAAAGTTTTCTAATAAATCATAACAATCTGTTTGCACACTACTATCGGTATTAACCTTGATTCGATAGATAGGTTCTTCCTTTATCATTTCAAGGATTTGCATAAGTTCTTCTTCGGGTGCTGATAACATCTTTTTTCCGTGTTCGTCCACAGCATTAGCGTGAAAGCCCAAGTCATAAAAGATGTGTATATACATCGACTTCTCTCGTTTAGCGGCATCGTACATATTAACCTCGTTCTATATAGTAAGTAACTTCATCAATCTTCTGACCAACTTTGTCTACATATTGCCCATCGCTTAAGATACTAAGGACAGATATGCTACCTACGATGTCTTCAGGGAGACTTGACATAGGGTAGGTAGTCGGCTGACTACTCATCTCAGGTCTTTGCGAATTTCTACGCACGTCATCTACCTCTTGTACATCAACATACATATCCTCTCCGACCTTACGGCAACGCACAAATAACATCTGTACCTTACGTACTTCCTCGGCTCTTGCTTCGGCAACGGCTTCCTCTACTTGCTCTGCCGCTTTTTTAAATGCCTCGGTCTTAAACTGTATACCCAAAGACTTAAGATGTAAAAGTTCTGCCAGTACTTCTTGGTTACTGTTAGTAACTATTCTTGATACATCACGCATCTTGTTCTGTGCTTTGTCATACACAGTAGACACAGATCTATGTACGCTATCATAAAATGCCGTTGCTAGTTCCTTATGGGTATATGGCACAAGATATTTACACGCATTTTTTACGGCTTTGTTAGCATCTGCTGACATAATCATATGGTATTGATCTCGGTGCGTATCATACTTATCATTCATGATCTTGCGACTGTATACACCATAGCTAGGTACTGCCTTGTTACTATCTTTCTTGACTGCATAGTTACGGAAACCCACCCAACCTAAGTCAAATGGAAACTCATCCATCACTACACAGAACTCATCAACGATGAAACATCTCCCCTGTACACCTGTCGCAACGACGTGTTGTACTGACGTTACCTCGGCAGGGATTAGCTTAGCACTTGGCATACTTTGTTGTAGTGTAGTTAAGAACCCGACCATCTCTTGTGGCACAGGACAATCGCTGTACCAATGAAGCCAGTTACACTCTTTGCTCGTCTGCTTAGCCCGAGCGACCCTCTCTCGATAGTTATCGTTTGCCAATATTCGCTTAATGTCTACTAGTTTTGCAGTCATATTTATTCTCCTTAAACCATGTCTATTAAATAAAAGTTACCTGTCTTGCGAACCAAATCCCTAAGCATTTTGAATGAATTTGCTTTGGGTTGGAATCGTCCCTGCTCTAATGCATTCATCTCATTAGCTATACAAACTGCAAATGCCATACGTTTATCGTGTTGTTCATCTTCTAGTAGTCCACGGACTACCTCAGATCCAACTTGTTTAGTCCAATACCAATAACTACCACCGCCAGTTAGTGTTTCTGCATATTCATGACGGTTACTATTAAGTGTTTCACCTAGTACAGGAAGAACTATCTGCATCCAATCCCACAGCTCCCGTACCTTCGGAGCGTAACTCCTGTCAAGATCTTTATCAATCCTTCTCGTTTGCATAGGTAACAGATCACTAACACGCTCGAACCCATCAGGATTTATATCTTTAAACACTAACGTATTATCTTTAATACTTGTAAATATTTTAGTGTTGTGATCGTAGCTACCTTGTGACTTCGGCAAGTAAAACTCTTTCCAAGTTCCATCTTTATTTCTTTGATGAACAAAGTGTTTACCGTTGCTACCCCAATCAAAGCGCATACCTTGTGGTAAGTACCTATCTATAAACTGATAGCGAGATACCGATGAACCACCGTTTAGGTTGTTACGTATAGTAATGTAGTCACCATCAGGCTTGCGTTCCCATGTAATCGGACAAACGTTCTGATATGTCCCCTCGGGGTTATTACCACCTGCACCCCAGTATGCCCAGTTACCATCCATCAATAGGTACTTGGTATCACTTACTTTGTGTATACGATTCCACCAATACCGACGTTGACCCAATGGACGAATGTCCTCAGTGCGCTTCCGAATCGGCTTAGTTTCCGCATAATGTTTTGCTACTTGGTCAAACGTATTGAACATTCCCATTATTCTTCTCCTGTTATTAACTTGATTAACATTGTTGCTACATAAATGACAACAGCTACCAATGCAACGGCTACCGCACAAACACTTAAGCCTATTAAGTACCTCGTAAACTCGGTAAACATATCCATTTAGTTCTCCTCAATATGTACAGTCACACCAACATCTGCGTTGGCACTCTTATTACCTTGAATACACCACAACACAGGCACAGTCCACCGACCCCATGACCCACCCAAATAGCCATCTGTTAACACAACAACACACTCGGGCTTGATGCCATGCTCGTTCATATACATCGGCACACACTCGACGTTAGTACCACCGCCCCCTGCAGGCTTGGTAGACTTCACCAAATCATCAAGTTCATCTTGCATATAAACTTCTTCCTTACATACGTCCGTGTCCCAATACAACATACGAACCTTGCTCGGCTTAACCTGATCACAGATACCTTTGACCTCTGTTAAGAACTTCATCAGTTCATGCTGACCAATCGAACCCGACGTATCTATGGCTATGACAATCTCACCGATTGATTCACTAATGCTTGACGGCATTAACATATCCATACCCACATATCTACGGTTAGGTTTGCGCCATGTAGAGTAGTCTTTACCTGCACAAGTTGTTGTCACAAAGTCACGTAGTAACTCTTTCCAATCTTTCTTGGTTTGCAATAACTCACTAATATCACGTAACCCACCAGTACCCATCTTGCCTGCCATGATTGCGCCTTGCCTTACAGCTTCATCAATATCTTTGGCTAACTCCTCAGCTTCTTCGGCAGATAACGCTTGAGCACCCTCCCAGTCATGGTCATCGAAACCAGTGCCCTCACCCAAACCTTGACCTTTACCTTTTCCATTACTAGGTGGTAGTAAGTCAAAGACTTGTTTAGAGTCCATGCCTGCATACTTGAGATCCATCAGCCCACCATCGGGCATTCGTATCCACCCACTCCTACATGCATCGGTATCTGTTAACTTGTGATTGATTACATAGTCACATGCTTGGTTGGCCCGTTCATGATCTAAGTCATGCAGATACTTCCATGTAGTCAAGTGTCGATACATCTTGTGATAACACTCATGCAACATTAAGAATCTAAACTCAGCGTCATTCAAAGAGTCAACAAACTCCCGACCATACTTCTCGTCACGTCCGTTGGTACATGCAGTTGGTAGTCCGTCGACTACTTCTTTGTTGCCAATCATGAGCACCCCTGCAAGGGCGACGAACTCTTCCCGACCTACGATGTCAGTCGTAGCCTTCATAAGTCGTTGCTCTGCAGTTAATGGTTTACCTATTGCTAACATAATGTTTCTCCTTATTTTTTATCTGCGCTAAACATGAAGTTGTTGTCCATGCACCATTGAGTAAACTTCTTATTACCCATGACCATAGACTGACGTTGATACTTCGGATTGCGTACCTGCATAGCGAATAGACCTTGTGCTTCTTTATCTAAACGATTGAGGTATTCCATCCAAGGATCAATGAACTCTTTGTTCATAGTCGCAAGCGCACGATACACAACCATGACAATGCCTGATGCGGATTGCGGGATCTTGGCAGTTGACGGACTCGTCTTAATATCTTCCTGTCTTGGCAGTTGATCGACCAGATCAATATAGGCTTCAAGGTCAGCACCACCACGAGCACCGATAGTACCCATGAGATTAGACTTCAATGCGTTCTTGCTCATCTTGTCCTTAGCCCATAACCAATGACTTGCTAACTCAAGACTGCGTGGTGTCACGAATGACGGACGTTGTGACTTCGGATGATAGATATAAGGGTTACCACCTATATCATCGTCAGGCTTCTCGATCTCTTCATAAGATTGAAAGAGTTGTTCACCATGTTCTTTGACCCACATAATCATGGCAGGATTTATTCCTGCGTTGATAGCAAAGCCCTCGATCCACTCGGTAGCCGTTGGCTTCTTCATACGTATGACTGTGATGCGATTGCGGTGGTGTGGCATAAGTAAGTCACCGACCCCCTCTGTTCCTAGGTTAGTGGTGGCAAACACGATAGACCCTTCGGGTAACTTCTTAGTACCAAAGGTACGTTCTAACATTACACGCATCATGCCATTCTTGACTGATGGATTCGCCTTACCAAACTCATCAATCATTAAGATGATTGGCTTGTCGTGGTGTAGACCCATCTCTTCGTTAGGTACAAAGCGTACAAAGTCCTCGGTACTGTCGTCACGCAAGATCTTGGGCAACATCAAATCGCCTAAGTCCTTGGTAGTGCAGTCAAAATAGCAAGGCACGTGAGTTGGTAACTTCTGTGCCAACACCTTAAGGATTGAGGATTTACCTGTACCCATGTGACCTTGAACCAAGGTAGTCAGCCGACTACCAGTAGCGAGGATTGAATCGACGCACTCGTCGAGGGATTGTGCGAATAACTGCTCTGCTGATTGTTTCATGTAATTCTCCTGTTTAAATTGATCGTACTTATTGCCGATTGTTGATTAACGTACCACTCCATAACTTCTTACCACGAAAACTCTTTCATTAAAGCGTCGACCTTGCTCTTAGTATCTAAGCGTAGATCATCGTCCTCACGTAGAGCATCGGGTGTAATACCTCGTAAGGCATTTTCAATCTTTGCTTTGGCTCGTGACATCTTGACATCACCTGTGACATTAAACTTATCTAGCAAGTCCACCATGTCAGCGACGTTTGATACCAGTGAGTCACGGAATATCTGCTTCTTATTACCTGACAGCTTAGTGCTCATGCTTGATAATGCTTCGTACGTACGCTCCCATATATCCTTGTATGCGTTGTCGATATTCTCCTGATAGAACTGAGCATAAGACTCCTTAAGTTGTTGTTGGGCTTCATTGCCTACATCGACCCGCCAATCACCTACATCGGGTACTGGCGCATACTTAACCGAAAACCTAAACTTACTGAGCACATCTTCCTTGCTCGGATAGTCCTCTAAGTTAAACATTGTGCCTAGCTTGACCCTTGCTCGGTTGATCATGTTGTCCCAGTCTGCGATGCAGTCGGCTACCAGTCGGTAGAACTCCTGTTCCATCTCGGTAATGTTCTTCTGATAGTCAAAGTACATAGCGGTTGTGAGTAGGCGCAGTCCACTATCTGACCAAGGCATTGTGGCAAAGTAGTGGTGTGTTCGTGCGTTGCCTGCATGCTTGCCGATAGCTTCAAAACGTGGCTCACTCGCAAACAATATCTTGTTATAGTTGCCTGCCCTTGTAGTCGTTTGCTTCTGTATGTCGATTTCGGCTGAGACACTCTTGTCGTACTTGCGACCTGTCCATGTACTAATGTTTAACTCCACTAGCATTGCGCTACTACTAATGGTTGGTGCTGTGATACTGGTTGGTGCTGAGGTAGTCGGCTGACTACTTGCTACTGAGTTACTTGTTTCCATTTTAATTCTCCTGTTGAACTACGTTGATGTTTACTACGAATTACCACCTTATACTACAGTATACCACAATATGTTAATGAATGCAAGTTTTCTAGCCATGTTTATGTACCTGTTTTAAGCCCACCCATTCGAGTGCGTGGTATCACAATGATGATCTTTTCTTCATCCATTGACTGCAGGGTTACGTCGTGGTCTGTCCAACACATGACGCAATAGGTTCGTTTGCCTATCCGTTTGATCTGCCCTGTGTTCACTTGTATGCCCCGATGATCGTCGAAACCAGTGCCCATAACATTAGCAACGGTACACCACAAATGAGCATGCCAATGATCATATCCCTCAAGAACTCATAGGCTAACTGTGCGTCTGACTTGAACTTTGTGATTGAGCATGCGTACTCGGCATCCCTAAACGCTTCGGATACTGTGCGGTGTGTCTTACTGCTGTGCACAATAACGGCAGGGTCTATATCACCAAAGTATTGATTTATCCTACGCTGTGTAACATCTAACGGTGTAGGGTTGCGCCACTTGACCTTATCGGTTTTTGGATCAAACACATATGGGTTCTTTCTTGGTAGTCGGCTGACTACCTTCGGGGTTGCCACTACTGGTTGTACTTTAGTTACTTTCATTTCATCACCTCTTTCAGTTTGATTAACTCTGCATCGAACGCATCACGTCCTAACTCGTTACGGATTGCCAATAAACGATCCACGTTGTCCTTATTTAATAAGAACTGTGCCATCGTGTGCTGGTTGCCAATGATCGCCATGATTGCGCTGATCATAAATATCTTATCCTCACCCTTCACTTTTTACCCCCTTTCATAATCCAGTTGTGCATAGTCTGTGCTGATTTATAGACGTGATCGTTACCGTAACCGCCTTCGGCTAAGTAATCTAAATAGGCATCGTGCTCGTTTGCCATCAGATAGTCGACCATATCGTTGATTGCATCTACTTCGTTTTGGGTTAGCTTTACCGTTATGCTCATGTTGTCCTCTTTGGGTTAAGTTGTTTGAGCAATGTCAGATCCGTGACTAGCATGTAGTTGGACTTGTTCATTGGTGCGATACAGAACTTGCGTTCTTTTGCGACTGCTTCGCCACAGGGCATGCAATGCTTGTACCCGAGAGCCCAACGTTTTTTCTCGATAACATCACCACATTGCCTGCAATGGTGTACTGGGTTAAACATATAGTCTCCTTAATTAAATGACTGAAAAGGCGGAATCGTCGCCATCGTAAAACCAGTTGGTATACGCAAAGATACCGTTAGCGTTGGCGCTCGCACCACCAAAGAAAGGCATTGCAATACCTTCCTCTAATCCTGCTGACTCCAAAGAAACGAATAAACCCTCTGCCTCTGCAACATCTTCCCATTGCATTTCGTCTACGAGATCAAACTGCCTTACTTGTGCCATAGTAATTCTCCTGTTAACTTGTTTGCTACATCATTGTGGTAGTCGGCTGACTACCTGCAGAAGTCTTGCTTGTTTTGTTCCATAGCTCGACTTCATACTTCTATTATAACACGTTTAGGTGTTAAAGTCAAGTAAATAAGAGTAAAGATTAGTATATATTAGTAAAGAATATTTGAACCTATTGAACCTTATTTGTAGTTATAAGAATACTATATAGTATAAGGATTGTACCTTTGATCCTTTTGAACCTGCAAAAACAATGGATTTCTTTTTTCAAAAAGAAAAGGTCTTGGCCAAGAGTTTTTAGTTTTGATTTTGCCAAATGCTCTTTTTCGTGGGTTCAAAAGGATCAAAGGTACAAAGCTTATTCTATAAGGCTCTCGGTGGGTTCAATACCAAAATCAAAAGGATCAATAGCAGGGTAAACCCCTAGTATTTTAGGGCTTGACAACACTCAAAAATACTGTTAACCTGTACACAGGTTAACACCTAACCCTATGTGACACGCTTCATAAAGTCACTGGTTTCATGAGGTAGTCGATGTACTACCTGATTGCTTTTGTAGCCACGCCAGTAATACCACACCAAGCCGAAACCAACCGACCCTGTGTGACACGCTTCCTTCAGTCACTGGTTTCAAGTGGTAGTCGTTGGACTACCTATCAATATGTGAATAGATAATTTAAATAATAGAAAATTAAGACGAAAAAAAACCCCACTTTTTAGGTGGGGTTTAAAGTGAAGCAGTATTACTTGATCGTAGCGATCATTGTCTTGAGATCAGAGATCATCTTGACTACATCAAAATCAGGCTTCTCAAGTGATTTGAGAATATTGATCCCTTCTTGCAGTGAGTTCTTAGCACGTTGCACTTTAGTAACTGGAACCCTAGGTGTTGCAATACCTTTGGCTTCGTCATCTGCTAACTTCTCTGCAGTTTCCAAGTGAGTACGCACTTTATTAAACAGACTGCTAATCTGTTTTGTCCAGTAGCGTTTTGTTTCACGATCTACTTCACTAAGAACCTTCATTTCCTTAGCCAAGCAAGATTGCACATGCTTATTAAACGTGCTAACGATTGTTGCGTTGATTTGATCGTGCAACTTCTCATTAGGGTTTACTTCGCCCTTAGCAGGTTTAACTAGCATAGCAGTAGTGATACCACTTGAAATAAGCAGATCACTAGCTTTTTTCCACTTACCCTTCAATACTACCTCGGCACTAATAGCGTTAGCTAAAGCGGAAGCAGTAGCAGAGTTCATTACAGTAACTTGATTCATGGTATATCCAATCTATAAAATACTAGCAAGCAAGCGAGTGTTACTAGGTAACGCTTTACTCTTTACTTACTAGGACTCCAGTTTAGCTCAATAAGCTATCATATGTCAATGGATAATAGAGTTTAATAGAGTTTAATAGGTAGTCCGCCGACTACCAGCCCTGTAAAACCCGCCGATTCCAGCCCAATTTGATGACCCCACCCCCCGACTTTTCAAACTGGTTCCATCTAGCCTGCAAGGCTTACTATTTTGCGCACTACAAGCTATGTTTTTCAAATTCGGCCCCAAGTAAATTAAGTTACTAGGGTAAACCCTTACTCACTAATCAAGTTGTCGCTCGTAAGGTAAATATAGAAACACCCCCCGTCATCTTTTTTAAGTACCTAGCCCAAAAAATATTGTGTATAAAATTTTAAGATTCCTATGCACATTAAAAAAACATGTATACTTTGCAACATCTTCATCACGTCGGACTTGACTAGATGCAAATACATGTAGAGCCAGACTTGGCAATACCTTTCCCAGAAGACAATCTGGTACTAGCGAACTTCATTGAGAAGGCGCATGCAGCATGCCAATCCGCAGAATTTCTGGGGCTGGATATGACTCCGTCTGAAGAAGACCAGCTTAAAGCTGAACAGCTTGCCTATCAGGTAGCTGAGAATGAAGATAAGACAAACAAGAAATTAACTAAAAAAACCCAGACTCCTGCAACATATGGTCAGGTTAAGTCTATATTGGATGAGTTTAGTATTCGAGTAGTAGATACTGCCATGCAGATTAGGCTCTTAGTAACCAATAAGTTAATCTTAGATAGCGATTCACAAGACGACCGTACAAGATTAAGGGCTTTAGAGCTGCTAGGTAAGATCTCAGACGTAGGATTATTCGTAGAAAAGTCAGAAGTGACTATTACTCACCGGTCTACGCAAGATTTAGTGGACTCTGTACGGGCTAAAATCCATAAATTAATGAACCCACAGGGTATAGAAGACGTTAAAGCGGTCGAAGTGAATGGTGAAACCTTCGATTTAGAAGAAGAACTAGGCGTTTCTGAGGAAAAACCCGATGCTAATGCAGACGAGTGACCCTCTAGCGTCATTAACAGACGCTGAACTAGAGTTTTTAGCATCAAACCTTGATAAATTTGAGGATAACGATACAGAAGAGATTGATTTTGTAGTAGATGAGTTAGCAAATCGCAGAATGGCTAAGGCTTGTCGGGATGATCTGATTGCTTTTTGTTGCAAGATGATGCCAGACTACAAAGTAGGTAAGCACCACCGCATTTTGGCTAATGAGCTAATGGATATTGCCAATGGAGTAAAAGATAGAATATGCGTTAATATCCCACCACGGCACGGTAAGAGTCAGTTAGTATCTATTTACTTTCCAGCATGGTTTCTAGGTAAATACCCTGATAAAAAAGTACTGATGGTGTCCCATACAACTGACCTTGCGGTCGACTTTGGACGGAAAGTGAGAAACTTAATTGACACACCTGCATATAAATACATATTCCCAACAGTCTCTTTGGCACAAGATAATAAGTCTGCTGGGCGCTGGAATACTAATGTTGGTGGCGAGTATTTCGCTTGTGGTGTTGGTTCCGCTTTGGCTGGTCGTGGAGCCGACTTACTCTTGGTTGACGATCCACATAACGAACAAGATATTATCAACGGGAATTTTGACGTTTTCGAGAAAGCTTATGAGTGGTTTACTTACGGTGCTCGTACTCGTCTTATGCCTAACGGTCGTGTGGCAATTATTCAAACTCGTTGGCACCAAGATGATTTAACCGGTAAAGTTATACGGGATATGGTCCAGAATGAAGGATCAGATCAATACGAACGGGTCGAGTTCCCTGCAATTTTTAATGAAAATACTAAGGATGAACGGGCTTTATGGCCTGAGCAATATAGTTTAGAGGCACTTAGGCGTACTAAAGCATCAATGCCAGTATTCCAGTGGAATGCTCAGTACCAGCAGAATCCTACCTCAGAAGAAGCCTCAGTAGTTAAACGGGATTGGTGGAACATCTGGAAACAAGAGTCACCACCTTCTTGTGAATACGTCATTATGTCTTTAGATGCTGCAGCAGAAACCCACAACCGAGCTGACTTTACAGCGCTCACAACGTGGGGGGTATTTATGAATGAGGAGACTGGGGCATATAACATCATCTTGTTAAACAGTATTAAGAAACGCCTAGAGTTCCCAGAATTAAAAGATTTAGCCTATAGAGAGTATGAAGAATGGAACCCAGACGCATTCATTGTGGAGAAAAAATCTGCAGGAACAGCTCTATTCCAAGAACTTAGAAGAACAGGAATGGCAGTTAGTGAATATACCCCGCACCGTGGGTCTGGTGATAAACTGGCAAGACTTAATAGCGTAGCAGATATTGTTAGAAGTGGTTTATGTTGGGTTCCCGAACATAGATGGGCTGAAGAAGTAGTAGAAGAGATTGCAGGATTCCCGTTTATGAGTCATGATGACTTGGTTGACTCAACGGTAATGGCACTAATGCGGTTTAGAAACGGTGGGTTTATTAGATTGCCGAGTGATGAACCTGAAGATATTAAGTGGTTTAAAAGTAAAAAGAAGGCTTACTATTAATGGCTACACAGAAGTTCATGGGTAAAAACCAGCTAATAAAAAGACTTACCGCACAGGTTGGGTCGCAAGCTATGGCTATTAATATACTCAAAGATCGTGGTCAGCTTAAAGCCGATGGTAAAACTTTAACTGCAGCAGGTAAAAAACGTGATGACATGACTGCTAAACAACGTGCTGTAGATAGAGCTACTAAAGCATCGGGTAGGAAACCGAGCGAATATAAGTATGACCCAAAAACAAATAGAGCAACACTTAAGGACTAATTATGGCAATAGATAAAGCACTTTACCAAGCACCTTTGGGCATCGATAAACTTGCAGACGAAGAAGAACCGTTTGATATTGAGATTACCGTTGATGGTGAAGAAGAAGCAGAGTCACCAGAAGAAGAAGCTAAAGAAGAGTTTAATGAAAACTTAGCGGAACACATGAACGAAAGTGAACTGACAATGATCGCTAGCGATCTAGTTGGTGACTTTGACGATGACGTTGGTTCTCGTAAAGATTGGATTCAAACTTATGTTGATGGTCTAGAACTATTAGGTTTGAAGATTGAAGAACGTGCTGAGCCTTGGGAAGGCGCCTGTGGTGTTTACCATCCGCTTTTAGCTGAAGCATTAGTTAAGTTTCAAGCAGAAACAATGATGTCTATATTCCCTGCATCGGGACCTGTTAAGACTTTGATCATTGGTAAAGAAACACCAGATAAAAAAGAAGCTGCTGAACGTGTTCAAGATGATATGAACTATCAGTTAACTGAAGAGATGCCTGAATACAGACCTGAAACAGAACGTATGTTATGGGGCTTAGGTTTAGCAGGTAATGCGTTTAAGAAAGTATATTACGATCCAGCGCTTAAACGTCAAGTATCTATGTTTATTCCAGCAGAAGATATGGTTGTACCTTACGGTGCATCTGATCTAGCTAGCTCTCCACGGGTAACTCACGTGATGCGCAAAACTGAGAATGAGCTTAGGATCTTACAGGTTAAGGGATTCTATCGTGATATAGACCTTGGTGATCCAACTAACACACTAGATGAAGTTGAGAAGAAGATTGCTGAGAAGATGGGCTTCAAAGCTTCTGTCGATGATCGCTATAAGATTCTTGAGATGCACGTTGATCTTGATCTTCCAGGTTTTGAAGATACAGATGAGAATGGTGAACCCACAGGTATTGCTCTGCCTTATGTTGTAACTGTCGAGAAAGGAACGATGAATGTTCTTGCGATTAGAAGAAATTGGGAGCCGGATGATTCGACTCATCAAAAACGTCAACACTTTGTGCACTACGGGTATATTCCCGGTTTTGGTTTTTATTGTTTTGGTCTCATCCACCTTATTGGCGCTTATGCTAAAAGTGGCACTTCCCTTATTCGTCAGTTGGTTGATGCAGGGACACTTAGCAACTTGCCAGGTGGCTTTAAGACCCGTGGCTTGCGAGTCAAGGGCGATGATACACCGATAGCTCCGGGTGAATGGCGTGATGTAGACGTTCCAAGCGGTGCAATGCGTGACAACATTATGCCGCTTCCTTATAAAGAACCTAGTCAAGTACTCGCTGGTTTGATGGACAAGATTATTGAAGAAGGTCGTCGGTTTGCAAATACTGCCGATTTAAACCTATCGGATATGTCAGCACAAGCTCCAGTAGGTACAACACTAGCAATACTTGAACGTACACTCAAGGTAATGTCTGCAGTTCAGGCTCGTATTCACTTTAGTTTGAAGCAGGAGTTGAAATTACTCAAACACATTATTGCTGAATACACACCAGAGGAATATGATTATGATCCCGTTGAAGGTTCTCGTCGTGCTAAAAAATCGGACTATGATAATGTCGATGTCATCCCGGTATCGGATCCGAATGCGTCGACAATGGCGCAAAAGATCGTACAGTATCAAGCAGTACTTCAACTGGCTCAAGGAGCACCCCAACTCTACAATCTACCCCTCTTACACAGACAAATGCTCGATGTTCTGGGGATTAAGAATGCGGCAAAACTCATTCCAATGGACGAAGACCAGAAGCCGACCGATCCGGTTACTGAAAATCAGAACGTACTCATGGGCAAACCGGTTAAGGCTTTTGTCACGCAAGACCACACAGCCCATATAACGGTACATATGTCGGCAATGCATGATCCTAAGATTGCACAGTTGTTGCAAAACAATCCAGCAGCCCAACAGATTCAAGCAGGCATGATGGCTCATATTAATGAGCACTTAGGGTTCCAATATAGAGTTGAGATTGAAAAACAACTTGGTGCTTCATTACCAGCACAGACAGATAAGTCTGGCGAAGATATACCAATGGATCCTAAAGTTGAAGCTCAGTTGGCTCCGTTACTTGCACAAGCTGCTACTAAATTATTACAAGCAAACCAAGCAGAAATAGGTCAACAGCAAGCACAACAGCAAGCACAAGATCCATTGGTACAAATGCAACAACAAGAGTTGCAATTAAAACAGCAAGCGCAACAAGCACAGGAACAGAAAGACCAAGCTGAAATTCAGATTAAGAATCGCCAGCTTGATATAGAAGAGAAGCGCATTATGACAACAGCAGAAACTGCTATGAAGACAGCCGATTTAAACGCAATGTCTCAAGCAGCTAAGCTTCATAGTGAGAAACAAGGTCGCCGTATGGATCATCAGTTTGAAGCAGCTAAGACTATAGCTGACCATGAACATGAACATAAAGCGAATATGATGACTCACGCTTTTGGTATGGCAGATACCGTGCTTGGGCATGAGCACAATGCAGACATGCAGAGTGAGCAGTTAGCAGCACAACAGCAACAAGCTAAGTTACAAGCAGCTAAACCAGCCGACAAGGCTAAAAAACCTAAAGGAGAGTAATGGACAATCATTTAGATTACCTACTTAGAGAGTACCAAGAGCGTAGGGAATACTTAAGTTCAGCCCTAGCTCAAGGAAACATTCCGACAATGGAAGAGTACAGATATGTTTGCGGTCAGTTACGAGGTCTTGAAGCCGCATCCTTAATCATTACAGACCTCAAAAAACGATTGGAGAACTCGGACAATGAGTGAACTAAACCTTAGCCAAGCAGTGGACTTATCTGCTGTGCTAAACAAAGAAGCAGAAGATAGAGCAAAACAGCTACCTATGCCACAAGGGTATCGTATTTTATGTGCAATCCCTGAAGCAGAAGAAGCGTTTGAAAGTGGAATTATCAAGTCGGATGAAACACGCCGTGTTGATGAACTTTTAACTACAGTGCTTTTTGTGGTCTCTTTAGGCCCAGATTGCTATGCAGATAAAGTAAGGTTCCCTAATGGACCTTGGTGTAAACAAGGTGATTTTATCCTTGTAAGACCAAATGCAGGTACCCGTCTGGTAATTCACGACCGTGAGTTCCGGATTATTAACGATGACTCTGTGGAAGCCGTCGTGCAGGATCCGAGGGGAATTAAGCGTAAATTCATATGAGAACTGAAGCTCAAAAAGAATCTCGCCGTAAGTACGAGGCTAGCGCAAAAGGTAAAGCTGCTAAGCAACGCCACGAAGCTGCTTATAAAGCATCTGGTGGAAGAGCCAAAGCAGAAGAACGTCGTAAAGAAGTTCCTTTATCCCCCGCTAGAAAAGCAGCAAGAATAAAGTGGGCCAAAGCAAATAAGGACTATTTCACAGTAAATAGATCTTTTAGAAGATCTTTAGAACGTGATTTATCTGAGTTTGATAGGTTTGTTTTATTAGAAGCAGTTTCTTTAGCAAGATTACGTGAACATATAGTTGGCGGTAAGTGGCATGTTGACCATATTATTCCCGTATCTAAAGGTGGTACAAACACCGCTAATAATCTGCAAGTAGTACCCGCTGAATGGAATAGACGCAAATCTAATATCCATACACAGCAATTTTTTAACATTATTTAAGGAGGCGGACAATGCCAGATGCATACCAATTTCCCGATGAAATCGAGGATATTAAGGGTAAACCCCTAGAAGAATTAGAGATTGAGATCGAGGATGATACCCCCGAAGAAGATCGAAACCGTAAACCTGCTGACCCCGAAAAGGTTAGGCAACTAGAAGTTGACGTCGATGACTTAGATAAGTACAGCAAAGAAGCTAAAGATAAGCTTATTAAGATGAAGCGAGTCTGGAATGATGAGCGACGTGCCCGAGAAGCTGCAGAACGAGAGCGAAATGCTGCTATTGAAGCTGCTCAAAGGCTATTAGCTGAAAACAATCAGGTCAAAAAGATGCTTTCTAGTGGTGAAAAAGACTACAAGAATACTAAAAAAGACTCTGCTAAGCTGCAATTAAAAAATGCTAAAAAGGCTTATAAAGAAGCTTATGAAGCTGGCGATGCTGAAAAAGTAATGAATGCGCAAGCCGCTATTACTAAAGCGCAATTAAATTTAGAAAAAGCAAAAGATTTTAAGTTGCCCCCTTTACAGCAAGAACAATTTGTTGTACAACCTCAACAAGACTACCAAAATGTACCAAGAGACGAAAAGCTCGAATCTTGGCAATCGGAAAATCCTTGGTTCGGACAGGACGAGGAAATGACGGCAGCGGCTCTGGGACTCCATGAGAAGCTAAAACGTCAAGGTGTACAAATTGGGTCAGAGGAATATTACGCAACGTTGGACCAAACAATGCGAAAAAGATTTGCAGAAAATTTCGACCATGAAGATTCTGAAGATCAAGAAGTACGGGCAAAACCACGAGCAGACACGCACAGGGTAAAGCCATCAACGGTAGTAGCTTCGGCAACTCGGTCGACCGCACCGAAAAGAGTTAGGTTATCCCAGTCGCAAGTTGCGATTGCAAAAAAACTTGGCTTAACCAATGAGCAATATGTCCGTGAACTAATGAAAGTGGAGGCCTGACATGGCTACAAATAGACTTAATCGTGAAGCAGAAAACCGTGAAATTACAGAACGTCCTAAACAGTGGATGCCACCTGAACTTTTACCTGAGCCCGACAAGCAGGCTGGTTTCGCTTATCGTTGGATACGTGTTTCAATGCTTAATCAAGCTGACCCCCGTAATACTTCTGCTAAGTTTAGAGAAGGTTGGGAGCCAGTAAGTATTGAAGAACAACCAAAATTTAAACTGTTAGCTAATCCCAATGGTCAATTTAAAGACAACGTTGAGATTGGCGGGTTACTACTCTGCAAAATCCCAGAGGAACTTGTGGCACAACGTGCAGCTTATGAGGCTAAACAGACACAAGACCAATCGGAAGCTGTAGATAACAACCTAATGCGCCAAAGTGATTCGAGAATGCCAATCTTTATGGAACGGAAATCCTCGGTGACCTTTGGATCTGGTTCTCAATAATTAGGAGATTTACATGGCTTATCCTACTGTTTCAGGTCCTTATGGACTAAAGCCTGTTAACCTTATCGGTGGTCGAGTATTTGCGGGTTCAACCCGTATGTTCCCTATTGTTAATGGTTACAGCACAAGCTTGTTCAACGGTGACGTTGTAGCACTTGGTACTAGCGCTAATATTGGCGCTTTGGTCTCATCAACCCTTGCTTATAACGGTGCATCTGCTGTTAACGGCACGATTGGTGTATTTGCTGGCTGCGAGTATTCAACTACTGGTGGTCCAATCTATGGTAAAAACCGCTATCAATTCTGGCAAGCAAGCACTACAGCTACAGATGCGATTGGTTATGTAGTTGACGATCCTCAAGCTGTTTTCCAAGCAGTTTGTTTGTCTAACCCAGCTGGTACTGGTGGTTCTACAACCATTCAATACCTAAACCCAGCTTTCGTTGGTTCTAATGCTTATTACATTGGCGCCGCTGCTGGCAATACTGGTTCGACAACTACTGGCGATTCATCTGCTGGTATTGCAATCTCTGCTGCTGCCACAAGCACATCAGCGATTACACCTTTGACTACATCGGCTCCTTTCCGTATCGTAGGCGTTGTACCT
>Ga0164296_1000552_pt1 | contig 43832 bp, 39 predicted proteins | sample GEODES057metaG_FD_113533 | JGI IMG/M metagenome (GOLD analysis project Ga0164296, IMG submission 113533) | Dystrophic lake water microbial communities from Trout Bog Lake, Wisconsin, USA - GEODES057 metaG | ecosystem: Environmental > Aquatic > Freshwater > Lake | place: USA: Trout Bog Lake...
AGCCCGGAATACCAGCCGAGGCGCTGGTCTTGAGCGGTCCCGCGCCGACCGCATTGAAACGGATCGCGGTGTCGGCGCTGAAGGACTTGGCCAGGAACCGCACGCAAGACTCCAAGGCCGCCTTGATCGGCCCCATGTAGCCGTAGTTATCCGGCGTGACCTGCAGCGAGGAGATGCCGATGGTGACGACCGAGGCCTGTTTCACCAGCAACGGCCTGAACGCCCGGGCCACCTCAACCAGCGAGAAAGCCGAGATGCCCGTGGCTTGGAGAAAATCGGCGCGCTTCGTCTCATGAAACGGCTTGAAGCCCTCGCTGTAGTTGGCGAATGCGATCGAGTGCACGATGCCATGCAACGGCCCGTGCCCGGCGGCGGAGATTTCCGCGGCGAGCTGTTCGGCTGCGCCCGGCTGCTCGACATCGCAGAGAAACACCGGCTTGCCGGCCAGCTGGGTCGCAAGGGACTGCTTTCGCGCCTCGGAGCGGACGCTGTAGAGCACACGGGCACCCTGCTCCTCCAGGGATTTGGCGACGAACCAAGCGACGCTCTTGCGGTTCGCCACGCCAAAGACGAGGAAGGCCTTGCCACTGAGCTGGAGAAAATCACTCATGCCGCGGGTGCGCCCTCGGGCGTTTTCCAGGCCACGGCAAACTCCACGGTGAGCACCCGTTTTTCGCCGCTCCTGATGCTGCCGCTCATCATCGTGAAGCCGCCGAGGACTTCCTTTTTCTTCACCTCGATGAGGATCGTCTCGCCGGGATAAACGGGATTCCGAAACCGGACATCGCTGATCTTCGCGAGCAGCGGCACACCCGCGCGGCTCCCCTGCCCCGCCATCGTCCGCGCCATGTACAGGGCCCCGGCCTGGAATACCGCCTCGCACAACAGCACGCCGGGCGTGATCGGTGCGCCCGGATAGTGTCCCTGGTAGAAATCCTCCTCCGCCCGGAAGGTGCGGCGGGCAACCAGGCCGTCGGCGTTTTCCGCGACGATTTCGTCAACAAAGAGGAACGGCGGCCGGTGCGGGATCAGCCGGAGGACGTCGGGACTGGGGCTCATGCGGTGGCAGCGGCAGGCTGGCGTTGGTGGAACAGGGCCTGGTCGATCTTATTTGCCGTGATGACCCCGTAGTTAATCGTGCCCAGCCAGCCCGACATGATGATGCCGACGGAGCCGGCGTGGTAGAGCCCGGGAAGTTTTTCAGGCAGGTCCATCGAGACCTTCAGGCCCTCGAACTTGGTGCCGAACGACGTGCCGCCGAGGTGGGTGGTGTAGCGCTCGATCGTGCGGGGTGTCGCCGCCTCCGACCAGTCGATCTTGGCCCGCACGCCGGGAATGTGCCGTTCGAGGGCGACGATCGACTCCTCGATCAGCCGGGCCTTCTCGCGCGCATAGGCCTCGTCGTCGAGCGCGCGCCAGTCCGCATACCGGCCGTTGAGGGAGACGACCACGGTGTAGCGGTCGGAGCCCGGCCGCGTCTCCGGGTAGTACACCGAGAACGTCCGGCTCGTGGTGTGAAAATCGGTCAGCTCCTGGCTGCTGAACCGCGGGTTGTCCGAGGTGAAGACGAGGTCGCCGATATGCGGAATGGTCTCGCCCTTGCGGATGCCGAGGTAAACCTGGCAGGAACTGGCGTTGATCCGCACGGCACGCGCGGCCTCGGCATAATCCGCGGGAAAATTCTCCTCCCCGGCGAGCCGGAAGATCGTGTTCTTGATGTTGGCATTGGACAGCACGGCCTTGGCCCGAATGACCCGTCCGTTCCCCGCCACGATCCCGCAGGCAATCTTCCGGCCATCGCGCTCCTCCACGAGGATCCGGTCGACCAGGACCTTTTTCCGCACCTCCACTCCGTTCTGCTTCAGCTCGGCCACCATCTTCTCGATCAGCAGGTCCGAACCGCCGCGGAACGTATAGACGCCGGAGCCCATGAAATTGGAGAAGACGATGCCGTACGTGATCGCGGGATCGTCGAGGGTCGAGCCGTTGGCGTACGCGATCGGCTCCATGAGCAGGCGCTTCACATCGTCCCGGCCCGGAAAAAACCGCTCGAGCATCTCCCCGGTGGTCTCCGGATTGTTGTCGTAGAAATTCATTCCCTGCAGGTGGTCGTAGAATTTCTCCACCTGGGCGGGATCGAGATGAAACTGCTCGACCAGCACCCGCGTGTAATCCTCCCGCGTGAAGGTCGTCCAGACATCCATCTGGGGATTGATGAAGCGGATGTCCTTCAGCTGCACGATCGAGTTGGCGATCTCCTTCGTCCAGTACTTGCGGCAGGATTTGATCATGCCCACCGGGAAGCCGTGCAGGGAAATATCGAAGATATGCCCGCCCTTGCGGGTGAACCACGTGGCCAGGCCGCCGAACTGGTAGTGATGCTCCAGGAGCAGCACCTTGTGACCGGCCTTGGCCAGCACGTTCGCGCCGGTAAGTCCGCCCAGACCGCTGCCGATCACGATCACATCATACTCGTCGGCCACTCCTTTGAGCCAGTCATAAGCCATGGAAGGAGCAGAGTGAAAGCGGAGCCGCTCCGAGGGCAAGGGGTTTTGTACCCGCTGGGAGCCGGCGTAAGGAGTTTAGTTCGGTGGGCAGCATCGTTCAGCCTCCCACCCCGGGCGGCTATGGGCCGAATTGGGCCGGCCGTTAGCGGGGCGCGTTGTCCCTTGACGTCGTCGCGGGTGGAGTGGATGGGGCCGGGACCGCAGCCGGCGTGGATGTTCCCGTTGGCGCCGGTGCGGCAGTCCGTGTGCCGGGCGCCGGTCTCACTTGCGGCGTCCGGTTAGGCGTCACCGGCGGCTGTGTGGGCGTCCGCGACAGACTCGGCGTACGGGACGGAGAGGTGGTGGCCTCCGGTGCCGGCGCGGCCGAGGGTCGCGCTGTTGGACTGGTGTCGTTCCATCCGGACGGATTCCGGGTTGAACTCGTGGCCGTATTCACCGGCGGCTGGCTCCCGGACGTGGAGCGGCCCGTGGTCTCCGGACGGCTTGCCCGGTCGCGGTCATCCGGGCGCGTTTTCCGCGGTGTCGGCGGAGTGCCGGGAAACGGCCGGGGACGCACGACTTCCGGGCGCGGCCGATGTGGAACGGGCGGCAGAGGCGGACGAACGGGCGGCTTCCAGGGGTGCCAGTCGGGATTGGTGGGAAAATTGGGCCGCCCCGGCGCACCGGGGCGATACCAGCCTTGGCGGCGGTCTCCCACCCAGATGCTCCGGCGGCGCCAGTCCAAGTCATAGCGCAGCCAATAGCCCGTGGGAAACCCGTACCCAAACGTCACGAGCGGCCCGCCATAGTAATCCGGGTCCGGTACATAAACGACGTCGGGATCGTACCGCGGCACATAGATGACCTCGGGCTGGGTCGGCACGATTTCGATCGCGCCATCATCGTCCACGACCTGCTGCTGAGGCGTCGTGACCAGTGCCCCCGTGGCCCGCGCCCGCGCCCTCAGGCGCTGCAGCGCGCTCATCACGTCGGCAGGCTGGGCGACGAAGGCCGAGCCCGTCTGCTGTGTCCAGGCCAGGTTCTCATCCATCCACTTGATGACTTCGGGATACCGCGCGAGCGCCTTCACGCTGTCGTTCCACGGCTGGCTGTCGATCTCGGCCGCGGCGCCCGCGGCGTTCAGGTAGCGGGCGGCCAGCACGATGTCCGTCGGCACGGTCGACGCGGGCAGGATGAGCGCAACCAGAGCATCGGGATAGAGCGCGATGGGTCCGAGCAACTGGTCGAGCTGCGGCTGGGTGAGCGGGCTGTCGGAAACGGGCTCCTGGGCCCGGGTGGGACCCGGGAGCAGGACCGCCAGACTCAGGAAAAGGGCCAGTGAGCGAAGCAGGGACAGGGGTGAATTCATGGGGTTGGGGTTTCCGCTACGACAAAGGATCGGGGGCTTCGTGCCGCCCGCTCAGCTTTTCTGCAAGATGTGATAATTGGCCATCGAAATTCCGCTCAGCATCGCGCCCACGATGCCCAGGAATCCCTGGTCGGTGCCACAGAGGTAGAGGTTGGCCAGACCGGTCCGGCCCTGCCGGTTTTTCTCCGCCGCGCCGTAGATCGCGCCGCCGAGATGGCCGGTAAACTTGGTGATGGTGCGCGGCGTGAACATGTCGGTGGCCACCGTCGCCCGGGCCAGCGCGCCCGGCTCCGGCAGGGCGGGCAGAAAACGCTGCGCGCTCTGCTGCAGCGCCTCGTACCAGCGCCGCTTGTCCGCGTGATAGGCTTCATCGGGCAGATGCGCCCAGCGCTCGTAACTGGCCAGGCAGGTGCACCGGAATATTCCCTCGGCCAGCCGGAGCTCCGGTCCGTAGTCAAAATTATTCGGGATGCAGATCACGCCGCTCCGCGGATCAACCTGCCCAGCCGGACAGGCGTAGTCGAACCGCGCCGAGTCGTTGAAAAAGACGATCGTGTCGCCCCCCCACCCGAGCGCGGCCGGCTGGCGGTCGAGGATCGTGATGGTCTCCACGAAGGACAGCCGTCCCGGCGTGACCGGTGCCTGCGACCCGGGGGCATCCGCTTGAATCAGCCGGGCGGTTTCCGGCGCGCCGATGGAGGAGATGACCTCGTCCGCGGAAATCTCCTCGCCGCTGTCGAGCACCAGCACCGCCGCCCGGCCGTCCCGGGCGACAATCTGCCGGACCCCGCACTTCATGCGGCGTTCGCCGCCGGCCGCCCGGTACTTTTCCAGCAGCACGCGCAGGATGACGCGGACACCGTCGAACGGTCGGGCAAATCCCTCCAGGAAGAGCGCCTTGAACATGATCACAAACTGGCCGAATTCCATGTCATGCTCCGTCGCGCTGCCATAGTACATCAGCGGGCAGAACAGCATGCCCTCGAGCAGCGGGTCCGTGATGTGCTGGCGGACGACCTGTCGCGCCGAGACCGGCGTTGCGTCCAGGGCCACATCGTCGAAGGCGCGGACCGCCGCGGTCAGGCGGAGAAAACCGTCAATCTGCGCCGGGAATCGTGCCGCGACCTCCGACTCGAACACGGCAAAGTCATTGGTGAAGCGGAGCGAGGTCTCGCCGCGCGGGCCGAAGGCGATGCGCGACTGCTTCTGCTCGCACAGGGCGAATTCATCGCGGTCGATGCGCAGCTGCCGCAGCAGCTTGCCCAGCGGCGTGCCCTTGATGCCGGGCCGCACATAGTTGGTCATCGCGTGCAGCCCCACGTCGAACTTGCGGCCGCCCAGGCTGTAGAAACTGTTGAGGCCGCCGACCGTGTTGTGACGCTCGAAGATGCACACCCGCTTGCCGAAATGCGCCAGACGGATGCCCGCGGCGAGGCCGGACATGCCGGCGCCGATGATGGCGACATCATAGTGCGAGCGGGTGTTCATGCGGGGAACTCGGGCAAAACAAAGGGCCGGGAAATGCTTCCCGGCCCCGTCGAAAGGTCAAACCCGGCGCTCAGCTCCTGGCGCTGAGCGCGTTGAACTTGGGCGTCAGGTAATTCGCGCAGCTGTCGAGCGAGGCCAGCTGGATGTAGTCCGCCTCCGGGACCTCGATGCCGTGGCGCTTCCGCAGCTCCATGACGATGTCGAGGAAGTCCATCGAATCGAGCTGGAGCTGATCGCGCAGGCGGACTTCCGGCTTGAGCGTGCTCAAGTCCTCATCGGGCGCGATATCGGCGATGATATCGATCACCACCTTCTTGCATTCGTCTTTGGTCATATGGGCTGAAGTGAGGGACTTAGGCGGCAAAGCGCTTAACAATCAACGTGGAATTTATCCCCAGCATCCCGAAGGAATTGTTAAGGATGGTGTCCACTTTCGCAACCTTGCGCGGCTGATTCAGCACCAGACCGGGCAGCGCACAGGCCGGGTCGAGCCGGTCGACATTGATCGTGGGATGAACCGTCAGGTCGTCGAACGACGGCAGGTTGCCCGCCAGCTCCAGTGCGCCGGCCGCGCCCATGCAATGGCCAATGTAACTCTTGGTGTTGTTGACATGGGTGTCGGGGCACCCCTCGCCGAACACCGCCCGGATCGCCTCGCACTCCTGGATGTCGCCGAGCGGCGTGGCCGTGGCGTGCGTGTTGACGATATGGATGTCGCGCGGTTCGAGCCCGGCCCGGCGGATGGAGGCGCGGACGCACTCGGCCTGGCGCACGGGATTGGGCAGCACGTAGTCGCTGGCATCGGAGTTGACGTGGTATCCGGCGATCTCGGCGTAGATCTTCGCACCGCGGGCCTGCGCGTCTTCCAGCCGCTCGAGCGTGTAGAGGCAGCCGCCCTCGGAAACGACGATGCCGTTGCGGGCCAGGTCGAAGGGCCGGCTGGCTTTGCCGGGTTCCGTGTGCGTCGCGAGCGCATTCTGGCTCTTGAATCCGGCAAAGATGCCGAACGTATGGATGCTCTCGCTCACCCCGCCGCAGATCGCCAGGTCCACCTCGCCCAGGCGCAGCATCTGCGCGGCGTGGATCAGGCCCAGGTTTCCCGCCGCGCAGGCGGCGCCGATGGTGTAGGCCGGGCCGGTGACGCCCAGATTCAGCGAGGCTTCCCCGGACGGGTTGTTCGCGACGGTGCGGGGGTTGTGGTAATGCGACCAGAACTTCGTGTCGTAGTTAAATTTCGAGATATTGTAGATTTCGTTCTCGGTCTCGACGTTGCCATGCTCGGTGCAGCCGATGTAGATCCCGACGCGGTCCTTGGGCTGGGCGGCCCAATCCACCCGGCTGTCCGCCAGCGCCTCGCGGGCGCAATAGATGCTGATGCTGCCGGCACGGGTGCCGACCCGGATCTCCTTCTTCGTCTGATACCGGAGCGGGTCATAGTGGCAGACTCCCGCCAGCTGGGCGCCCATGTAGCGGATTTCCACCCGCTCGATGCCCGCCACGCCCTGGAGGAGGTTCTGCCGGAATTCGGCGAGGGAGTTGCCGTTTGGGGCTGTCAGACCGATGCCGGTGATGACGATGCGGGAGGACTTCATTCGTTGGGAACGGAAATCGCTAGCCAACCCGTCGCCGAAAGCAATACAAGCCTCACCGCATGAACGTGCTTGTCGTCGGAGGGGCCGGTTACATCGGCAGCCATTGCGTCCGCCAACTGATCGCCGCGGGGCACCGTCCCGTGGTGCTGGACAACCTCGTGTACGGGCACCGCGCCGCCCTCCCGCCGGGCGTGCCGCTGCACGAGTTCAACCTCGGGGACGAACCGGCCGTCGAGCGCCTGCTCCGCGCGGAGCGGATCGAACTTGTGATGCACTTCGCCGCCTACTGCTACGTGGGCGAGTCCGTGACCGATCCGCTTAAGTATTACTTCAACAACGAGGTCGCGACGCTCCACCTGCTGCGCGCCATGCTGGCGGCCGGCGTGAGGCAATTCGTCTTCTCCTCGACCTGCGCCACCTATGGCGTGCCGGCCGCCCTGCCGATCACGGAGCAGTCGCCCCAGGCGCCGATCAATCCCTACGGCCAGACCAAGCTGGATGTGGAGCAGGCCCTCAAGGCGGTCGCCCTGGCGCATGGCCTGAGCTTCGCCGCCTTCCGCTATTTCAACGCGGCCGGCGCGGCGGAGGACGGCGCGATCGGCGAAGACCACTCGCCGGAGACGCATCTGATCCCCCTGGCCTTTGACGCGGCTACCGGGCGCCGGCCGCAGCTCGAGATTTTTGGCACGGACTATCCGACCCCCGACGGCACGTGCCTGCGCGACTATGTCCACGTCGACGACCTCAGCCGGGCCCACATCGCGGTTTTCCCCAAGCTCGCCGCTCCCGGAACCGCCCTGTTCTACAACCTCGGCACCGGCCGGCCCACCTCCAACCGCGAGGTGATCCGCGCCGTGGAAAAGGTCACGGGAAAGCGAATCAAGGTGGTCGAAAGCCCGCGGCGGCCGGGCGATCCACCCGCCTTGTACGCCGACTCGGCCAAGGCGCAGCGCGAACTCGGCTGGACCATCCGGTTCCCCGACATCGACTCCATCGTTGCCACGGCGTGGAAATGGCACTCGGCGCATCCCGGCGGCTACGGCCGCTGAGGAAAATTCCCGGCGGGGTCGCGGATCCTGCCGACCGCTCGCAAGCGGCGCATCCGGAAAATCCGCCCCCTGCAATCACCCACCGGCGGCGCCGCCCGTCGTCTGGCGGCTACGCCAGCCGTTTCTTCAGCGCGGGCACGGTCAGGCCGAGTTCCGCGGCCGCGGCCTTCAGGTCCCCGTTGGCCGCCGCAACCGAGCGCTGGATCATCTCGCGGCTGATGTTTTCCAGCAGCGGGCCGTCGGCTTTGCGCAGCTCGGCATAGAGGAAATCGAGCGCCCGGCCGGCGGTCAGGGCCGGTTCGCCCGCCGCGACGCTCTCAGCCACCACCCGCGCCGTGGCCAAGGCCACGCTCTCGGCGTTGGCGGTGCGCAGGGTGTCAAAGGGAGAATCGCTCGTATCCGCGCCCACCGACCCTTCCGCGCTGGTGGCGCTGCGGATTTCCGCGGGCAGGTCCTTCACCAGGATCGCGTCGCCCTGGGCGATCACCGCGCTGCGATATATCACGTTTTCCAGCTCCCGGACATTGCCGGGCCACGGATACCGGGTGAGGACTCCAAGGGTTTCCGCCGACACGCGCGTGACATGGGTCTTGCGCTGTTTTGCGAGGTTCTGGAGGCAGAAATCAATGATCGGCGGAATGTCCTCCGCCCGCTCGCGCAACGCGGGCATCTTGATCCGCACGACATTCAGGCGGTAGTATAGGTCCTCGCGGAAGGTCTTGGCCTTCACCATCGCCTCGAGGTCCTTGTTCGTCGCGCCGATGACGCGCACGTCCACCTTGATCGTCTCCGTGCCGCCAACGCGCTGGATTTCGCCCGCCTGCAGCACTCGCAGGATTTTGGTCTGCGTCGCCGTCGCCATGTCGCCGATCTCATCGAGAAAGATCGTACCGCCGTCGCACAGCTCGAATTTCCCGAGGCGCTGGCCGGTGGCGCCCGTGAACGAACCGCGCTCATGGCCGAAAAGTTCGCTCTCAATCAGGTTGTCGGGAATCGCGGCGCAGTTGACCGCGATGAACGGCTTGGCTGCGCGGTGGCTGTGCTTCCAGATCGACCGGGCGACGAGTTCCTTGCCGGTGCCGCTCTCGCCCGTGATCATCACGGTGACATCGCTCGCCGTCACCTGCCCGATGATCTTGAACACCTCCTGCATGACCGGGGAATTGCCGACGATGCCCTCCTTGTAATCCTCGGTGTTCAGGGCGGGCTTGTAGTCGCCTGCGGCGCGCAGGTCGGCGTGGGTCTTCAGCGCGGCCTCCGCGATCGCCAGGACCTTCGGCGGGTCGAACGGCTTCATCACATAGTCGAACGCGCCGTACTTCATCGCCTCGATCGCGGTCTGGGCCGTGCCGAAGGCCGTCATCAGGACGACCAGCTGGCGGGGATTGACCGAGCGGATCAGGCGCAGGGCCTCGATGCCGCCCATGCCGCCCATCCGGACATCCAGGAACACCAGGTCGGGCAGCGGGCCTTTCTTGACCAGCGCGATGCCCTGCTCGCCGCTGGCGGCCTCCGTGACGTGGTAACCGCGCGAGGAAAACACCCGCGTGAGCGAGTAGCGGATCTCGGCATCGTCATCGATGATGAGCAGGGTCGGTGGTTTGGCGGCGGTTTCAGGCATGGAACATCAGGAGCCGCGAGTCGCCAAATGAGCGCTGGCGCTTTCGCAAAGCGGGATTTGATTACTTCACATGCTCAGCTGGTCAATCAACTTGTTCCGCGTCCGCGGCATTCAACTCGCAGTTCACGCGAGTTTCTTCCTGCTCCTGGCGTACGCCGCCTACGATGGCTGGCAGGCGGGCGGCTGGGTGCAGCTCGGCTGGAGCGTCGCCCTGCTGCTGGTGTTTTTTGCCTGCGTCGTGCTCCACGAGCTCGGCCATTCCTTCACCGCCATGCATTTCGGCGTCGGCGTCCGCCGCATCCTCCTCATGCCCATCGGCGGGATGGCGGAGTTCGACGCGATCCCCCGCCAACCCGCGCGCGAGCTGCTGATCACGCTCGCCGGACCCGCGGTGAACTTCGCGATCGCCGCGCTCCTGTGGCCACTGGTCGGACTTCCCGACGGCTGGCACCTGTTCGGGTTTTACGACTTCCCCGACGATGCCGTCGGCTTCGCCCAGCTGCTGCTGCACTGGAATCTCCTCATGGGCTCCTTCAACCTGCTCCCGGTGTTTCCCATGGACGGGGGCCGGATATTCCGCGCCCTCCTTGCCACCCGCCTGCCCTATCTCCGGGCCACCTTCTGGGCGGCAACCGTGGGGAAAGTCCTGGCCATCCTGGGGGCCTTCATCGCGGCTGGGGTCTTCCAGAATTATCTGACGGCCGCCCTTTTTGCCTTCATCTACTTCGCCGGCGAGGCCGAGTATCGCGCCGTGCAGCGCCGCGAGATCGAGGATGATCATTGGCGGGCGATGTTGCGCCAGGCCGACGAGCCGCCGCCCTTCACGGAAGAGCCGCCCCTGTTGGGCCCATGAGGTGGGCCGGCACGTCCCGTGCCGGCATGAGAGGCCGATTTCGACTTTTTCGGAATCGGAAACCAGGGATGGATGACGGCGATGAATGCGGGCACGGGACGTTCCCGCCGACCTGCTGACCTAAGTCGCCCGCGGTTTGCCGCTGGTCAGGGATGGGGAAATGCTGTTGGTTTCGCGCGGCCCCGGCCTGAACCCATGCCCTTCCCCACTCGGAAAAACCGCCGTGTCCTGAGCCTGCTCTGCCTGCTACTGCTCGCCGCCAACCTCTATGTTTTCTTTTCGCGGGGCTGGGAGTCTTCGCTCTACCCTGAGAGCTACGCCACCCTGAACTACCCGCTCGATGCGCCGAGCCTGCGGGAGTGGGTCGTGGAGAAAGGCAACGTCCTCCGGCTCGACCTCGCCTGGAACCGCATCCCGGCACAGTGGCGCCTCCTCGTGGATGGCAAGCCCGTACAGACCATGCCCGGCGATGCCCCGCGCCTGCAGGTCGCCGGGCCGGTCTTCGACGGTTCCACCCGCACGCCGCTCGACGACCTCAAGCACGCCTACACGCTCCAGCCGCTGCCCGCCGGGATCGGCCCGGACCTCCACTTCACGGTCAACGTGATCTCCGCCGATTTCTACCGAAAGAACGGGATGCAGTTCGCCAACGACGTCTACTTGGTTTCCACCGACCTGCCCGTCGGCCAGTTCAAGCGCCATCCGCTCAGCTATTGGGTGGACGACTACGCCTACATCGGGGCAGAGAGGCTGGCGGCCGCGGATCGCGTGGTGCGCGAGGATATCGGCATCAACGACAGCGACGACACCCTCACCCGCATCGCGAAGGTCATGCGCTACCTGAGTCCCCGGCTCGCCAACTCCGGCGGAGTGCCCAAGGACGATTTCCGCTGGATGGACCCCTGGTCCATGTGCCAGGAGATGATCAACGGCACCGGCAAGGGCTGGTGCACGCAAAACGCCCAGATCTACACCTTCCTCGCCAACCGTGCCGGCATTCCCACCCGCTTCGTCTTCGGGGCCAATACCCAGGATGACGTCATTGTTTACAGCGGGCATTCCTGGGCGGAGTCGTGGGTGAAGGAGCAGAACCGCTGGACCTACGTTGACATGACCCAGTCGCTCTTCGGCGTCGCGGACAAGCACGGCGCGCTGCTCAACACGGCTGACATCCTGCAGCTGTGCCAGCACGATGCCTTCGACGGAATCACCGCCCGCGTCTTCAAGGACTGGCACTGGAAAAACCTGCCCGCCGAGGCGGCGCCATTCACCCCCGTGGCGGTGCCCTTTGACACGGTCAACTGGCTCGCGAAGCAGGAGTACACCCACAATGCCGTCATCAAGTACCGGCATCCGCCCAACGTGGAGGATATACGCGGAGTGTACTCGATGCTCCTGAAGGACCGGACATTCGCCTGGGAAAATTTCCGGCGCTACCTCTACGACCCGCCCGCCGCCTACTCCCTGCTCCCGACCGACGGCCCGCGCACCTATCTGATCCGTCAGTCGCTGTTCGCGGGATTGATCCTCGCGCTGGGGCTGCTCGGCATCGCGTCCCTGCGCCGGCCGTGACGCCGCGGCACAAGCCCCGGGTCTTGGCGGCCGGCGGCCGCTTATCCAAAGAAACAGGCCGCCGTTGCCGGCGGCCTGAAATTTGGTGGACCCTAGCGGGTTCGAACCGCTGACCTCCTCAATGCCATTGAGGCGCTCTACCAACTGAGCTAAGAGCCCGTTTCCCAACTACGGGAGGTGTGGAAAATCAAAGTTCCCCGCCCGAAGGCAAGGACTTTTTAGCCCCCGTCCTCCTCCTTCATCCGGAAGGTCAGGTTGACCGTCTCACTCTTGTGGTCCGGCCGGGCCCCGATTGACCGGAACCGGCTGATCGCGTCCAGCACCGCCCGGTCAAACTCGGCGCTCCCCGACGAGCTGGTGATTTGCGCGCCGGAGACGGAACCATCCGCACCCAGGTGGAATTGTGCCACGGCGGCGAGGGAATCACTCAAGCCCGGCGGCTTGTCCAGGTTCTCCTGCATATGACGCTTCACCAAGGCGAAATAGGCGTCCATCAGCTCCCCCTCCTCCCGGGTCAGGGCCTTGCCCCCGGCCCCGCTCTTGCTGGCGGTGGACCCGCCCACCACGCCGCCGGCGATGCCCTCGGAGTCGATGTGCTTCACATTCGGGTTTCCACCGGCCGCCGCGGCCCGGGCCGCCTTGTTTTGCCGGTCAAATTCCTCCTTGGTCAGGCGCTTCTGCTCCGCCTCCCGCTCCTTCTTGATCTCCAGCTTCGCCTTCGATTCCGCGCGGATGATCTTCCGCTTGATTTGCTTCGAGAAATTCGGGGTCGTGTTGTCCGAAGGTTTCGGCGGCGCCTTCGTCACCGCCACGGGTTTCTCGGCCGGTGCCTGCGTCACCTGGGGCTCGGGTGCCGTCTCGACGGGAGGGGCGACCGCCAGGGCGGGCGGCGTGGGCACCGGGGCGGCCAGTTCCGGCATCGTCAGCTTGACCCCGCCCTCGACGCCCAGCGCCGGCGCCTGCGTCGCGGCATAGTCGTCGCCGGCTCCCGCCACCAATTCAAAAACCTTGGGCGGGTCCTTGACCTGCGTCTCCCACGCATACGTGAAGAGCAGGATCAGGCCCACCAGCAACGCATGCAGCATCGCCGATAAGAGCAGGGCGCTGGGCGAGCGGGCGGTCATGGTGTCACGTGGAAGACGGGCCGGCGGGAGGAATCCTGGCGGGGCGCAGGCTCATCGCGGGGTTAGTTCTGCGTCTGGGTGTCGAGCGTGAACTTCAGCAGGTTGTTCTTCTTCAGCTCGTCCATGAGCTGGACGACCTTCTCGTAGGGCAGCTTCGCATCGCCCTGGATCCGGATGATCGGCACCCGGGAGGAGGTGGCATATTCGTGGAGCCGGACCTTGAGTTCGCTGAACGACACCGGCACCGGGCGGTTCTCAAGGTAGAAATTGCCGTGCGCATCAATCGCGATCGCGACATAGCGGGCGTCCTTGTCGGGCTTCACCTGGGGGCTCCGCGATTCGCTCGGCAGGTTGACCGGGATGCTCTGTTCCTGCTTCGCGGAGGTCGTGATCATGAAGATGATCAGGAGCGTGAACCCCAGGTCTATGAGGTTGGTGACGTTCAGCTCCGAGATCGGATGCTGGGCGTGCTTGCGGCGGAAGGTGCGGGCCATGGCGGATGACTCCGGGGCTCAGCTCTCGAGCTCCAGCCGGTCGGCCAGCGCGCTGGCGAAGTTTTCCAGCTCGGTGATGAGCTGCTTGGTGTTGCCGAGGAGGAAATTGTAGCCGAACACCGAGGGGATCGCGACCACCAGGCCGGCGATCGTCGTGAGGAGCGCGGCCGAGACGCCCGGCGCCAGGGTCTTGATGCTGGCCGACTCCTGCACCGCCACCGCGCTGAAGGCCTCCATGACGCCCCAGACCGTGCCCAGCATGCCGAGGAACGGCGCGCCTGAGACGATCGTGGCGAGGAAGATCATGCTCGATTCATACCGCAGGGTCTGCCGCGACAGCGCCCGCTGCAGGGCGTTCTCGGCATGCTCCAGGCGGGCGCGCGGCGAGGTGTCGCCTTTCTCCTTCGCGATCGCCGTGGCGCGCCAGTAGGCCTCGATCGCGTCCGTGAAGAGGTCCGCATACGGAATCGCGCGCTTGTTGCGGAACGACTCCGGCAGGCTGAGGAGTGTCTTCTGGTCGTTGAGGTGCGACTCGAACGCCTGGTTCAGCTGGCGGAGCCGCTTCAGCTCAAAGTGCTTCCCGATCATGATCGACCAGGCGATGATGCTGAAGACGGCCAGCCCGCTGGTGATGATCTGGCCGACGACGTCGCACCGCAGGAAAACATCAATGAGGTTGGTCGTCGCGAGGACGGGTGGAAAAAGGAGGGAGGCGGACATCGCGCCAAAGAGTTGGAGGGTTTGCCGGACGCGTTCAACGGAAATTCCCGCCGATCCCACGCGAATCTGTTTGCGGGCGGACGCCGGGGATTTTTCGCTGCTGCCCCGCCCCATGAATTTCAAAACGCGCACGCTGCAGGAACTTCGCGACCGCCGCGGCGTCCTCGCCTCCAAGCCGGCCCTGCTGGGCTTCGACGGCTTCGTCGACACCATCGTGACTCCGGTCGCGCTCCGCGCGGGCCAGGGGGAGAATTTCACGCCGATCGGCACGATCACGGAGTTCAGCCAGCGCATCCTCGGGGCGGCCGGCAAGAGCACCAACATCGAGTTCTATCCGCGCATGGACAAGCTGGGCGGCAACGGCCCCATCATGGCCAGCGCGCTGCTCGCCCACGGCGCACCCGTGACCTACATCGGCGCGCTCGGCCGAAGCTCCATCCACCCGGCCTTCGCCGAGTTCGCCCGCCGCGCCACCGTGGTCTCCCTGTGCGACCCCGCGGCGACCACCGCGGTCGAGTTCACCGACGGCAAACTGATGCTCGGCATGATGCGCAGCCTGGACGAGATCACACCGGAGCGCATCACTGCCGTCATGGGCGACGGCGCCCTCATCACCGCCCTCGGCGCGGCAGATCTGGTCGGCCTCGTGAACTGGACCATGATCCCGAACATGACCGCGGTCTTCGCCGATCTCGTCACCCGCGTCCTTCCGCGCGTGCCGGTTCGCCCGGGCCGCGGATTTTTCTTTGACCTGGCCGATCCCGAGAAGCGCTCGCAGGCCGACCTGGTCTACGCCCTCGAGACGATCGCCCAGTTCGAGCAGTTCGGCCGCGTCACCCTCGGGCTCAACCTGAAGGAAGCGCAGCAGGTCTTCACCACGCTGGGTTTTGGCACCGAGACCGAGACGGAAAGCGGCCTGCGCGCGATGGCCGAAAAGATCCGGGCCCGCCTCGATCTCACCACCGTCGTCGTCCACCCCAAGGAATCCGCCGCCTGCGCCACCCGCGAAGCCACCTGCTGGGTACCCGGCCCCTACTTCGCGCAGCCGCTGATCACCACCGGCGCCGGCGACCACTTCAACGCCGGCTTCGCCGCGGGGCAGCTCATGGGCTGCTCGCCCGAAGCCGCGCTCGGCCTCGGGGTCTGCACCAGCGGCCATTATGTGCGGACGGCCCGCAGCCCCTCGCTCGGCGACCTCGAAACCTTCCTCGCGAACTGGAAATAATCCCTCACGCTTCCACCCATGCCCCTGAAATCCAAACCTTCCGGCAAGCTCATCTCCTTCGAAGGCTCCGAAGGCAGCGGCAAGTCCACCCAGCTCTCCCGCCTCGCTGCGCACCTGCAGAAGGCCGGCCGCGAGGTCGTGTCCACCCGCGAGCCGGGCGGCACCGAGATTGGCGAGCAGATCCGCAACATCATCGTGCATAATTCCAAGGGCGACGAGATGTGCGCCGAGACCGAGCTCCTGCTCTTCACCGCCGCCCGCGCGCAGGTCGTCCGCGAGGTCATCGCCCCGGCGCTCACCCGCGGCGCCGTCGTGCTCACCGACCGGTATCTCGACTCTTCCACCGTCTACCAGGGCATCGGCCGCAACCTCGCCGCCGACCCCGTCGCGCAGGTCAACCGCTTCGCCGTCGGCAATGTCATGCCCGACCTCACGATCGTGATCGACGTGCCGACCGAGGTCAGCCTCGCCCGCATCCGCCAGCGGGCCTCCGACCTGCCCGACCGCATGGAGCGCGAGAACATCGATTTCTATAAAAAAATCCGCGAGGGCTACCTGCTGCTCGCCCGGGGCCTGCCGGACCGGTTCGCCGTGCTCGATGGCACGCTGAACGAGGACGCCCTGGAGAAGAAAATCTGGGCGACCGTGAAGGAGCGCATTGGCTGAGCCGGCGGATCCGTCCGCCCTCCGCGGGCGGAACCTGCACCGACTCCCCGCGCTATCTGCCCCATGACCGCCGCCACCCCCTGGCCCGCCGCGCTTGCGGGCAGCCCCGTGGTGGCCGTCATCGAGCAGGCGATCGCCCGCCAGCGTCTGTCCCACAGTCTGCTGCTCCATGGCGACGACCAGGAAACCCTGGCCGCCGTCGCCCTCGCGATCGCGGACCGGTTGCTCAACGTCCCGGCGGCCAGCGCCGCGTTTCCGCCTGACCAGCATCCCGATTGCTTCATGCTCCGGCCCGCGGGCAAGATGCGGCAGATTTCCGCCGATGCCACGCGCGAGCTGATCGGCAAGGTCCAGGTCTCGCCCGCCGTGGCCCCGCGCAAGGTTGCCATCCTCCATGAGGTCGACCGCATGAACACCGCGGCGGCCAACGTCTTCCTCAAGACGCTGGAGGAGCCGCCGGCCCATACCACGCTGCTGCTGCTGACGACCCGGCCCTACGCCCTGCTGCCCACCATCCGCAGCCGCGTGCTGCACTTCCGGTTTCCCGCCGCGGCCCCGGCCACGGTCGCCGCCGGCTGGACGGCGTGGCTGGACGATTACCGCGGCTGGCTGGGCCGGCTGACCCAGGGCGTCAGCGGCAAGGCCGCCATCGCCGACCAGGTGTTCACGCTTTACGGCCTGGTCGCCCGGTTCGGTGCCGTGCTCGATTTCGCCACCGCGGAAGTCTGGAAGCAGCAGAGGGAGAAACTCCCGCCCGACCTCGCGGACGACGAACAGGTCGCGATCGAGACAGGCATTGCGAACGGCCTCCGCGCCCGGCTGTTTGCCGAGATCGAGGCGGCCACGCGCGGGTTTGCCCTGCCCCGGCTCGCCGCCGGCGACGAAGGCATGCGCCGCGCCTATCCGGCCGCGGTGGAGAAACTCGAGCACAACGTCGGCCTGCTCCGGCTGAATCTCAATGAATCCGCCGCGCTGGAGGATTTCCTGCTCAGCTCGCTCCGCCTGTGGACCCAGCGGGGGTAGCGTCTCCGCCCGTCTTGCCGGACATGGGTTTCCCCGCTGACGGGCGACCATTCGGCTCGTCTGCGTCTACGGCAGCGGGGCAATCACCAGCCCGAGCGCATGCTCACCTCCGCGGATGCGGTACGACTCCAACACATCGGGCCCGCAGCTGGCGGTGCCGAGTCCGCGCTGGGCATGATCCAGGTTCAGGTAAACCTCAGGTCGGGGCACCAGCTCGTCCGCATGCTTGGCAAGGTATAGGTCGCGGGCGGTGAAGTGGCTGACCGACGCTTCCATCCGCTTGGCCGCCGTGAAGCGGAGCCCGCGGCCCTCTCCCTCGCTCAGGGCAATCCAGCGCACGTCCGTCAGGTTCCCATGTTCCTGGGGCACGATGTAGGACACATAGCGGGCGCTGACCGTGCTCGCATGGACCGCCGTCACCGAACCCCGGTTGCGGTCGCGATAGTTCTCCCACGGTCCGCGACCGAACCATTCCAATTTTTCCAGGGTCGGGGGCAGCACCAGCGTGACCCCGAGCCGGGGCAGCTCGGTGAGGCGCCGATCGACGGCAAAGTGATTCTCTACCGTGAGCCTGCCATCGGGCTCCGCCCGATAACGGTGCGTGTGCGTGATGAATCGCTTCGCACCGGGACAAAGCCAGCGTTGACGAATTTCTACGAATGCAGCCGTCCCTTTCACCCGGCAGCTGGTATGGGTGTCGGCCAGTTCGATCCGGTCATAGCCCGCTTCCAGCCAGTTTGCCAAAGTGCGACACCCGCCCCAGTTCACGACGTCGAAGAGCTTCAGCCCGTCGTTGTCCGTCGGCGCCCGCCAAACATTGAGCTGGGGCCCGCGCGTGATGAGTTCGCGACCTTGCACCCGGAGATTCAGCAGGATTCCCGCATCGCGCTGCACGGTGAATTCCGTGCTGCCGGCGCGCACGAGCCAGCCCGCCGCTGTCGGCTCGACGGCCACCGGAGCCGCACCCAACCGGCGCTCCGGTTTGGCCGGTCGTGAGACCGGTCCGAAGGCCGCCACGGGCACGTCGAGCTGGCTCCAGGCGACTTCATGTCCGGCCTCACTCCAAGCCGTGGCTTTGGCCGTGAAAAAACGAAACGTCACCTGCACCTCATCCCGTGGGTTCAGCTTCAGGTCGGGCCACTGGAGCGTGACTGGCTGCCGCTTCCGTGGTGCGGCGGTGAGTGCTCCCAGGCGGCCGGTTCCCACCGGCCGGCCGTTGACCTGCAGCTCCCAGGTTCCGCGCAAGTCCGCGAGCGAGGCGAACCAGCGGCGGTTCTCCACCCAGAACTGCCCCCGCCGCGCTGCCCGCGGCGCAACGCGCACCGGCTGGGCGAGGTATTTGTATTCGTACAGGGCGGTGTGGGGCGTGCGGTCCGGCCAGACCAGTCCGTCGCATACGAAATTCCGGTCGTTGGGCTCGTCGCCAAAATCCCCGCCGTAGGCCCAGGACTCGCGACCCTGCCCGTCGCGCCGCAGGAGCCCGTGGTCCACCCACTCCCAGACGAACCCGCCCTGCAGGCCCGGATGACGGTCGAAGGCATCGAAGTAATCGCCGAGGCTGCCGTTGCTGTTGCCCATCGCGTGGGAGAATTCGCACATGATGAGGGGGCGCCGCTGGTCCCGCGCCTTCCGGTCTTCCGCCCACGCCGTCAATTTTTTGATCTCCGGGTACATCGGGCAGATGATGTCGGTCGCACGGCTGCCACCCTGCCAGTCCCAGGTGATCGCGCCCTCGTAATGGATCAGCCGGCTCGGGTCCCGGTGCCGGATCCAGCCCGCCATCGCATCGTGATGCGCGCCATACCCGCTCTCGTTGCCCAGCGACCAGGCAAGGATCGACGGATGGTTCTTGTCCCGCTCCACCATGCGCAGACCGCGGTCGAGAAAGGCGGGGGCATAGCGGTTGTCGCGGGACAGCTCCTGGTAAAACGCGTGCGACTCCACATCGGCCTCGTCGAAGACATACAGCCCGTGTTCGTCGCAGAGGTCGTACCAATGGGGATCGTTGGGATAGTGCGACGTGCGGACGGCGTTCACGTTGAACTGTTTCATCAGCCGCACGTCGCGCAACATCCCCTCCCGGGTGACCGCCTTGCCGTGCCGTTCGTCGTGGTCGTGCCGGTTGACCCCGGCGATCCGCACGGGCGCGCCGTTCACCAGCATCTGGCGGTCGCGCACCTCGACGCGGCGGAACCCCACACGGCAGGAGGTGTGTTCGATCTCCCGCCCATCGGGCGCCACCAAGGTTGCCACCACGGTGTACAGGGCGGGGCTTTCCGCCGACCAGAGCTTCGGCCGCCGGACCGGCAGGTCAAAGCCCACCAGCTTGCGCGGCGACCGCCAGAAATCCTTTGCCTCCACATTACCCTCGGCCGGCCGGCGCCACCGGGCTTTGCCCGTGGCGTCATAAAGTTGGATCCGGACCTTGCAGCCCCTCGCCTCCAGATCCGGAGCGCCCAGCCTCACCGAGACCCGCAGCCGTCCGTCGCGGAGGTTGTCTTCCAGGTCACCCCTGGCAAACACGTCCTCGAGGAAATGCTCCGCCTGGGAGTAAACATACACCTCGCGGTGGATGCCGCCCATCCACCACTGGTCCTGATCCTCGACGAAACTGGCGTCCGACCACCTGACCACCACCGCGGCCAGCGTGTGGCTCGCACCGGCCCGCACGTAACGCGTCAGATCGAACTCCGAGGGCAGCCGCGTATCCTTGGCCAGGCCCACCGGTTGGCCATCCAGCCAGAGGTAGAGCACGCTCTCGGCGCCGCCGACATGCAGGATCACGCGGCGCCCGGTCCAGTCCGCCGGCACCGTCAGCACCGTGCGGTACAGGCCCGTCGGATTCTGCGCCGGCACATGCGGCGGAGCGTCCGGAAACGGCATGATGATGTTCGTGTAGTGCGGCCGGTCGTGCCCGTGCATCGTCCAGTTGCTCGGGACGGGCAGCTTCGACCAGCCGGCGTCGGGGCGGAAATCCGGGCGGACAAACTCCGCCGGCACGTCCTCCGGCCGGCTCACGAGCCGGAATTCCCAGGCGCCGTCCAGTGACCGCCACCAGGGCGAATCTTCGCGGCGGTTCGCGCGGGCGGCGGCGGCTGTCGGATACGGAATAAGGGTCGCCCGGGCCGCCAGGCGGTTGAACGAAAGCGTCTCGGGCGATTCCCAGGTCTTGAGCAATCCGGTTTGGAGCAGTTCCATGATGGGTCTGAATCAGGGCAAGGTCGGCCGCACCGCGGCGACAAACGCCTCGCGCGCCTCCATGTGCGGGTTATGGCCGGCCGTCACGATCGGTTCGATCCGGGCTTGGGGAAAATGGCTCCGGATGACGGCGTGGTCGGACTCCTTCACGTAGCGCGACTTTCCGCCGGTGATAAACTGCGTTGCGCCGGCAAACTGATCCGCCGGGTCCAGCGCATCCCTCTCTAGCGCGGGCAATGCGGCCGTCAGCACCGGCAGGTTGATCTGCCACCGCCACCGACCCTCGGGCGTTCGCTCCAGGTTGGTCGCCAGAAATTTCCGCATCGCCCAGTCCGGGACCTGTGCCGCAAAGGCCTCCTCCGCCGCGGACCGCGACGGCAGCATGCGGAGGTCCAGGGCATTCATCGCGGTAAATTCCGCCCGATGTTCGGCCGAGTGATAGTCTTTCGGCGCGATATCCACCACGACCAGCCGCTCCACCCTTTGTGGGTGCCGGCACGCCAGCAGCATCGCCACCTTCCCGCCCATGCTGTGACCCAGCAGGGCCGCCCGGGATAATCCCTGCGCCGTCATCCAACCGAGGACGTCATCCACCATCGCCGCATAGGTCATCTCCGGGGCGTGCGGCGAGCCGCCATGGTTGCGGAGGTCGGGCGCGAGCACATGGAACCGCGCGGCCAGGTCGCGGCCCGCCGTCTGCCAGTTGCGGGAGGACCCCAGCAACCCGTGCAGGATGACCAGCGGCGGATTGCCCGCCCCGCCCAGGTCCCGATGAAAGAGAGTCACCACGCCCCAAACGAAACACCGGAAAGCTTGCGGCAGGCAAGGTTCGGAAAAATTTTCGTGTGCTTCGCCCGTTTCGTGGTTTCCTCGGCGTTCTTCATGCCGGCCGAGAAACTCACCCCGATGATGCAGCAGTATTTCGAGGTCAAACGCGGCCTGCCGCGCGACACCCTGCTGCTCTTCCGTCTGGGGGACTTCTTCGAGATGTTTTTCGACGATGCCGTCGTCGCCTCCAAGCTCCTCGGCCTGACCCTGACCAAGCGTCAGGACCACCCCATGGCGGGCATCCCCGCCCAAGCCTGCGATACCTATGTCACCAGGCTTCTCGCCGCCGGCAAGAAGGTGGCGATCTGCGACCAGGCCGAAACCGCCCAGCCGGGCCGGCTCGTGAAGCGCCAGCTGACGCGCATCCTGTCCCCGGGCACGACCCTCGCGGCCAACCAGCTCGAGGCTGCGCGCAATCATTACCTCTGCGCCCTCGCGCTCGATGCGCAGGGGCTGCATGCCGCCTGGCTCGATCTCTCGACCGGCGAGTTCAAACTCGCGACCGATCCGCACATCGCGAACCTGCTCCCGGTCCTCACGGCGCTCGACCCGGCGGAGTTGCTCGTGATCGAGGGCGAACTCTCGCGCTGGGCCGCGGCCCCGCATGATCAGGTCGCGCTCCATGCGCTCGAGGCCTTCTGCGGCTCGCGCCTGTGCACGGAGTTGTCGGGTTATCACTTCGAGACCGCCACGGGGGCCAAGACCGTGATGGACACGCTTGGTGTGCTCAATCTTCAGGGCTTCGGCCTGCTCCGCTCGCATGCGGCGCTCGGCCCGGCCGGCGCGCTCGTGTACTACGCCACCGAAAATCTCTGCGCCCGACCCGAGAACTTGCGCGGCCTGCAGGAGTACCGCAGCGCCCGCACGCTGCTGCTGGACCCGGCCACGCTGCGCAATCTCGAGATCTTTGCCTCCAGCCGCGGTGCCCGGGAAGGTTCCTTGCTGGGCGCCATCAACCGCACCACGACCTCCACGGGCGCGCGGCTGCTCGAGCGCTGGCTGGCTTCTCCCACCCTCGACCTGCCCGAGATCAACCGCCGTCAGGCCCTGGTCGGCGAATTGCTGGCCCAGCCGTCGCGGCTCGCCGCCCTGCGCGAACAGTTGGCCGGCGTGCGCGACATCCCCCGCATCCTCGGTCGGCTGCAGAACCGGCTGCGCAATCCCCGCGAACTCGGTGGCGTGAAGGATACGCTCCTGCAGCTGCCCGCGTTGCGCGCCGAGCTGGCTGCGTTTGGCGGACATCTGTCCGCCGGCTATCAACCGCGGCTGGCCGAACTGCCCGCCTTGCGCGATCTCCTCTCCCGCGCGCTCGCCGACGAACTCCCCAACGATCTGGCCGACGGCAACTACATCCGCGCCGGACACGATCCCGAGCTCGACCGGCTCCGCTCGCTGACCTCGAACAATAAGACGTGGCTGTCCGAACTCGAGCGCACCGAGCAGGAGCGCACCGGCATCCGCAGCCTGAAGGTCCGGTTCACGAATAATTTCGGTTACTACATCGAGATCACCAAGGCCAACCTCCACCTGGTGCCGGCCGATTATATCCGGCGCCAGACGACTGTCGGCGGCGAGCGTTACGTCACCGAGTCCCTGAAGCTGAAGGAAAAGGAGATTTTCCACGCCGAGGAAAACGCGCTCGCCCGTGAACTCGAGCTGTTCAACGGGCTCATCGCCGCCATTCTCGACGAATCGGTCATCCTCGCCCAGACCTCCGACGCCCTCGCCGAACTGGATGTGCTGGCCGGCTGGGCCGTGCTCGCCCGCGAGTGGGATTATTGCCGCCCCGTGCTCGACGAGGGCGAGGTCCTCGAGATCATCGAGGGACGACACCCGGTCGTGGAGCAGATGCTCAAGGCCCCCGATGCCGCCCTCGCCCGCGGCACCAGCCAGGCCTTCGTGCCCAACGACACGCTGCTTGCCTGCGACGAGACCCAGCTCGCCCTCCTCACCGGTCCGAACATGGCCGGCAAATCCACCTATATCCGCCAGGTCGCGCTCATCACCCTGCTCGCCCAGGTCGGCTGCTGGGTGCCGGCGAAATCCTGCCGCGTGGGACTGGTGGACCGCATTTTCTCCCGCGTCGGCGCCAGCGACGACCTCGCCCGCGGCAACTCCACCTTCATGGTCGAGATGAACGAGACCGCGAACATCCTCAACAACGCCACCCACCGCTCGCTCATCATCCTCGATGAAATCGGCCGCGGGACGTCCACCTACGACGGCCTCTCCATCGCCTGGGCCGTCGTCGAGCACCTGCACCACGATCCGGAGCGCGGGCCGCGAACCCTCTTCGCCACGCACTACCAGGAATTGACGCAGCTCGAGAAGCACCTGCCGCGCCTGCGCAACTTCTCGGTCGCGGTGAAGGAGTGGCAGGACGACATCGTCTTCGTCCGCCGGGTCGTGCCCGGGGCCGCCGACCGCAGCTATGGCATCCAGGTCGCCCGGCTGGCCGGCCTGCCGCTGAGCGTGATCGACCGCGCCAAGACCATCCTCGGCAAGCTGGAGAGCGATGAGTCGGGCGTCACCGTCGCCGCGCCGCAGGCGCGGCCCAGGAAGAAGATCACGGTCGCACCGGCCGATGACTCCCAGCTGAACCTGCTGTAGCTGTGACCGCGTTCACGCTGATCCTGCAGGTGACCCTGCTGCTCTACCATCAGGCGACCACGCGGTTTGACTTCTTCCCATTCAACGGCGCCCGGTTTTGTCCCGCCCATGAGCGACAGGTTGAAGCGACGGTGAACCTGGTCCTTATGTCGCTCCCGCCGCTGGGCTTTCTCGGCGTGGTGCCGGCCCTGCTGAATTTCGGCGCGGCCTACTATTTCGTGCTGTTCGCCGTGGAGTGCGCCACGTGGTGGGGACCCTATTTTCTCGGGCCCTCGACGCGCTGCCGGGAATTATATGAACGCGTGCACCGGCCGACTCTCACGCTAGTGCCCCGCTGCGGGTCAAACCCGGTTCCGAATCTGGAGCACCTCATCTTGATGGCGCTGACCTTGACCACCGCAATCATTGCGTGGCTCACCTACCGCGAGATCCATCCGGCTCCCTTTCCCGTCGCCTGGGTTGCGTCGTTGATTGGGTGCCTTTTTACCGGAGGCACGCTTTACCAATTCGTGGTGGGGAGAGCCTGATAACCCGCGCGCCCTAAGAGGCCTTTCCACTGCGGCGCAGCGTCCACAGCTGCTTTGCTTGCCGGATGGTTTCAGCCAGTACGTCCGGCGTCACCGCTTGCTTCGGATCATCGCCGATGCCCTGACTCGGGCTCACATGCGATTCGATGCAGAGCCCGTCCGCACCGTATGCTACCGCGGCCAGGGCGCACGCTGGGACATAGACGGCCTTCCCGACGGAATGCGAGGGATCGACCACCACCGGGGCCCAGGTTTTCTCCTTGAGCAGCGGCGTGATGCTCTCATCGGGATGATTGCGGTAGCCATCGAGCGTCGGCGTCGTCCCGCGCGGGCAGAGGATGACATTCGGATTGCCAAACGCCGCGATATATTCGGCGGCGGAAATGAACTCGTTCAGCGGGCCCATGTGGATGCTGCGCTTGAGCAGCACCACCGTGTCGCGCTCCGCGATGGCGCGGCCGACGGCGCGCAGCAGGGAATAGTTGAGTGCGTTGCGGGCGCCGATCTGCAGGGAATGTACGCCCGCATCGAGCGCCAGCTTGATATGCGCATCCTCCATCACCTCGGTGTCCACCGGCAACCCGGTCCGGCGTGATGCCTCCATCAAGATATCGAGCGACTTCACGTCGCCCTGGAACGTGTACGGATTGGTCCGCGGCTTCCACACGCCGCCGCGCAGCACGTGCGCACCGGCTTCCTTCACCGCGGCGGCGGTCTCGTGGAAATAATTGGGATTTTTGGGGTCAATGGTGCAGGCCCCCGCGATGACGAACAACTCCTGGCCCAGCGTCACACCGCCAGCCTTGATCCGGTGTGTCGCCAGATCCGACCGTTTGTCCATGAGCTTGAAGGGCGACTGGATCCGGTCAATGCGGTCGACGAAGGCCAGGCCCTCAAGACGGTTGATCATGAGTTCCTCGCGCTCGTCCCCGACGATGGCATAGATCGTCCGCACGGCGCCGACGATGGGCTGAATCTTGCAGCCGAATTCACCGACGATGGCGGTGATTTCGGCGAGCTGTTCGGACGTGAGACGGTTGGTCTTCGGGAGGATCATGGCAGGGCTTGGTTTGAGGGTAATAAAAAAGCCGCCCTGGGCGGGCGGCTTGTTTTGCGAAATCTATTTTGGGTTCAGGTTTCGCGACAGCCGCCAGCGGTTTCCCGGGTAAAATAACCCCGGAAGGCAAAGCCGCTGAAATAAAAGCCTTTGCTGTTCACGCTGGTAGACGTGGCCGCGTCGCGGGTGGTTGTCAATTCCTGCGTCCGGCCTCAGAGCCAGGCCCCGAACTCCTCGGGCAGCGGCGCCTCGGCCGCAAAGGTGTGCCGCGCCCCGCGAAACTCGTAGGAGAAATTCGTCGCCAGCGAATGCAGGAACAGCCGCTTGCTTCCGGCCAGCTTGGCAAAGGTGCGGTTGCGCGTGAAATCGCCGTAGGTCTGGTCGCCCACGATGGGCATGCCGCGCTTGGCGCACTGCACGCGCAGCTGGTGGCTCCGGCCCGTCATCGGCTCCAGGCGCAGCAGGCTGACGCGGGGCTCCTTCTTGCCGACCCGGACAACACTCATGCGGCATTCCGCCGGCACGCGGCCGACGCCCGCCTGGGCGCGGATCCGGGCGGATTTCTTGATCGCCGCAATCGTGTCCCGCCAAACCTCCGTGGCTTCCCGCGGCGCGCCGAACACCAGCGTCTGGTAGATTTTCCGCACCTGCTTCCGCTTGAATTGCGCCCGGATTTCCTGCGCCAGCGTCTCGTCGGCGGCTGCAAGGATCACCCCCGAGGTGGCCGAATCGAGCCGGTTGAGCAGCCAGAGCCGCTGCGGCGCTCCGCCTTTCTCCGCGACCCATTCAAAGTACTCCCCTTCCAGCTTGTAGCGCACGGTCAGCAGCGACCGGGGCTCGTCGCCGCCGGCGTTCGGGTGCGAGAGGATGCCGGCTGGCTTGTCGAACGCAGCCAGCCCGTTGGCGTCGTGTACGATCAACCTTACGCCCCGGCCCAGCGGGAGTGCCGTCCAGAAGCTGTCGGGCCGCTGGCTCACTGGTAGTAAAACGAGAAGGTCAGTTCCTGCTCTTTTCCCAGCATGGCCTTCATGTCATCGCTCCAGGGGCCGTACGGTGAGGGCACGGTGATGGCACTGGTGCAGGCCTGGGCGCCTTGTTCGGTCGCCCGGTTGTCCACATTGACGATCCGCGCAATCTGTCCGTCCGAATTCATGACGAACGTCACGATCACCATGCTGCCCGACGGGGGATAGACCCGGCTTTCCGACAGGATCTTGTCCCACTGGGCCTGGACGATCTCCACCAGCTTCTGCAGATACACGCCATACTTGCTGAACTGGGCGCTCACGCCGATGATGCCCATGTTGGAGGTGCCGAACTTGTTGTCCTCAAAAATCGCCGGCCGCACCTGCAGCTGCTTCACGATCTGGGGGCGCGGACGGGGGCGGTTCCGGTCGATCGCCGGCTGCATGGCGACGGCCCCCTCGATGAGCGGTGCATTCTTGGTGCCGTCGACTTTCTCGGGGATGTTTTTGGCGCCGTCGATTTGACGCGAGACGTTGCTGCCATAGGCCGTCGGATCCTCGCCGATTTTCTTCTCAAAGCCGGTCAGCGGGTTCTGCTCCGGCCGCGTCGTCATCACCTTGGCTTCCTTCGGGGTCGTCTGCGGCAGCGGGGGCACCGGGGTCTGGTCCACCGGCTTGCTTAGCTGGCCGGTGACGATCTGCGTGGAGTGGATGTCCTTCTGCCCCTCTATCGCCGGGCGGTCGCTCTTGCCCTGCGGAGTGGGTTTCTCCTGCGCCACCTGCTGGTTCTGGGCGGCGAAATTATTGGTCTTGTCGGGCGGGTTGTCGGGGGCGTTGGGATTGGTTTCGACGAACTTCATCGGCTGCTTCGGCGGCGGCTTCGGCACGAACGCGTCCGGCGCCAGATCGATGCTGAACTGGCGCAGGGTGGCGTGCGGGCGCTTGACCGCCAGACTCGGGTCCGCGCGCAGCAGGAACGGGCCGACCAGGTAAAGCAGCAGGTGCACCACCACCACCCCGAGCAAACCGATCAGGATGGACCGGGAATCCGGATCGCTCCACATCCGCGCGACGAAGCGGCGCACGGTAAGCGACAAGGGTGGTGCAACGATGGTTTGGCTCATGAATGACCCGGCTGGACCCGGAAAGTCAGCCCACCAGACCCCATGGCGTCAAAATTTGTTTCGTGGCTTCCATCGGCAGGCCCATAATATTGGTAAATGAGCCTTCCCAGCCGGCAATAATCAGCTCCCGGCCCTCCTGAATCCCATAGGCGCCCGCCTTGTCGAGCGGGTTGACGATCCGGAAATAGGCCTCGATCACCCCGTCGTCGAACGCCCGGAAGGTCACCTGGCTGGCCACGCCTTGATCCACCTTCACCCCGTCCCGCTGGCGGCGGAGGGCCACCCCGGTGAAAACCGTGTGGGTCCGGCCTGCCAGCTGCCGGAGCATAGTCCGGGCCTCGGCCAGATCCCGGGGTTTGTTCAGCACGGTCCGGTCAATGTAAACGGTCGTATCCGCACCCAGGACCAAGGCGTCGGGATGCTGCGCCGCGACCCAGTCCGCCTTCAGCGCCGCGTTATGCGCCACCATCGTCCGGGGCTCGGCGGCCGGGTCCTCGTGCTCGGTCACCGCCGCCACCACCACGTCAAACGCCACGCCCAGGCCCGCGAGCAGTTCGCGGCGGCGGGGCGAGGCGGAGGCCAGGATCAGGCGGGCGGGTGCGGGCATGGGGCGGCGGAACAAAGCCTCCCTCCCGCCCCGGGCGCAAGCCCAGCCTTGCGAGTTGTCAGCGCCGGAAAACGCGTCCACGTTGCGCGCTCCCATTTCCACATGCGCCTCGGCCTAGCCCAGCTCAATCCGATCGTTGGCGACCTCGCCGGCAACCGCCGTCGCATCCTCGACGCCTACGCCGCCCTCGTGGCCCAAGGCGCCGAGCTCGTGGTCTTCCCCGAACTGGCCGTCTGCGGCTATCCCCCGCGCGACCTGCTGTTCAAGCGCCGCTTCGTGCCGGATGTCGCCGAATCGCTCGCGCAGATCGCCGCCGCCATCGGCGAGGTCCCTGCGCTCATCGGCACCGTCGAGCTCAACACCGGCGGCCAGGGCCGCCCGTTTCACAATTCCGCCGCGTTTTGCCACGCCGGCCGGATCACGGCCATGGCCCGGAAGTGCCTGCTGCCGACCTACGACGTCTTTGACGAGGACCGCTATTTCGAGCCCGCCACCTCGCCGACGGTCGTTGCACATCAGGGCCGGCGCATCGGGATCACCATCTGCGAGGACATCTGGACGCACCCGATGCTCAGCACCCGCCGGCTCTACAGCGGCCGGATGCCGCTGGAGCAGCTGGCCGGACAGAAGTGCGACCTCATGCTCAACCTTTCGGCGAGCCCGTGGCACCACGACAAGGAGAACCTCCGCGAGAAGCTCGTCGCCGACTCCGCCCGCTCGCTCGGCTGTCCGGTCGCCTACGTCAACGCCATCGGCGGCAACGACGAGCTGATCTTCGACGGCCGCAGCCTCGTCTGTGACGGCACCGGAAAAATCATCGCCGGTCTGGCCGCGTTTACCGAGGAACTCCGCATCGTGGACACCTCCGCGGCACCCCGGGCCGGCGCCCTCGACCCCAGCTTTGCCCAGGCCGAGATGCCGGACATGTACGGCGCGCTCGTGCTCGGCCTGCGCGATTATGCGCACAAGAGCGGCTTTCAGCGCGCCCTGGTCGCCCTTTCGGGCGGCATCGATTCCGCGCTGGTCGCCGTCATCGCCGCCGAGGCTTTGGGCAAGGACAACATCATCGGCGTTTCGCTTCCGTCCTCCATTTCGTCGGGACACTCGCGGGACGACGCCCGCATCCTCGCCGCCAACCTCGGCATTCGTTTCGAAACCATCGCCATTGCCGATGCCGTCGCGGCCACGGAGACTTCGCTTCAGCCGCTTTTCGCCGGCCGGCCGCGCGACGTCGCGGAGGAGAACATCCAGGCGCGCATCCGCGGTGTCCTGATGATGGCGCTCTCCAACAAGTTCGGTTCCCTGCTCCTCACCACCGGCAACAAGAGCGAGGTCGCCGTCGGCTATTGCACGCTTTACGGCGACATGTGCGGCGGGCTCGCCGTGATCTCCGATGTCTTCAAGACGCAGGTCTACGCCCTGTCCCGCTGGATCAACCGCGACCGCGAGATCATCCCGCAGAACACGATCGACAAGGCCCCCAGTGCCGAGCTCCGCCCCGGGCAGACCGACCAGGACAGCCTCCCGCCGTACGATGTGCTCGACGCCCTCCTCCACGGTTACGTCGAGGAAGGCCTCTCCCGCCGCGACCTGATCGCCCAGGGCTTCGCCGAAGCGGTCGTCAACGACGTCGTGCGCAAGGTCGACCTCAACGAATACAAACGGAAGCAAGCCGCCCCCGGACTGAAGATCACCCCGCTGGCCTTCGGCGTCGGCCGCCGGATCCCAATTGTGCAGAAATACGTGAGCTGAGCTTTGAAACCACTGCTGCGCACCCATGGAGAGGAATGAGCAGGAACTGCTAAATGCTATGGGTCACTCACTCAGGGGTGCGGCATTTGGGGTTTGTAATCAGCCCGGATCTGGATTCCTCGAGGAAGTCTACCAGGAGGCGAGGGAAATTGAACTTGGAGCCCGGCAAATTCCCTTCGCGCCAAAGCCCCGCCTCCAGGTCTTCTTCAAGGAGCAACCGCTCAAGAAACACTATGAAGCCGATGGGCTCGTTTATTCCGCCATCGTGGTCGAACAGAAGTCCGGTCGCGCACGGGCCCCGGAACATGAGGGCCAACTTCCCAACGAACCAAAAGCCGCGAAAAAGCGCGTTGGTTATTTGATCAACTTCGGTGCGGCCCCACGTCTTCCGTGGTCTCGCCGCGTTCTCTGAATTGCCTCCATTCCCTCCTATTAGTGTGTATCAGTGGCAACCGAAATGTCCGCCCAATCCCCGAGTTCCGATTCCCTCTTCACCCGTGCCAAGCAGCTCATCCCGGGCGGTGTGAATTCCCCCGTCCGCGCCTTCCGCTCCGTCGGCGGCGCGCCCTTCTTCGTGAAGGCGGCCCGCGGCGCCACGCTCGTCACCGCCGACGACCGCGAGCTGATCGACTTCGTCTGCACGTGGGGCCCGGCGATCCACGGCCACAATCACCCGCGCATCAAGGCCGCCATCGCTGCCGCCCTGGAGAACGGCACGTCGTTCGGCACGCCGAATCCCTACGAAGTCGAGATGGCCGAGCTGATCGTGAGATTTTTCCCGTCGATCCAGAAAGTCCGGATGTGCAACAGCGGCACCGAGGCCACGATGTCGGCCATCCGGCTGGCCCGCGGGTTCACCAAGCGCGACAAGATCATCAAGTTCTCCGGCTGCTACCACGGCCACTCCGACTCGCTTCTCATCAAGGCCGGCTCCGGCGCGCTCACGCACGGCAATCCCGACAGCGCTGGCGTCCCCGCGTCGTTTGCCCGCGAAACCGTGGTGCTGCCGTATAACGATACCGCCGCGCTCGACGCCGGCTTCGCCGCCAACCCCGGCCAGATCGCCTGCGTCATCCTCGAGGCGTACTGCGGCAATGTCGGCTTCATCATGCCCGACCCGGGTTATCTCGCCCATGTCCGTGCGGCCTGCACGAGGCACGGCGCGCTGCTGATCTTCGACGAGGTCATGACCGGCTTCCGCATCGCCAGGGGCGGCGTCCAGGAACGGGAGAAAATCGTCCCCGATCTCACCTGCCTCGGCAAAATCATCGGCGGCGGCCTGCCTGTCGGCGCGTTCGGCGGACGCGCCGATGTCATGGATCACCTCGCCCCGCTCGGGCCGGTCTACCAGGCCGGCACCCTCAGCGGCAACCCGCTCGCCATGGCCGCCGGCATCGCCTCGCTCAAGCTGCTGGAGGAACTGAATCCCTACGCCCGGCTCGACTCGCTCGGCCGGCAGCTCCGCGACGCCGTCCTGGCCGCGGCGAAGGCCAAGGGGCTGCCCGTGCAGGTCCCGCAGTGCGGCTCCATGTTCAGTATCTTCTTCACGGCCACGCCGGTCCGCGACTACGCCACGGCGCTGAAGGGTGACGCCAGGCTCTTTTCCCGGTTCTTCCACGCCTGCCTGGAGCGCGGCGTTTATCTGGCGCCCAGCGCCTACGAGGCCGGCTTCCTCAGCACCGCCCACGAGGGCGCCGCCATCGACCGGGCGTGTGAGGTGTTCAGTGCCGCCATCAGCGATTTGTAAGGAGTGCAGGCAGGATGCCTGCGCTCCTCTTCACCCCCGCGGATGTGCCCGCGCGTGGATTTCCTTCAGCCGGGCCACGCTGACATGCGTGTAAACCTGCGTCGTCGCCAGCTGCGCGTGGCCGAGGAGTTCCTGCACCAGCCGCAAATCAGCTCCCGCGTTCAGGAGGTGGGTGGCGTAGGAATGCCTCAGCTTGTGCGGTGTCAGGTCCATCGGGAGCTCCGCCAGCGCGAGATACCGCTTCAGGAGCAGCTGCACCTGCCGCACCGGCAGCCGCCGGTGGTGCCGGTCGATGACCACGGGCGAATGCGGCAGCGTGGTGCGCGCGAACTCCGCCCTGAACTTCGCCAGCAGCGCCGTCGCCACGCTGCCCAGCGGACACAGCCGTTCCTTCCGCCCCTTGCCCAGCACCCGCGCCACGCCCGAGTCAAAATCGACCGCCCCGTAATTCAGCCCAACCAGCTCGCTCACCCGGAGCCCGCCGCCGTAAAGCAGCTCCATCACCAGCCGGTCGCGGCAGGCCGTGAACGCCTCGAGGCTGCCGTTGGCAAGCAGGCGCTGCGGTCCGTTGAGGAGCAGCGTCATCTGCTCCTCGGTGAGAAACTTGGGCAGCCTCCGCTCCAGCTTCGGCAGTGGCACGCCGAGGAAAGGATTCCGGCCCACCTTGCCCCGCCTCAGCCAGAACTTGAAGAACGCCCGCAACCCCGAGACATGGTTATGCAGCGTCCTCCGGCCAAACCGGCGCTGCGCCTCGATCACGAAATCGCGGACCTCGCGCGTGCCCAGCGCATCGAAGCCTTTCGCCGCCAGGCCCGCCCCGGCCAGCCAGGCATAAAAATCCTCAAACGCCTGGAGGTAGTTCCGCAGCGTATAGGCGGAATACCTCCGCTCATGCGCCAGGTGATCCGCAAAGGGCAGCCACCACGCGGCGAGCACCTCCGGCGGGAGCTTAAACCGCGCGGGATTGGACGCGTTGTTCGACATCGCGCATGACCTTCGCCGCGTGCTGCCGCAGCGCGCCCTCCGGATCGAGTCCCTTCGCGCGGCTCGCCGCCGCGAGTTCAAACAGCATCCGGCCCAGCGACTCGCCCGTCAGGTGCTGCCCGAGCGCGCGGACCTGCGCCGTGTCCACGGCGTCATCCGCCGGCAGCTGCTGCTTCTCGATCTGCTTCCATACGGCCTCGGCGAGCATGAGCGCGGGCAGGCGCGGGGGCTGTTCCTTGAACACGCCGCTCCGCGGCGGTCCGTTCTTCTTCTCCGTCGCCTTGATGATTTCCCACTGGGTCAGCACCTGATCGGACGTCTGCAGTTTGTCGGCCCCGAACACATGCGGGTGGCGGCGCACGAGCTTCTCGTTGATCTCCCGCGCCACGTCGTCGAAGGTGAAATGCCCCGCCTCCTCGGCCAGCCGGGCGTGGAACACGATCTGGATGAGCACGTCCCCGAGTTCCTCGCGCATGTGCGGCATGTCCTGCCGGTCAATGGTGTCGATCAGCTCGCTGACCTCGTCAATCAGGCAGCGCACCAGCGTGGCATGCGTCTGCTCCTGGTCCCATGGGCAGCCGCCCGGCTCCCGGAGCCGGGCCATGGTCCGGCAAAGATCCTCGATTGCGCTCATGGGATGATGAAGAAACCACGAAGGCCGCGAAGCGCACGAAGAAAAACGGGTTTACCTTCGTGCGCTTCGCGTCCTTCGTGGTGAAATCCAATGTCCGACAAGCTCACCGAGATCATGGCCTGGAAACGGCGCGAGATTGCCCCCCTGCTCCGGCCCGTGGCCGAGTCGGAGCTGGCGCGGCTGGACGCCAGCCTGCCCCGGCCGCCGTCGTTCGCCGCCGCGCTGCGACGAAAGGACGGACGGCTGGCGGTCATCGCCGAGATCAAGCGCCGGTCGCCCTCGGCCGGTGACATCAAGGCCGGAGCCTCCGCGCTCGACCAGGCTCGCCGCTACCAGGCCGCCGGGGCGGATGCCCTGTCGATCCTGACCGACGAGAAATTCTTTGGCGGCACGCTCGACGACCTGCGCGGCGTCACGGCCCATTTCCGCACGGTCGCACCGGCCATCCCCTGCCTGCGCAAGGATTTCATGGTGCATCCCATCCAGGTCCTCCAGGCCCGCGAGGCCGGCGCCAGTGCGATCCTCATCATCGTCCGCGCGCTCACCGACGAGGAGATCGCCGTGCTCGCGGCCGCCTCGACCGCGGCCGGCCTCGATGCCCTCTACGAGATTCATACCGAGGCCGAGATCGCCCGGGCCGTGCGCCATGGCGCCCGCATCATCGGCGTCAACAACCGGGACCTGGCGGTTTTCAGGACCGACCTCGCCCTCAGCGAGCGGCTCATCCCGCAGTTTCCCCCCGGGCTCACGGCCGTGAGTGAGAGCGGCATCTCCACCGGCGCGGATGCGGGCCGGGCCCGCGCCGCCGGCGCCCGGGCCGTGCTGGTCGGCGAGGCGCTCATGCGGGCGGGCGATCCTGCCGCCCTGGTGGCCGAATTCCGCTCCGCGTGACGCCTCTCTCCCCCAGCGCCACCCGCGCGTTGCTCGCGAAGCTCGGCCACGAGCCGAAACGGTTTCTCGGCCAGAATTTCCTGGTGGACGGAAACATCGTCCGCAAATCCCTCGAACTGGCCGGTGTGCAGGCCGGGGATGCCGTGGTCGAGATCGGCCCGGGCCTCGGCACCCTGACGAGCGCCCTGCTCGCCGCCGGCGCCGAGGTCTGGGCCGTGGAGAAGGACCGGAACCTCCACCTGCACCTCGAGGAATCCCTGCTGCCGGCCTCCGCCGGCCGCCTGCATCTCCTCGAGGGCGACGCGGTCGAACACCCGCTGGCCGGCCTCGATGAGGCGCGCGCCCGGCTGGGGTTCAAGGTGGTCGCCAACCTCCCCTATGCCATCTCCACGCCGTGGATGGATGCCGTCCTCTCCGGCCCGCTGCCGGAACGCATGGTGCTGATGCTCCAGCAGGAAGCGGCGCAGCGCTATGCCGCCAAGCCCGGGGGAAAACAGTTTGGCGCAATCTCGGTATTTCTCCAGGCCGCCTATGGCGTCGCCCCCGGACACAAGGTGGATGCCAGCTGCTTCTACCCCAAACCCGACATTGAGTCTTACCTGCTCCACCTCGTCCGCATCCCGGCGCCCCATGTTTTCCCGCCCGCGGTGAAAGCCGTGATCCGCGCCTGCTTCCAGCAGCGGCGGAAGCAGGTCGGCGGCCTGCTCCGCGGGCTCCTGCCGGACCGGGGTCAGGCCTGGCTGGCGCACCTCGCCGCCGCGGGCCTTTCCGGCCAGGCCCGGGCCGAGGCCATCCCGGTGGAACTTTGGCGGCAGCTCAAGGTATGATAGATGCCGCGACTTGAAAGCCGCCGGACTCTTCCTACGTATTACGTCCATGCTGCGCACCACGCTCCTCCTCCTGGCGCTCATCACCGGCCCGCTGCTGGCCCAGCCGGACGACACCTCCCCGTCCCTCGCCGGGCGGGTGGATGGCCGGTATTACGTCTCCCCGCGCGGAAGCTACCGCATCCCGATTCCGGTCCTGCCGGAGCTGGGCGGAGCGATCAGCGACAACGACAAGGTCGTCACCTTTCAGGACAACTTCAATGTCTACATCAGCATCGGGGCCTTCGCGCAGGACGCGAGCCAGCGGTGGGAGCTGTCGACCCGCGGGCCCCAGGATTACCTCACGTACTTCCTCCGCAATTTCGTGATGCCCGACTTCGAGCGCGCCTTCCCGGGCTGCCGGGTCGAGAGCGTCGTCTTTTCGCCCACCCTCTTCAATGGCGCCCTGATCGCCTACACCCTGCTCCCGGGCGGATCGATGTTCGCGGGCAAGCGCAGCCTCCTGGGCTCCGAGCCCGCGCCGGTCGTCGCCAAGCGGGGCAACCTGATCTTCGTGCGCAACGGCTCGATTTACGTCATCAGCACCGAACTGGCGGAACGCGAGACCGAGCGCAGCACGTACAGGAAGACCATCGCGGAGGAGGACGAAATCCTGCGCGGCCGGCTGGTTGACCTCGTGCGCAAGATGGAGTTTGCGCGACCCGACGCCACCCCCTGACCCGGCGCCCGAATTTCGCTCGCGCCATTTCCCGGCGCGCGCATGCTGCGGGCATGACGCTGCAGAGTTTCCTCACCTTTCTCGTGCTCGGGGCGCTCGCCGGCTGGATCAGCGGCCTCATCGCCAAGGGCCGGGGCTTCGGGCTCCCCGGCAACATGATCGTTGGCATCGTCGGCGCCTTTCTGGGCGGCTTTGGCTTCGGCCTGCTCGGGATTTCCGCGCATAATTTCCTCGGCCAGCTCATCTTTGCCATTCTGGGCTCGCTGCTGTTCCTGTGGCTCCTGCGCTTCATCCGGAAATAGGCGGACCATGACGATCCGAGACGCCCGCGAGGCCGACCTGCCGGCCATCGTCGCCATCTACAATTCGATCATCCCCGGACGCATGGTCACGGCGGATCTCGAGCCGGTCAGCGTTGCCAGCCGCCTGCCCTGGCTGCAGGCCCACGCTCCGGACCGGCGCCCGTTCTGGGTGGCGGAAGAGGCGGGCCAAGTGATCGGCTGGCTGAGCTTCGACACGTTCTACGCCCGTGCCGCCTATGACGGCACCGCGATGATCGCGATCTATGTCGAGGCCGGGAAGCGGCGCACCGGACTTGGCCGCCTCCTCCTCGACCGCGCCATCGCGCAGGCGCCGCAACTCGGCGTGCATACCCTGCTCGGCTACATCTTCGCCCACAACGAGCCCAGCCTGCGGTTCTTCTCCCGGTTCGGCTTCGAGCGGTGGGCGCATCTCCCGCGCATCGCCAACCTCGACGGGGTCGAGCGCGACCTGATCATCGTCGGCCGGCGCCTCACGGCGTGAGATCCATCGCGGGAGACGCGGCGCCGTTGCCGCGTGAAGCCAGCCGCCCGGGCGAAAATGATGCGGGCCCCGGACGGGCCCGCCCACCTCACTTGTAGCCCGGCAGGTACGCCTTCTCGGCGGCGAACATTTCCAGCGTCATTTTTCTGATCTCCTCCGGGCTGCAGACGGCCGAGGTCAGCGGATCGAGCATGAGGGCGTAGATCGCGAGTTCCTTGCTGCGCTCAATGCAGGCCTGCGCGCCAAGGTCGAACATCCGCATGTTCGAGTCGCAGAGCGCCGCCATCTGGCGCGGCAGTGCGCCAAAGCGCGTCGGGTTGATGCCGTTGCGGTCAACCATGCACGCGACCTCCACACAGCCGTCGGCCGGGAGATTGGTGATCAGCTGGCCCGCGCCCTGGTGGTTATTCATCACGTTACCGTGAATCCGGAAGGGGGTATCCTTCTCGCGCGCCTCGATGATCCAGCTGGCGTATTCCCAGCTGCGCTCCCAGTCCATCGGCTCCTTGCCCGCCAGCATCCGGGCGCGCTGCTTGTCCGCGTTCTTGCGCCAGGTCGGCCAGTTGTTCGCATAAAAGCTCGTGCCGCCGTCGTAGCCCTCGCGGCTGTAGCGCTGCACCAGGTCCTTCCGCTTCCGGTAGTACGGCAGGTACTCGGAGAGATGGCCGCTCGATTCCGTGATGAACGCGCCGAACTGGAGCATCATGTCCTTCCGGACGATGTCCTTGTGCCACTCGGCCGACTCCCAGGCATGATGGTTCAGCTTCTTCGGGTTCTTCGGACGCCCCTCCTTGAGGGCGCGGGCAAGGTCCGCGGCCGCCTTGCGCTTGAGCAGGGGATAGAGATCGCGGCCCTGGTGCTGCAGCTTGGTGAACCACGCCATGTGGTTGATGCCCGCGCAGGCCCACTCCATCTCCCCGACCGGAATCCCGGCGCGCTCGGCCAGCAGCTGGCTCGTGCCCTGCACCGAGTGGCACAGGCCGACGATCTGCATGGAGGACGACCGGCCCGCCGCGAGGCACATCATGGCCATGGGGTTCGTGTAGTTCAGCACGATCGCCTTCGGGCAGAGCTCCTCGGCATCCTTCAGCACCTGCAGGAAGACCGGGATCGTCCGCATCGACTTGAACAGGCCGCCCGGCCCGATCGTGTCGCCGATGCACTGGTCGATGCCATACTTGGCCGGGATGTCGTTGTCGAAGCGGACGCAGGCCGTGCCGCTCACCTCGATGCAGTTCACGATATAGTCGGAACCGGCCATGACCTTGCGGCGGTCCGCTGAGCCGGTGACCCGCCAGTTCGCCTTGCCCAGCTGCCCGGCGAGGCGCGTGATGAGCTTCACCATCGTGTCGAGCCGCTCCCGATCGATGTCCACAAGGGCGATCGTGCCGCCCTGGTCGCCCGGGATGCGCAGGATGTCATTCATCAGCCGCGGCGTGAACGCGCTGCCGGCGCCGAGCATGGTGATCTTGATCGGGCGCTGGATCCGGCCCGGCAGGCCGCGCGCCGCGGCATCCTTGGTGTGGTCGGCGTGGCCGATCTGTTGGACTTTCTTTTCGCTCATGGGAATAATGTGATGGGGTTGGGAAAGATAACCGTGGCTCAAGGCAAATCAGCATCGTCCGCCGGCCGTACATAGCAAAAGATTGATTCGGGATGTGCATAATGTGATGAACGGCGGATGCCCGTCCCCGATCCCTTCACCGTGGTCCACGTCGGCGCCGAGGAAATCCAGGACAGCCCCGGCTACCGCTTCGACAACACGCATCGCGAGGGCCGCCACGCGCTCGTGATCCAGCGCACGCTCGCCGGCGCCGCCTATTTTCGCGATGCGCACGGAATGCAGCCGGTGACCGCCGGCCAGGCCATGCTTTTCTCGCATGCGGAGCCCACCGGCTACGGCTATCCCGCCGACGCGACCCTCCCGTACCGCCTCCGCTTTCTCGCCTTCTCCGGTCCGGGGGCGGAGGGCTTGTTTGCGCGGCTCCGCACCGACTTCGGTTCCGTCGTTCGCATGCCGGACGAATCCGAGGCCACCCTCCTGTTCGACGAGGCCATCGAGCGCTTCCGCAAGCGCCAGTTCCGGGACCGGCTGCATGAATCCGAGCTGGTCTACCGGCTGCTGCTCGCCCTCTACCGCGAGCAGGTGCAGGACACGCGCACCAGCGACCCGATCGAATTCGGGCACCACTATGTCCGGAATCACTTCCGCTCCCCGGTCAACCTGAAGGGCGTCGCCCAAAAGTGTGGGGTCAGCCGGGAGCACTTCATCCGCGAATTCAGCACCCGTTACGACGAGTCTCCGGGCGTCATGCTCCGGCGGCTTCGCCTCGAGCACGCCCGTGCCATGCTCACCACGACCCGGCTCAGCGTCCAGGACGTCGCCCTGGCGAGCGGCTTCACCAGCAGCAACACCTTCTGCCGCGCCTACCGCACGCGTTTCGGCAAAAGCCCGGGCTCAGCCCGCCGGCAGGTCCAACCTGGATTAGCCAAGAAGGGCACGAAGATCTGATTCAGAAAAGGCCGGACCTAGTGACCTTGTGCTCTTCGTGGTCAATATTCCGGGTCACTGCGCCAGCTTGCGCTGCGCGGTGAAAACATCCCTCAACGCCAGGCTAAGCTGGTCCTGCACGGCCTGCAGTTTCCGGTAGCGGGCCACGTTCGCCGGGTTGGGCACGCAGCGGGTCGCCTCGTTGAGCGCGACCGTGCCCGTCGTGAAATCCGTCAGTCTGGCCTTGGGGTTCCCCTCGCGGATCGCCACGCACCAGGCGGCCTGCAGGGCGCCGCCAAGCGCCGCGCCTTCGTCCTCGACCATCGCGACCACCGGCACGCCGAAAATGTCGGCCATCAGCTGCCGCCAGACGGGTGATTTCGCCCCGCCCCCGGTCACGCGGATCTCCTTCGCCTTCAGCCCCAGCTGCGCCAGCCGGCGCAGGCCGTAGTTCATCCCCAGCGTCACGCCTTCCATCGCGGCGCGGGCCAGCTGGCCCGGATTGAACGTCCGCTGGTTCAGACCCAGCAGCACGCCCGAGCCCTCGGGGACGTTCGGCGTCCGTTCACCCGCCAGGTAGGGTAGCAGCACCAAGCCGCCCGCGCCCGCGGGGGTCGCCTGCACCGTCTCATCCAGCGCGGCGAAATCCTGCCCCAGCAGCGCCCTCACCTGCTCGGTGACGGTGGTCACATTCATGGTGCAGAGCAGCGGCAGCCAGCCGCCTGTCGACGAACAAAAGGCGGCGATTTCGCCCGCAGGATCCACCACCGGCCTGCCGGCATGGGCGTAGATCGTGCCGCTGGTGCCAAAGCTCGCCGTCACCACGCCGGGCGTGACATTGCCCGTGCCGATCGCGCCCATCATGTTGTCGCCTCCGCCCGCACTGACCACGACCTCCGCCGTGAAACCGTACCGCTTCGCCAATTCCGGCTTCAGCGTACCCGCCGCCTCGTGCGATCCGGACAACGGCGGCAGCCAGCCGGCCAGCTTCGGGTCAATGGCCTTGATCGCGTCCTTGGACCACACGCGGCGGCGCACATCCAGCAACGCCGTGCCCGATGCGTCACCCCACTCCATGAAATAATTCCCGGTGAGCCAGAAGTTCAGGTAGTCGTGCGGCAGCAGCACGTGGCGCAGCCTCCGATAGTTCTCCGGCTCATGGCGCTTGAGCCAGAGGATCTTCGGCGCGGTGAATCCCGGCAGGACCAGGTTCCCGGTTTTCCGGATCGCCGCCTTCGGGCCGCCGAGCTTGCGGGTGATGATCGCACATTCGGCAATGGTGCTGGTGTCGCACCACAGCTTCGCCGGTCGGATCACCTCGCCCTGGCCGTCCAGCGGCACGAAGCCGTGCTGCTGGCCCGACACGCCGAGACCGCGGACCCGGCTGCCGTCCACCTTGGCCGCCACCTCCCGCAGGACCGTGTCGAGGGCCGTGGTCCAGTCGCGCGGGTGCTGTTCCATGTGCCCCACCGGCAGTCCGCCGATCAGCGCATGCGGCGCCCGTGCCTCCGCGATCACCTGGCGGGTGGCGAGATCGAGGACGATGGCCTTGACGCTCTGCGTGCCGGAATCGATGCCGATGAAGAGGGACATGGGATGAACGTTGCCGAGATGGCCGCAAAAACGCGCCGTCGGCGCAAGCCGCTTCGCAGGTAGCCGGCGTTCCAGCTCAAATCCGCATCGCTTCAGGGGCCAAAACCTGCCGTCTTCCCCGTAACCTTTTTCCCCATCGCATGAGCGCCAAGATCCAAATTTCCGAGGAACTGAAGGCCGACATTCCCGCCGGGCGGTGGGGCAAGGTCCTCGCCGCCACGCCCGTCGTCATGACCGTGATCGCCACGCTCCTCGCCGGCCTGTCCTCCGGCGAGATGACCCGCGCACAGTATGACCGCGCCCTCGCCGCCCAGCAGCAATCCAAGGCCGGTGACCAGTGGAATTATTTCCAGGCCAAGCGCCTCCGGGCTGCGCTGCAGCGCAACACCCTCGATCTCCTCCACGGCACCACCGGCGTGCGGCCGCTGGATGACCGGGCCCTTGCCACCCGCCTGGCCGGCACGCCCGTGCAAGCGGTGCTTGAGTCCGCCGGCGGACGCCAGGCGCTCGACTGCCTCGCGCGCGATGCCCTTCCCCCGGCCGGGTCCGGCGCCGTGACAAACCCCGCGATCGTCGCCGCCTTGGCGGCGGTCGACGACGGCCACCCCGATGCCGAAGTCGTCCGCATCCTCGCGCCGGTGAAACCTGCGGACCTCTCCACCGCCCTGCGCGAGGCGAATGCCCGCGTTCACGCCTTCGACACCACCCTCAAGCCCGTCAACCAGGCACTCGACACGCTGGAACGGGAGCTCACCCGCCCACCGGCCCGCGCCGCCGCGGCTGGCCCGGACACGGCTGATCCGGTCGCCCGCGACTTCATCTCGGCGCGGCTGACCTTTGCCGCCCGGCGCTACGACGCCGAGTCGCGGCAGAACCAGGTGATCGCCCAGCTCTACGAACTGCAGGTCCGCCAGAGCAACGCATCCGCCGAGCGCCACCACGAGCGGAGCCAGCGCTTTTTCTACGGCATGCTGGCCGCACAGATGGCGGTCATCATTTCCACGTTCTCCATGGCCGCCCGGAAGAAGAACTTCCTCTGGGCGCTGGCCGCCACCGCCGGCACCGCGGCCGTCGCCTTCGCGCTGTACGTGTACCTCTGCGTGTAACCGCCGTCAGCCCTTCGCCGGCATCTCGATGACGGTGGGCTCCCTGAGCTCGACGCGGCCCTTGCGCTCCGGCGCGAGGTATTTCGCGAGGAACGCATCCAGATGCCGGTAGAAGTTGATCTTGGCTTCCTCGTAGTGAAAGCCATGTCCCTCCCCTTCCTGGCGGATATACTCGTAGGTCTTGTGGTATTTCTGGAGTGCACTCTCGAGTTCGGTCCAGTTCTTGATGTCCACCCGCGGATCGTTTTCCCCGTACGCGTGGAGGGTGGGAATCCGGATTCGCTCCACGAAATTCACGGGCGAGCGGGCGGCGATCAGCGCCTCGTCGTCGCCAATCATCATCTTATAGAATGCCTTCCCGCCCTGGCCATATTCGTGCTGCCAGTTCGCAATGAGCCCGATGTCGGAGACGCCCACATAGTTGACCGCGCAGCAGTAAAGATCCGGCGTGAATACCGCTCCCGCCAGTGCCGCATAACCACCGTAGCTGGCTCCATAAATGCAGATCCGATCGGGGTCGGCAAAACCCTGGGCAATGGCCCATTGCACGCCGTCCGTGAGGTCATCCTGCATCTTGGCGCCCCATTCATGCCGGCCGGCTTTCAGGAAGTCCAAACCGTAGCCACCTGATCCCCGGTAGTTGGGCTGCAACACGGCGTAGCCGCGGTTCGCGAGCAGCTGCACCTCGGGATTGTAACCCCAGTAATCCCGGATGCCGTAGGGGCCGCCATGCGGGTTGATCACCAGCGGCACCTTCCGGCCGGCCGCCCCGCGCGGGAGCGTCAGGTACCCGTGGATGGTCAACCCGTCGCGCGCCTGGTAGGTGATCTCCTTCATCGGCTGAAGCTGGGCCGGGTCGAGCAGCGAGTTGGTCCGGCCCAGCAGCACCAGCTGCGTGCGGCCCCGCAGGTCCAGCAGGTAATACTCCGTCGGGTGCACGTCGCTGTGCACGGCGACGACGAAGACCTTCTCGGCCTTGTCCATGCTGACGATCGTCCTGATGGTGCCCGGGGGCAGCGAGCCCGCCGAGGCCAGCGCCTTGGCGATCTTCTCCAGGCGCGGGTTGAACCACTTCATATCCTGCCCTTCCGGCCCGTACTGCACCCCGTTCAGTTGGCTGTGATCCCAGGAGAGCTCGATGCCCGCAATCCCGCCGGCTTTGGCCTCGAACAGCGGCTGGCCCCACTCCCCGGTCCGGGTGTCGTAGGCATAGAGCGCCTCCGCACCTTCCGGGTCGGTCTTCACGGTGTAGAGCCGGCGGTTGTCCGAGGCGAAGCCGAGGAAGCGGATCGAGTCGTAGCTGTAGCCCACGCCTTCGCCCACCTCGCCGAGCGGCTTCCACGGGCTCTTGGCGTCAGCGCAGATTTCGTAGATTTTCCTGAGCCCGGAAGCCCGCATCCGGTACCTCACTTCCCCGGCGCAATCCACGCCCCAGCCGCCGGTCTCGGGATCGGCCCCGCCGATCAGGTTGCGGTCCGCCGTGAACGTGTTCAGGTAAAACAGCCCGAACGTACTGCCGCCGCCAGCGCTGCGGCCATAGACGAGGATATGCGCCGGATCGAAATCCAGCGGATCAACCAGGTCCGCGAACGAGGCATCCCCCCGCTTCTCCTTCAGCACTTCCGACAGGCAGGTGATCACCTTCGAGTGGATGTCGACGATGAAGATGGCCCGCGATTCCCCGCCGTTCGGGTCGCCGGAGAAGACAATCCGGTCGTTGCCTTTCCAGAAAATCCCCGAGATGTCCGAGTCGAAGGACCGGGCCAGCGAGTCCAGCTTGCCCGTGCTCAGGTCGAACAACATCAGCGTGAGCCGCTTGTCGACGGGCGTCAGAAAGGCCACGTATTTCCCGTCGGGCGACAGCCTGGGCTGCACCATTTCGGAGCTGTGGAAAAAACTCTCGACGGGAATCTGCTTCGCGGGCGCCGCCGGGGTCGTTGCGGCGGTGAGAACCGCCGCCAACCAGGCAAAGCCGATGACATAGCGCGCCGAGGAAATCTTCATGGGAAAAATCGCTGGGGTTGGGGATTGGAAGTCCGGCCACAAGGGCAAAGATTGGCACCCGCGCCAAGGAAATTGCCTTTGAC
>Ga0164296_1000553_pt1 | contig 43737 bp, 37 predicted proteins | sample GEODES057metaG_FD_113533 | JGI IMG/M metagenome (GOLD analysis project Ga0164296, IMG submission 113533) | Dystrophic lake water microbial communities from Trout Bog Lake, Wisconsin, USA - GEODES057 metaG | ecosystem: Environmental > Aquatic > Freshwater > Lake | place: USA: Trout Bog Lake...
CGAAGTGCCGCACGCTGCCAAAGTGACACTAAAAATCAGCACCACCGTACTCAGGAGCACTCTTTTCATCGCTTCCACAACCTTTCAAGGGTTCGAGTCTTTTCAATTGCCAACTAAGATGACATAGAGTACACGAAGTTGTCAACTTTGTTGGCATTTTCGCTTCTCTCGGTCGTCTGCAAAGCGGTAGCCTCGGGAGCACACGCATGGAGATTCCAAAAACTCAGAAAAAGCCGAGAATTTCCTCTCAAGAGGCTCGCACGAAGATTATTGACGTCGTCATCGGACTCGTTGAAACCCGCCCTCTCCAGGAATTGACCGTTCGGAGGATCTCAAAAGAGGCAGGGACTGACCCCAAGACCATCTTTCGGATTTTTGTGAACCTTGAGGATCTCTTCCTTGCTGCGGTGAGGGAACTCGAGCATCGAATGATGCTCTCTCTGCGAGCAGGTGAGGGCGAATTGCGGCCGATTGCTCCTGCAGTTCCCTACACAAAGCTCGTCGTCTGGCTCCACCTTTCCGGCACCGCCGCTACCAAACTCCAACCCGACCATGAAATCGTCGCGACATTTCGAGCGCTGACCATCCCCGATTTAGAAAATCAACCCGACGTGAGCGAACGAGCAAAGAATGCAATTTTTTTGCTGGCCATGGCGTTCCTTGCGGGACAGGCGACTGTTGGTGCCTTCCAGCCAGATGTCTTTACGCCTGAAGCGACGCTCGATGTGGTCAATCTGGTCTCTCGGCTCATGAGCGACATTCCCCAACTATCGGAAACGCTCGGCTGGAATTCATAAATTGGTCGGCTGGCGCAAAAAGAGGTTCTCTACGACCCGCGAACGACTCGATACTTCGACCATCCTGTCGTTCGAGTGGCCCCAAGAGACTCATAGAGCGCAATAGCGTTTGCGTTCCAGTCGAGCACTTCCCACTCGAGCCGACCTTCCGTGCGTTTCGTAAGTTCTGCGAGCAACGTGCGAGCAACGCCCTTTCGACGGTGAGCGTCCACGACAAAGAGATCTTCAAGCCAGATGCCTCGTCTTCCGAGGAAGGTTGAAAAGGTCTCGAAACTCAGCGCAAAACCTGCCTGCTCGTTGCCAATTTCAGCAATCAGAACCTGGGCTACCGAGTTGGCCCCAAAGAGTTGCTGCGCATACTGCTCACGAGTGGCAACGAATTGATCATCAAGATGTTCAAAGACGGCTAACTGATACACCGAGTCATAGATGAAGTTCAGATCACCTGGAACTGCATCTCGAACGGTGATACTCATCGGGCGCGATTGGCTGCCGAGATAACTGCTTGAAGTGAGGCATCAAGAATTGAAGAGTCCATGCCGACACCCCACCACGTCGCACCCGTGTCATTCGTTGCTTCGACATAGGCAACAGCTGATGCACCCGAGCCTTGCGTGAGTGCATGTTCCGAGTAGTCCTTGACTTCAAAACGAATTCCCAATTGCGACGCAAGACCTGCGCACAAGGCGTCAATGGGCCCGTTACCTTCGCCAGAAACGGTGACGTGCTCTCCATCAACCAACAGTTGCGCAACCACGCTGGTTCGCCCACCACCTGTGTTGACTTCGCTCGAGAGCAACTGAATCGTGGCATCGCTTGACAGATAGGTTCCTTCGAACATGTCCCAGAGTTGACCGGGTTTGATTTCAGTTCCCAAGTTCTCTGTTGCGTGCTGTACTTCCTTCGAGAACTCGGCTTGCAATTTCTTGGGCAGATCAAGGCCATGCTCTGTGTCCATCAGGTACGCGACGCCACCCTTGCCTGATTGACTGTTCACACGAATGATGGCTTCATAGCTCCGCCCTGTGTGCTTCGGGTCAATAGGCAAATAAGGGACTTCCCAAGTCTCGTAAGAATCGCCGATCTCGGCCATTCCCTTCTTGATCGCATCTTGGTGCGAACCAGAAAAGGCCGTGTAGACAAGATCGCCTGCATAGGGGTGCCGAGGGTGCACCGGTAAGCGATTGGCCCACTCGGCAACACGACGAACTTTGGTGATGTCCGAAAGATCAAGTTCGGGATCAACGCCCTGCGAGAACAGATTCAACGCCAGGGTCACGACGTCGACGTTTCCCGTTCGTTCCCCATTGCCGAACAAGGTGCCTTCCACTCGATCAGCTCCAGCGAGCAGTCCGAGCTCGGCAGCTCCCACTCCGGTGCCCCGGTCATTGTGTGGATGGAGCGACAGAATGATGGCGTCGCGGTTCTTGATCGTGCGAAGGAACCATTCAATGACGTCTGCGTAGACATTGGGGGTGTAGTGCTCAACCGTGGCGGGCAAGTTCAAAATCATCGGATGCTCAGGTGTTGGGCCGAGGACATCCATGACCGCTTCGCACACTTCAACGGCATACTCAGGCTCAGTACCCGTGAAGGACTCTGGAGAATATTCATAGGTAACTCGAGTTCCCTCCAGCACCGACTCAAGGTCTTTGCAGAGTTGTGCTCCCTTGACCGCAATGTCGATAATCCCCGCTTGATCGAGCCCAAAGACCACGCGGCGCTGCAACGAGGACGTCGAGTTGTAGAAGTGAACAATTGCTGACTTGGCTCCTCGCAAAGATTCGTAAGTGCGCCGAATCAAGTCCTCACGGCATTGCACCAGCACTTGAATCGTGACGCCATCAGGGATGAGGTCCTCTTCAATAATCTGGCGGACAAAGTCGTAGTCAGTTTGGGAAGCCGAAGGGAAGCCAACTTCAATTTCGCGGAATCCAAGTTCTACGAGAAGTTTGAACATGGCCATCTTGCGTTCCGGGTCCATCGGGTCGATCAGTGCCTGATTTCCATCACGCAAGTCCACGCTGCACCAACGGGGTGCTTTTGTCAGGGTCGCATCTGGCCAGGTGCGATCGCTCAAGGTAAGCGGGTACATGGGCCGATAGAGCTCATGAGGCATCGCGCCTGTCTTTTGGGCTCCTGTGTCTTGAATCTGTGTCGTCATGTTCTTTGCTCCCTCCATCCCGCAACTTGTTCCTTGCTCCGTGTGCCTTTCGACACCCGCCCAACAAAAAACCCCCTGGCCACAAGGGCGCAGGAGGTTCACAGACGAGCGCTATGGGGCGCTCGCCGCTAGGTAAGCAGCAGGACGGTGTTCATCGTCATTAACCTTCATGCTAGCGCCTGAGGCCGAAACGTCAACCCCCGGGCTACTACGATGAAGCCATGTCTCGATTCATCCGGCTTTTCGTCCTCCTGGCGATTGGTGCTCTCGTCGCACTCCTCGTCATCAAGATGCGCGCTTCGCGCACGTCGGAAGCCACCGTGGACGGCGTTGGCTCGATTTCAGGCAGTTTTGACACGTGGCCCGACGTGCCCGTGAAGCAAAGCGCCTAAGACTTCATCCACGAGAGCAAGGCCCGAGTTACAGGCTGATTCGGTGAACGGCAGTGATGCCGTCGCCCGCGCTCAAGGCAGCGAGCACTTCATCTGAAGCAGTCGTCTCCGTCGACAGCACCATGATTGCCGTACCCGCTCCCTTGTTGGGAGCAACAGCCATCGAGGAAATAGAAATGCCTGCGTCGCCAATGATGGAACCCACGACGCCGATGACCCCTGCGCGATCGTCATTTCGAACAACCAGCATGTGTGCCGCTGGAGGCATTTCGACGGCGTGACCATCGACATTGACAATGCGAGCTTCGACCCGAGTTCCCACTGAAGCCAAGGTTCCCGAAACGGAGTGATCAGCGGAACGGACGGTGATCAGGTTGACGTAATCCGGACTCGTCAATGACGACGACTCTTCAATGACAAGGCCGCGACTTTCCGCGAGCGCAGGTGCATTGACATAGGACACGGGCTCATCGCTCGTTGCCGCAAACAAACCTTTCAATATTGACAAGGTCAAAATACCCGTGCCGCTTCCTGCAAGTTCTCCCTGGTAGGAAATTTCGAGTTTTGCCAGATTTGCCTCTTGCAGTCCTCCGAAGAAACGACCCAATTGTTCGGCAAGACCCATGAAGGGTCGAACGAGCTCTGAGACTTCACCGGCAGCGACGTTGACGGCAAAGGGAACAAAGTCGCCAGCAAGCGCAAGCTCGACCATGTCGGCAATTGTTGCGCCAGCCTTATCTTGGGCTTCGGCCGTTGATGCACCGAGGTGCGGCGTGACGACCACGCTTGGGAGGAGAAACAGTGGTGACTCCGTCGTTGGTTCCGAGGCAAACACGTCGATGCCGGCGCCTGCGATGTGGCCAGAAGCAATTGCTTCGGCCAAGTCGGCCTCATTGATGATCCCACCGCGAGCCGTGTTGATGATCCTCATCCCTGCTTTGCACTTCTTCAGCGTTTCAGCATTAAAGAGATCCATGGTCTCTTTGTTCTTCGGCAAGTGGATGGTGATGAAATCTGACTGGGCCAAGACCTCGTCGAGACTCAAAAGTTCAACACCCATGGTCTTGGCGCGATCAGCCGACACAAAGGGGTCGTAGGCGACAAGACGCATCCCAAAGGCAAGCGCACGTTGCGCGACGAGCGCACCGATACGACCTAAGCCCACGACTCCCAATGTCTTGCCGTACAGCTCGACACCTTCCCACTTCGATCGCTCCCACTTGCCGTTCACAAGTGCCGCGTGCGCCTGGGGCGTGTTGCGAGCGGTGCTGAGCAGCAACGCCATTGCTTGCTCAGCCGCCGAAAGGATATTTGATTGCGGGGCGTTCACCACCATGACGCCAAGCTCAGTGGCTCGAGCCACGTCGACGTTGTCGAGGCCGATGCCTGCGCGTCCCACCACAATCAGGTCGGTTCCTGCTTCCAACACTTCTGCAGTCACCGTTGTAGCCGAACGGATGATCAGTGCGTGTGCGCCCTTGATCGCTTCCACCAATTGTTCAGGACTCAGATCCAACTGAATGTCGACGTCATGGCCGGCCGCCGTGAGTTGATCAAGGCCAGGCTGGGCAATTTTCTCAGTGACGAGGACTCGAGACACGGTGATGCTCCTTGTGGGGGGGTGGGAGGGCTTCTCAGTCTAGAAGACGGAGCGATCAGCCAATTTCAGAGAACAGAGTGACCAGACGGCCCACTCCCTCGACGAGGTCATCGTCGCCAAGGGCATACGAAAGCCGGAAATAGCCAGGAGACCCAAAGGCTTCTCCCGGGACAACGGCGACCTTGACCTCATCAATCACGATTTCAGCCAACTCCGCGCTCGTCGTGGCAACTCGTCCTCGAATGGTCTTTCCCAGCAATCCTGTGACATTCGGGAAGCAATAAAAGGCACCCTTTGGCGTGGCACAGGTCACGCCGTCGATGGCATTGAGCATCTCGACCATGGTTTTCCGGCGGCGATCAAAGGCTTCGCGCATTTCATAGACAGCCGTGAGGTCCCCTGACACTGCCGCGAGGGCTGCTCGCTGGGGAACATTCGAGACGTTCGACGTGATCTGCGACTGCAAGTTTGTTGCGGCGGCGATGACGTCGTTTGGACCGATGACCCAGCCCACTCGCCATCCCGTCATGGCATAGGTCTTCGCTACCCCATTGACGACGACCCACCGATCCCCTAGCTCGGGGCACAGGACGGGAAGAGAATTCAGCTCCGCTCCGTCATAGAGCAGGTGCTCATAGATTTCGTCGGCAAGCACCCACACGCCACGTGACGCTGCCCACAAACCAATTTCTCGGATTTGCTCTGCGTTGTAGACCGAACCTGTCGGATTGGATGGAGAACAAAAGACGAGAACCTTGGTCTGTGGCGTCCAGACTGCGTCAAGTTGTTCGACGGTCACAAGAAAGTCGGTTGATTCGTCCGTGGAGATAAAAACGGGAACGCCACCGACGAGTGCCGCAGATTCTGGGTAGGTCGTCCAAAAAGGAGCCGGCACGATGACTTCATCACCCGGATCAAGTAGTGCCGCAAATGCATTGGCAATAGCGTGCTTGCCACCATTTGTGATCAGGACTTGTGATGCGTCCACCTTGAGTCCTGAATCTCGGAACGTCTTTGCCGCCACCGCTTCGCGCAACTCGGGAAGTCCCGCTGCTGGTGTGTAGCGGTGGTTCTTCGGATCTTGGGCGGCCGCGACTGCTGCGTCCACGATGGGAGCAGGGGTCGGAAAGTCAGGCTCGCCGGCACCAAAGCCAATGACGCTTTCGCCAGCGGCTTTCAGCGCTTTCGCCCTGGCATCTACGGCCAAGGTGGCAGAAGGTTGGAGTGCGCTCAGCAGAGCTGAGACACGACGTTCAGCAGCGGTTCCAGAGGGGGTCGTCACGAGTGTAATGATTCCACATATGGCAGATACCCCGGACATCAAGATTCCCGCAGAACTTCTCCCCAAAGACGGCCGCTTTGGCGCCGGCCCCTCAAAAGTGAGGCCAGAGCAGATTGCGGCGTTGTCACAGGACGCCCCGCACTACTTGGGGACAAGCCACCGCCAGGCAACGGTGAAATCAATGGTGGGGCGAGTCAGGGACGGGCTCAGCTCGCTCTTTAACCTGCCTGATGGCTACGAGGTCCTGCTTTCTAATGGTGGAACCACCTGTTTCTGGGACGCGGCGACCTTCGGTCTCATCGAAAACAAGAGCCAGCATCTCACCTTTGGCGAATTTTCTTCGAAGTTTGCCACGGCAGCCAAAGATGCTCCGTGGCTCGCCGACCCTGAAATCATCGCAACCGAGCCCGGGACTCACCCCCTTCCGATTGCCAACCCCGAGATTGACCTCTATGCCTTGACGCACAATGAAACCTCTACCGGCGTTGCAATGGAGATTCGTCGACCTGCAGGAGCCGAGGGTCTCGTTGCGGTAGACGCGACCTCTGCCGCCGGTGGGTTACGCGTCGATGCACGTGAGTTCGACTGCTATTACTTCGCACCACAGAAATCCTTCGCCTCAGATGGGGGCCTCTGGTTGGCGCTCTGCAGCCCAGCAGCCATTGAGCGCATGGAGCGGCTCGCCGCTTCAGAGCGATTTATACCTGCATTTTTCGATCTGAAGACGGTGATTGACAACTCACGTCAAAACCAGACCTACAACACGCCAGCACTTGCGACCATTCACCTTTTGGCGAATCAGATTGAGTGGATGAACTCAAACGGCGGTCTTGAGTTTGCCGCAGGCCGGAGCGATCGATCTGCCGAGATCCTCTATAGCTGGGCCGACCAGAGTGGCTACGCCAAGCCATTTGTTGAAAATGAGTCCCAGCGCAGCCACGTCATCGGCACCATCGACTTCGTCGATGGCATCGACGCTTCGATAATTGCCAAGGTCCTTCGTGCCAACGGCATTGTTGATACTGAGCCCTATCGCAAGTTGGGTCGAAACCAATTGCGCATTGCCATGTTCCCGGCCATTGATCCCGATGACATTGCCACCCTGTGTGGGGCCATCAGCCACGTGGTCGGCGCACTCGCCTAAGTCGGACTGGGTTGCACGAAAAACGCCCCTCCGCACCACGACTGCGGTGATCGGAGGGGCGTTTTTTCATTCCTACGAGTGCCGGGCTCAGCCGCCTGATGCGTCCTGTACTCGAGTCTTTCCTTCAGAAATGAACGGCATCATGGCGCGCAACTCTTCACCAACTTTTTCAATTTGGTGCTTCTTGCCCTCTTCTTGGAGGCGGTGGTATTCCTTGCGGCCGTTACGATTCTCGGCAATCCACTCTTCGGCGAACGAGCCATCTTGAATTTCGCCGAGAATCTTCTTCATTTCCGCTTTCACGTTGGCGTTGATCACACGTGGTCCGCGAGTGAGATCACCGTATTCAGCGGTGTCTGAGATGGAATAGCGCATACCAGCGATGCCCTGTTCGTACATCAAGTCGACAATGAGCTTGAGTTCGTGCAGGCACTCAAAGTAGGCACTCTCTGGCTGATAGCCAGCTTCAACCAAGGTCTCGAAACCCGCCTGGACGAGTGCAGTGGCTCCACCACACAGCACGGCCTGCTCACCAAAGAGGTCAGTTTCCGTTTCTTCCGTAAAGGTGGTGTCCAAGACGCCCGCACGTGTGCCGCCATTGGCGTTTGCATAGCTCAAGGCCAGCGCGTGGGCATTGCCCGTGGCGTCCTGATGCACGGCCACGAGTGAGGGGACGCCACCACCTTCGGTGTAGGTACGGCGAACGAGGTGGCCTGGTCCCTTTGGAGCGACCATGGTGACGTCGACACCGGCAGGAGGAACGATCTGGCCAAAACGGATATTGAAACCGTGCGCAAACATCAGCATGTCGCCATCGTTCAGGTTCGGGGCAATGTGTTCGTCGTAAATTGCCTTTTGCTCCGTGTCGGGCAAGAGAATCATGATCACGTCAGCCCATGCAGCAGCCTCAGGAATCGACTTCACTGTCAAACCGGCTTCGGTTGCTTTGCGCACTGAACCAGACCCTTCGCGCAGGCCGACGACAACCTCAACGCCAGACTCCGAGAGATTGAGTGCGTGGGCATGGCCCTGAGAGCCATAACCAAGGATTGCTACTTTGCGTCCCTTGATGAGGTTTGGATCTGCATCCTTCTCGTAGTAGAGCGTTGCCATGGGGGACTTCCTTCCTTATGTTTCGAATTGGGAATTGAGAAAAACTTCGGCCTGTGACGTTGTTAGGCCCGGGGGTGCAGTCTAGGCAGGGCGATACGACCTGTCCGTTGGATTTGCGGCGACGGGTAGCGCTCAGTGAGCGACGCCTCGAAGGAATCGATCGCCGCAGGTGTACCCGACATTGAGACGGTTGCCTCAGTGCTCGAAAAGTCCACGATTGCAGCTCCCGCCTTTGCGACCCTGTCGAGGAGTTCGGCGCGGTCATCCTCAGCCACCGCCACAGTGGCGAGCAATAGCTCTCGCTCTATCGCTTCGACGGGAGAAAGATCTTTGATCTCGACGACGTTGATCAACTTGTCGAGTTGGGCCACGATCTGTTCGAGCGGAGCGGATTCTGCATTGATCACGATGGTGAGGCGGCTGAAGCGTTGTGAGTCATCAGCTGGTGCAACCGCCAGGGAGTAAATGTTGAATCCGCGTCGAGTGAAGAGTCCTGCCACTCGGCTCAAAACTCCAGCCTTGTTTTCAACAAGCACCGACAAAATGTGGTGCGTCACTGGAGATCGAGGCGTATCACCGAGGAATGGTTCAGGTGCCATCAGATACCTTTCTGCTGACTTGGGTGGACCATGATCTCGTCATTTGAGGCTCCGGCCGCCACCATCGGGAAGACCTTTTCAGCTTCATCAGTTCGGAAATCAATGACGACTGGTCGGTCGTTAATGGAATTGGCTTTTTCGATAGCGGGGATAATTTCCTCAGGGGCATCGACTCGGATGCCCACACAACCCATCGCTTCTGCCCACTTCACGAAGTCGGGGACGTCGGGACTGAGAAAGACCTCGGAGTAGCGCTCGTCATAGAACATTTCTTGCCATTGGCGAACCATGCCGAGATACGAATTGTTCAAGATCGCAACCTTGATTGGAATCTGTTCCAAGCGAGCAGTCACGAGTTCTTGTGCGGTCATCTGGAAGCAGCCGTCGCCATCAATGGCCCAGACCATGGTCGAGGGATGAGCGGCTTTGGCGCCAATGGCTGCGGGAACAGCAAAGCCCATTGTCCCCGCTCCACCTGAATTCACCCACGTATAGGGCTTTTCATAACGCCAGTGCTGCGCAGCCCACATTTGGTGCTGGCCGACACCAGAAACCACGATGGTGTCTTCGGGAGTCAATGCATCTAGTGCTTCAATGATCGCCTGAGGCTTCAACTTGGCCCCAGCTTCGGCGTCGTCATAGACGAGTGGAAATTGCGCACGCCACGCGTCAAGTTGCGTCCACCACTCACTCCGATCGACTTGAACGAGGTCCTGCGAGGCGGCGACGAGTGCTTCGATGCCGCTCTTTGCGTCACCGACGAGACTGACATCAGGCCGGCGAACTTTTCCTTGCTCGGCAGGATCGATGTCGAGGTGAATGATCTTGGCGTTTTGCGCAAAACCGTCAAGTCGACCAGTCACACGGTCATCAAAGCGGGCGCCGAGTGACACCAGAAGATCAGCTTTTTGCATGGCTGTCACTGCGGTGTAGTTGCCGTGCATGCCTGGCATGCCGAGATGTTGCCGATGACTATCGGGGAATGCCCCTCGTGCCATCAACGTCGTCACCACTGGCGCATTCGTCATCTCAACAAGATCCGCAAGAGCGTCTGAGGCACTCGCATTCAAGACGCCTCCCCCGACATAGAGCACTGGCTGGCGCGCAGATGCCAGCAGTGCAGCGGCCTCTGCGACTGCATCTGGATCCACCATCGTTTTTGGGCGATAGCCAGGAAGATCTAACTGGTCGAAGCTTGGTGGCTCGACCCATTCGACCATCGCCTGTGTCAAGTCCTTTGGCACGTCAATGAGTACGGGCCCGGGGCGACCGGTCGTGGCGATGTAGAAGGCTTCGGCGACCACGCGCGGGATGTCGGTCACGTCTTGGATCAGCCAATTGTGCTTCGTTATCCCCATCGTGATGCCCGTGATGTCACATTCTTGGAATGCATCAGTCCCAATTGCAGCGGAGGCAACCTGCCCAGTGATCACGACCAAGGGGGTGGAGTCCATATAGGCATTGCCGATTGGCGTCACGATGTTGGTGGCCCCAGGACCCGAAGTGACCATGGCCACACCTGGCCGACCAGTTACTTTGGCGTAGCCCTCAGCCATGTGCCCGGCTCCCTGTTCGTGGCGAACGAGGACGTGGCGAATTGTGGAATCGATGATGGGGTCGTAGACGGGCAAAATAGCTCCGCCGGGATAGCCGAAAATAACTTCGGTCCCCATTGCCTCAAGACTCTTGATGAGGGCCTGTGCTCCTGTGATTTGCATTCTTTTGACTCCTCTTGTAATGAGGGACCGATCCGGCGGGAAAAAACAATGACCTCCCTTTGTGGGGAGGTCGGGGGTGCGCTAGCGGTGCTTCGGGGGCGCGCGCTAGCGCACTACTACCGGAATTACTACTGGCTGAAAGAGAGCCGTACGCACGAAAGTAATTCTGCCACAGCCCACGCCTTAAGAACAAGGGGGGCAGGAAATTGGCACGAGAAGCCGATGTCACCAGGCTCAGATTGCAGCCTCAGAGGCTGCGGCCCCTAGCCCTTTCGGGCTCGCAGCCCCGCATTAACGGCTTTTCCATCGGCCTGACCCTTCGTGGCTGCCATCACCTTGCCCGTAAAGAATCCAGCCAATTTGTCATCGCCCTCGCAATAACGAGCCCATTCGTCGGGATGCGCAGCGATGACCTCATCGAGCACTGCATCAAGGGCGCCGGTATCGAGTTGTTCGAAACCTCGCTGTGCGGCGAACTCCTTCGGGTCTCCCCCTCCGGCGGCCACAAGATCGCCCAGCACCGCTTTTGCCTGCGTCGCCGACAGTTCCCCCGCATGCTCCATCAACAGCAGTGCCGCAAAGTCTGCCTCTGGCAGTTGCTCGCCTGCAGCCCCAGTGCCTGCCAGTTCATTGGCAACACGGGCCACGGACAAAAGTGCGGGAGCGCCCGCGTCGATCGCAGCAAGAGCAAAGCGGTCCAGACCCTGTTCCACTGCGCTCAACGCTTGATCAACTTGCGCATCAGACGCCCCCTCGCCGAGAAGGGCGAGCAGCGTGGCCCGACGTTCGGCCGGCATCGGTCCGAGTGCAGCGCCAATTGCAGCGATCTGCTCTGCCGGCGGATCGAGCGGTACGAGATCGGGCTCTGGGAAGTAGCGATAGTCATAGGCCTCTTCCTTGGATCGCAAGGTGTGGGTCTTTCCTGCGTCTTCATCCCAGTGACGGGTTTCTTGATTCACCGTGCCACCCGCTTCGAGCAACGTAATTTGTCGAAGCGCTTCATATTCAACTGCCCGTTGCACAGAGCGCAGTGAGTTCAAGTTCTTAATTTCACACCGCGTGCCAAATGGCGCATCCTCACCACGTCGCACGGAGACGTTGGCATCGACGCGCATCGAGCCTTCCTCCATGCGACCATCCGAAGCCCCAGAGGCAACGAGGATGGCTCGCAATTCTGCTGCATAGGCTCGTGCTTGAGCAGCGGAACGAATATCAGGGCCCGAGACAATTTCAACGAGTGGAACTCCCGCTCGGTTGTAGTCAACAAGAGATTCGTCTGAACCGTGAATGCGACCGGTCCCCCCGAGGTGAGTCGTCTTGCCTGTGTCCTCCTCCATGTGGGCCCGTTCAATTCGAACACGCGTCCCATCTGGAAGATCCAAGTAGCCCTCAGCGTTGATCGGCTCGTCATACTGCGAGATCTGATAATCCTTCGGCTGATCGGGGTAGAAGTAGTTCTTGCGATGAAACGTCGATGGTCGGACGTCGCAATGCAATGCCAAGCCAATTCGAATCGCAAATTCAACTGCGGTCGCGTTCAAAACAGGAAGTGAACCGGGCAGACCCAAACACACTGGACACACGTTTGTATTGGGTTCATCGCCAAACAGGTTGGCGCACCCACAAAACAATTTGGTGTTCGTTTTGAGTTCAGTGTGCACTTCCAAGCCCACCACCATGTTCCAACCCTCAGGAAGTGTGCTCATGCTCGTGCTCCCTTCTCAAGAACGTGCGCCGCTGCAAAGAGTCGCTCTTCTGACATGCCCGGACCCAGGAGCTGGACGCCAATAGGGAGACCATCAGCTCCAGTTGCGAAGGGCACACTCATCGCTGGATGTCCGGCCAAGTTGGTGGGGATCGTGCAAATGTCAGAGAGGTACATAGCCATTGGGTCGTCGACCTTGTCACCGACAGGAAATGCTGTTGTCGGAGCAGTTGCACCCAAAAGAAGGTCGACCTTGCCGTAGGCAGCTGCAAACGCATTGATGATCATCGTGCGTACCCGCTGCGCCTGACCGTAATACGCGTCGTAATAGCCAGCAGAGAGTGCATAGGTCCCAAGCATGATGCGTCGCTTCACCTCGTCGCCGAAGCCCTGTGTTCGAGTCGCAGTATTCATGGCGGTCACGTCATCGCCATCTACCCGGTTTCCAAAGCGAACGCCGTCATAACGAGCCAAATTCGAGGAGGCTTCCGCTGGTGCCAGCAAGTAGTACGCAGAAAGACCAAAGCCGAGTTCAGGAATTGCGATATCTACTATCTCTGCTCCCTGGCCAGCCAATGTTTCTGCCGCGTGCCGCACAGAGGCGACGACTTCTTCGTCACAGCCATTCAGGAGATCCGAACAGAGACCAATTTTGAGGCCGTCGACACCATCGTCGAGGTGCGCTGAGATCTGCGGAATGGGATCAGCCAACGACGTTGAATCCATTTCATCGTGGCCTGCGATCACCTCAAGCAACTCAGCGGCATCTGCGACAGAGTTCGCAAACGGACCAATTTGATCGAGCGAACTCGCAAATGCAACGAGTCCGTAACGAGATACCAATCCGTAGGTGGGCTTTACTCCGACAACACCGCACAGAGCGGCCGGTTGGCGAATCGAACCACCGGTATCCGAGCCAAGTGACAGTGGCACCATTCCGGCCGCGACGGCGGCTGCAGAACCTCCCGAGGACCCTCCAGGGACACGTGAGAGGTCGCGAGGGTTCAACGTTGGACCAAACGCGGAGTTCTCTGTTGATGAGCCCATCGCGAATTCATCCATGTTGGTCTTCCCAACAGCAATAGCTCCTGCGCTGCGCAGTTTGGTCACCACGGTGGCGTCGTAGGGTGGCCGCCAGCCAGCCAAGATCTTGGACGCGCAACTCGTCACTTCCCCGCGTTGGCACAGATTGTCCTTCAACGCCACAGGGATTCCGGCGAGACGACCTGGATCTTCTCCCCGAGCCACAGCGGCATCAATCTCGGCCGCATGAGCAAGCGCTTGTTCCGCCTGCACATCCAAGAATGCATGCACTTCGCCATCTTGGGCGGCAATAGCGTCGAGCGACCTCTGCGTCACGGCCACTGCGCTTTCATGTCCTGAGCGAATCGCTTGGGCAAGGTCTCGAACGCTCATGGGGCTTCTCCAACTATGCGAGGCACACCAAAGCGGTTGTCGACCACCTTCGGCGCTTGGCTCAACACTTCTTCGCGATCTGTAGATGGGCGTAATTCGTCGACGCGCAACACGTTGGTGAGTCCAAAAGGGTGCGCCGTAGGCGCCAACTCGTGCACATCGAGTGCTGCCACGTCTGCGGCATGTCCAAGAATCGACGCGAGCTGCTCTGTGAAACGGGTCACCTCAGCCTCGGTAAGTTCGAGTCGCGCTAGGTTCGCCACTTTTCTGACGTCCTCAGGCCCGATGGGCGTTGTAGTGCTCACGATGTCAACCTTTCAATAAACGCGACTGCCTCTTCTTCGATCAAGGGAGCATCGAAGTCAAGTGTCGCCACATGGAAACTCTTTTCAAGCACAATTCGCTCGACGGGGCCGCTGACTGCGTCAACGAGGAACGGTCCATTGCTGGGTGGAACAACATGATCTTGCTCGCTCGAAAACAACAGCACAGGACATGAAATTTTGCGCAAACTTTCTGATACTTCCTTGACGCCTTGCGCAAGTGAGATCAGCGCGGCCACGGGCGTCGCGGGATAGGAGCGTTCTTCGACACCCTCCTTGGCTATGTCGGAACCAATCGCGTCGATCGTCTCCATTCCCGCGTCAAGCAGGCCTTGGATGTCTGCAACGAACTGGTCTCCGGGGTACTCAACAAAGGGGTTCACCAGCACGATGCCAGCAATCTCTGGGTGGTGCTCAGCGAGCCAACACGTCAGAGTCCCGCCCATGGAGAGACCCACCACAACGACTTTTTCGGTGCGTGCTGCCAAGGACAAGTAGGCCTCTTCAGCCCCAGTTGCCCAATCCGGAAAGCGAGTTGGCAGCATGTCTTCAACGGACGTGCCGTGGCCTGGTAGGAGGGGTTGTTCCACACTGAATCCCGCGTTAGCCATCCGTTCTGCAATTCCTCGCATTGAGAAGGGGTTGCCGGTAAAGCCGTGGAGAACCAAAACGCCGATGGTCGAGCCGACTGCCGAGAACGGCTCACATCCAGGGATGATAGGTGCACTCATGGATGCTGATGCTATCGGTGACGCTACCCTTCCGAGGAAGCATTGTGATTTGGAGGCAAAAAGTGACACACGAGTTCCTCAGCCCAGACTGGATGCAAGCCGTGCGAGAACTGCGCGCTCAGCACCCGGAAGCGGGATCTGCGATTCCCGTCAAGATCACGATGAACTTGATTGTGACCGAAGTTCCCTTCGGTGCAGATGTCGCAGCTCATGTCGACACCACCAAAGGTCCTTTGGTGATCGAAGAGGGCCACCTTGAGGAAGTTGACCTCAAGGTGACGGTCGACTTTGTTACCGCCCGTGCCCTCTTAGTTGAAGGAAACCCTCAAGCAGCCATGTCTGCTTTTATGGCTGGAAAGATTCGAGTTGATGGCGACCTTGCCAAGCTGATGGCTGTACAGGGCTCGACACCCGACCCTGCTGCCGTTGAATTGGCCGAAAAAATTCGAGCAGTTACGGCTTAAACAGAAGCGAAACTTCTCTCTTAACGAGAAATACCCCGAAGGCGATACCACCAGTTTGGGTCTCGCCCGTGGGCGTGGAAATGGTCCGGAATTTGACGCATCACTCGGTCATAGCTCCACCCACCTTCACCGAATCGGCTGTTGGCTGCGTCACCGAGCTTGGCCATCATGTGATCGACTTCTTGTTCGGTCGGGTTGATCCCGTGCTGTTTCCACACCACCATGGGTGTATCGCACACTTCACAGTCGGCAACCCAACAAATGTCGTCTTCCGAGTACCACTTGGTCAGACGTGCGGCTTCACAGAGCTCGCAGATTTTTTCAGCCATTGCAATTCAGGGTGACCGTTGAACCCTTTGCGGCCGTCGTGCCGCCAGCGGGAGACGTGGACCTCACAATGCCACACGAACCTGTCGTGCCGTAACTAAAACCAGCGTTGTTCATTAGCGATATTGCAGAGCCCAGGGGGTAACCAGCAACGTTTGGGACCACGACGCCCACGCCAAGGGAGACATAGACGGTGACCGACGATCCTTTTTGCGCCAGGCTTCCCGACGTCGGCGAGGTACCGATGACTTGGTTAACAGGCACCGTGTTGGAAAATTGCAGGACCTCAGTGGCCGTGAATCCCGCTTGCGTCAACGTTGCTTGGGCTTGGGCGTAGGTACCCGAAACGGACGGAATCGCGATTGGCGCCGGACCTTTTGATGTCACCAGAACAACAGATGCGTTGTAAGGAACGGACTTTGGATTCGAAATCGAGTTATAGGTGTACCCCATGACCTGTCCAGTTGGAACAGTCGGAGAATATTGTGCGGCCGAAGCGGGGCAGGTGCTTGAGATGTGTACCGCCGTCAAAGCAGCTTGGGCCTGTTGGCAGTTGTAATTGGTCAAACTCGGCACCGTCACTGGTGGCAGGCCCCGAGAAAGGACCAGCGAGACCGACGAGCCTTGCTTGAGTGAAGCGCCACTCCGTGGGCTCTGCGAGACCACCTGACCCGACTGAATCGTGGTCGAATAAATAGAAGGGCCATAGACCGCAGACAAGTGGTGCGCACTCAAATTCGCACGGGCATTCACGTTTGATTGGCCCACAACATTCGGCACCGTCACCGACGGGGTAAACATCTTCGTTGCAACTGCCACTGCCGAGAATCCGGCTACGAGTGCGACGAGTAGCGCAACAATCCAAGGCCACCGACGCCGGCGGCGTTGAGGAACGTAGGGGGCAAGACCGTCGCTCTCATCGAGTGAATACGGCTCCGCCACAACGGTGGGGGCGATCGGCTCGTGGCCAACTCTCGTCGCCGCTACTCCCGCAGTCACCGGACCCGTCACGACGGGTGTCGCTTGCGTCAATTCGTCAGCCGACGGAGGTCGAAATCCAATCGACGTCGCGGCAGTTGCAGCGCTCGCAGCTCCCATCGCCCCTAGTCCAATCGTCTCTGCTCCAGGAGACCGCAATGCAAGGGGTTGGGCGGGCGGCAGCACCGCAACCACTGACGTCAAGCGCTGCTCTAACTCCGCTGCATCGAGGCGAAGGGAGGGCTCAGGATTCGTCGCCTCCACCAGTACAAAGTCGAGAGGGCCGAGAAGTGGGTTGTGCGGCAAGGATTTTCCGACACGCGCTCGCAAGGTTGCCAAGGGCGTCTCGCCGACAAAGGGCAAATCCCCCGTCAAGGCCTCGTAGAGCACCAAACCCAGTGAATAGACGTCGGCGCGCCCATCGACAGCCTGACCTTCGGCTTGTTCGGGCGATGCGTAACGAACTGTCCCGATCATCGCCCCAATAGGTTCAGTCCAACTTGCTTCAGCAAGAGCGCGAGCCACACCAAAGTCAGTGATGCGAAGACGACCTTCGTCATCGAAGAGGATGTTTGCTGGCTTCACATCTCGGTGGACGAGACCTCGCTGGTGGGCATAGGCCAAACCCGACGCCGCTTGCTGGCCTACAAGAGCTGCTTGCTCTGGAGACAAGAGTGCCCCTCCAGAGAGGAGATCGCTTAACGAACCTCCTGCGAGATATTCAGTCACCAAAAATGGCACGTGATCTTCTTCGCCCCAGTCGTAAACCTGAAGCACGTTGGGATGGTTGAGCGCTGCTACCGCACGGGCCTCGGCCCGAAAGCGCTTCAGGAAGGCTTCGTCTTCGGCGAGAGCAGGTTGGAGCAGTTTGACGGCGACTTGTCGCTCCAAGGTGAGGTCGTCAGCGAGGTAGACGTTGGCCGACGCCCCCGTCCCGAGTAGCGAGACGAGGCGATAGCGATTGTTGAGAACGGTTCCGGTGGCGTTAGAGGCATCTTGCATGGGGCTGCCTCCAACCTACCGACCCCCGACCCCTTGACGGTGGACACTCCCGCCTATTTTTCTGGAATTTCGCCGGTTGCCAGGAGTTCTGCAAAGGATGATGCTGGCACCATAGGAATGCCAAGAGTCTCTGCCTTCGTCACTTTTGAGGAACCCGGAGCCGAGCCAACAACGACACAAAACGTCTTCTTTGAGACGGAACCTGTCGCCTTTCCTCCGGCGAGTTCTACTGCTTCTTCCGCGCCTTCACGGGTATAGCCCTCGACTGCACCAGTAACGACAACAGTTTTTCCCGACAGTGGTCCTTCTCCAAATGCTTGGGCGCCTCCACCTGGTTCGACTAAGAGCAACCCCAATGCGCCCAATCGATCAAGAACGGCTCTGTTGGCCGGATTTTCCATAAACCGCACGACGGATTCGGCGATGACGTCGCCAATGCCGTCGATCTCGCTGAGATCGTCTCGTGTGGCAGATCGAAGGGCGCCCAGGCTCCCCTCTGCCCGAGCTACCGCCTTGGCGCCGGTCGGCCCCAGGTGGCGAATGCCGAGGCCAACCAAGAGCCGACTCAAAGGCTGCGACTTGGACTGTTCGATTGCGGTCAGCAAATTACGCGCCGAGAGCTCTCCCATGCCTTCAAGAGAGCCAAGTTGCTCAGCCGTAAGTTCGTACAAATCTGCGACGTCTCGTACCAACCCCGCTGCGGTGATTCGTTCGACAACTTTTTCGCCGAGACCTTCAATATCCATTGCCGATCGTGACGCAAAATGCGACAAGCGCTGGTCTCTCTGCGCAGGGCACTCAAGATTGATGCAATACGTATCGGCTTCCTCGTCGAGACGAACCAACGGACCTTCACAGGCAGGGCAGTGCCGTGGAAATTGCCACGGCGCAGGACGTGTTCCTTTCTTCGGCACAGGCCCGACGATCTCAGGAATTACGTCGCCTGCTTTGCGCACGATTACCAGGTCGCCAGGTCGTACGTCTTTGAGTCGGACTTGGTCTTCGTTGTGCAATGTGGCAAAAGTGACGGTTGAACCCGCCACAACGACAGGCTCTAACACGGCATAAGGTGTCGCTCGTCCGGTTCTCCCGATAGAGACTTCGATGTCACGAAGCGTGGTTGCTTGCTCTTCTGGCGCCAACTTTCGAGCTATTGCCCATCGTGGTGCTCGGGCTGTCGAACCGGCTTGGTCTCGCAGTGCAAGGTCATCAAGCTTGATCACCACGCCGTCTATGTCGTAGGCAAGATCGTGTCGCAAGCTCTCGAGTTCATGACTTCGAGCAATGACGGCGTCAATGCCCACGACGGACACCGTGTCCGGCGACACGGGAATCCCCGCTGAACCCAGCGCCTCGAGGATTGCCTTATGGCTCAGGACATCAAAAGAACTCCCCGGCGCCACGCCCTCGACATAGCCAATTTGATAACCAAAAAAGGACAAGGGTCGGGTAGCGGTAACTCTCGGATCCTTTTGTCGAAGCGAACCTGCTGCGGCGTTGCGCGGGTTTGCAAATTCCTTTGCCCCCTGCGCTCGCTGATGCGCATTCATGGCATCAAAAGCAGCTATCGGCAGGTAGACCTCACCACGAACCTCAAGGACATGAGGGACCCAGGTCTTCTCTCCGGCGAGCCGTTCTGGAATCGCAGCGATCGTGGCCACGTTTTCAGTCACGTCCTCACCCGTCACGCCATCGCCCCTCGTCGCGGCTTGAAGGAAAACCCCATCGACATAGGTCAGTGACATGGCAACGCCATCTACTTTTGGCTCGACTGAAAATGCCAGTTCGTCGACGTCATCTCGATTCAATGCGCGCGCAAGACGTTGCGCCCATGAACGAATTTCATCGTCGTCAAACGCATTATCGAGACTCATCATTGGCACTCGATGGGTCACTGGCTCGAACAGCGAAGAGGGTGCCGCACCAACTCGTTGCGTGGGACTTATCTGGTCACGAAGTTCGGGGTGTCGCTCTTCAAGTTGTCGAAGTTCACGAACCAAGCGATCAAAGTCTGCGTCGGTAATCTCTGGATCGTCGAGGGCGTGATAGCGCTCATTATGATGCGCTATCTGCTCTCGAAGAGCTGCGACTCTCTCTCTGGGATCCTCGGGCAACTCATCAAGAATCACTTCGATATCCTCACGCTGCCAAGCACTCTGGTCGGATCATTCGGGTCGTAGAACGCTGCCGTTTGTCCCGGTGCGACCGGAGCTACCGGCTCAAGAAACTCAAGGTGCGTGTCATGCCACCGCGCGAGGTTCGCTGGCGAATGTGCTCGAACCTGTACCAGCAGCTCGGCTCCTTCAGGGGGTGCCTCATGCACCCACGTTGCAGTCGAGGGGTCGAGAAGAAGACTCGACACGTGGGCGTGATCAGCACTTGTCACAATGACCTCAGCACGTGAGGGCTTGACAGCAACGACAACTCGGCGACGTCCGTGATCATCGAGCCCGAAGCCTCGCTTTTGACCGACCGTCACGAGTTCGACCGCAGAAACGTGACCCACGGGCTTTCCAGAATCACGGTCGATCACCGTCCCTGGCGTGAGTGTGGTGCGCTCTGCGAGGAAGGCTTCACGCCCGTGACGTGAATCAATGAAACAGACGTCTTGGCTTTCGGCTTTGTTAAAGGTCCTCAAGCCTCGTGCTTCACCGTGCTGTCGAACTTCTGTCTTCGTCATCTCCCCAACAGGGAAGAGAAGTGACGTCAGTTGGTCTGCGGTAAGCATCGAGAGGACATAGGACTGATCCTTGGCGGCGTCAACCCCACGGCGGAGGTCGACCGTGTCATTGTGCCGCTCAACCCGGGCATGGTGACCTGTCGCCAAGTATTCGAATCCAAGCCGATTCGCTGCGGCCAGGAGTGCGTCAAATTTGAGGTGCCTGTTGCATTCGATGCAGGGATTTGGTGTTAATCCGGCTTGGTGATCAGCGACGTAAGGACTGACGACGTGCTGGTCGAACTCTTCGGAAAGATTAAAGACATGGTGCGTAATGCCAAGTTCGGCCGCTACGAGTGCCGCGTCGGTCACGTCTTCGACGGAGCAACACCCAGAGTCTGATGAACCACCCCACAGGCGAAGCGTGACGCCATGAACTTCGTGGCCCTGCTCGCACAACAGCGATGCGGCAACCGACGAATCGACTCCTCCAGACATCGCTACAAGTACTCGCACCTCGTAGATTCTGCCACTTTCAGCCGCTGCTTCGTGAGGTGTCAGGAAGCGAGTCGGTCGAGCACCCTGCCAAGAGCCTCGGCTGCGGCAACACACTCTTGGTCAGTCGTTCCCGTCGACAGTGACAATCTCAGAGCGCCACGAGCCGCCTCTTCTGTCATGCCCATTGCGAGCAAGACAGTGCTTGCTTGTGGCGCTCCTGAGGCACAGGCCGCTCCTGCGGCCGCACAAACGCCCTCTTCGTCAAGCAAAAAAAGTAATTCTTCGCTTCGAGCACCTTCTACCAAGAGGTGGAGGTGACTTTCGAGGCGATCAGCATCGCGAGCCGTAACCTGCACCCGCGATCGACCTTCTAGCGACGAGAGCAACTGATCTCGTCGATGCCCCATTCGAGCAAGAGCCCCAGATGCACGATCTTGGGCGGCCAACTCAAGGGCGACAGCCATGCTCATTGCACCCGCAACATCTTGCGTGCCAACACGAAACCCTCGCTCCTGGCCGCCGCCAAAACTCGAGGGAGTCAGGGAGACACCTTCGCCCACAATCAGAACACCGGTTCCAGGTGATCCACCTAACTTGTGCGCAGCAAGCGACACAAGATCAGCTTGCGCACAAAGTGGGGCTAGGTCATCACATGGCGCAGCCGCAATCGCATCGACATGAAGTGTGACGTCGCCACGCCGCGCATCGAGAGCGGCGACGAGCTCGGCGAGAGGCTGGCGCGCTCCGGTTTCGTTGTTGGCAGCCATGACGGAGACCAGCGAATTTGGAGCAATGTTTTCAGTGGCAGCTTCGACATCGAGCGTGCCGTGCGAGGTGACGCCAAGGAAAGAAACTGGCATTCTCGCTTGCGCTGCACTTCGTACTGCCGCATGTTCAATGGCCGAGATCGAAAGTGCTGTGGCTTCCGGACGAGCTCGCAGTGCCAAATTACAAGATTCAGTGCCGCCGCCAGTGAAGATGACGCATCGAGATGCCACGCCAAGTTGTGCCGCGACTCGATCACGAGCATCTTCGAGGACTGCTTTCGTGGCTCGAGCAAGACGATGCGCGCCGGAAGGATTTGGAGGCAAACCCTCCAACGAGTCACGCATTGCTCTCGCCACTTCGGGCTTCAGCGGCGAGCCCGCCGCGTGGTCCAAAAAGATGGACGTCGCCACCTCAGTTACGCGACGTAGAACGTTTTGATGTTCGTGAATTCGCGCATGCCAAGTGCCGAGAGTTCTCGTCCATATCCCGAGAGTTTGATGCCACCAAAGGGGAGTTCTGGCGTTGACGCAACGATCGCATTCACAAAGACCATTCCTGCATCAAGGTCTTCGATCCCTTTTCGTTGCTCATCTGCATCAGTAGCCCAGATGCTTGATCCCAAACCCCACGGCGTTGCGTTGCCAAGGGCAATGGCTGCGTCAAGGTCCTTGACTCGATGTACTACCGCGACGGGTCCAAAGATTTCCTCGGTTCCCGCTCGCATGTCATCAGTCACGTTCGTCAGCACCGTGGGCCGGTAGTAAAACCCAGCACCTTCAACTTTGTGGCCACCAGCTGTCACCGTCGCTCCCTTGGCAATGGCGTCATCCACTTGGCTGGCTACTTCATCGAGCTGCGCTTGAGAGACGAGTGGACCTACCACCGTTGCTGGATTCATGGGGTCCCCGACGACGAGCGCGTCCATCGCCTTCGAGAACTTCTCGATGAATTCATCTGCTCGCGATTCAACGACGATGAATCGCTTCGCCGCAATGCAGGATTGGCCGTTGTTCTGCACTCGGCCAGTCACAGCCAGGGGGATGCAGTTGTCCATGTCCACCGACTCACCCACAATGAAGGGGTCCGAGCCACCTAATTCAAGAACGCACTTCTTCAAGACCTCACCCGCCGCACTCGCAACAGATCGGCCTGCGGCTTCTGAACCCGTCAAGGTGACTGCTGCAATGCGCTCATCTTTAATAACCTCAGCGACTCGTGAGCCAGGAATGAAGAGGTTCACAAAACAACCTTCTGGAAGGCCGGCGCGCAAAAAGAGGTTCTCTAAGAACTGGGCTGAAAGTGGCACGTTGGACGCGTGCTTCAACACGCCAACGTTGCCCGCCATCAATGCAGGAGCAGCAAAGCGAATGACCTGCCACAGAGGAAAGTTCCATGGCATGACGGCAAGAACTGGACCAATGGGGTCGTAGCGGACACCCGAACGAGTTGCTGGCGACGAGATCTCTTCTTCTTGAAGCATTGCTGGACCATGCTCGGCGTAATAGCGCATGGTCATCGCACACTTGGCAACTTCACCCTTCGCTGCCGCGAACGTCTTTCCCATCTCCCTCGACAACATCTCTGCGATGACGGGGACTTCGCCCTCGAGTAGTTCTGCCACAGTCGTCAGTGCTCGTGCGCGCTCAACGACGGGCGTCGTGCGCCACAGCGCAAATGCCCCAGCCGCAAGGGTGAGGCGACGATCTACTTCCTCGGGGCTGTGGTCTTCGAAACTGTGCTCAACAAGACCAGTGGCTGGATTCACGGAAAGATACGGCATCCCACCATCATTGCAGGGAGTCTTGCGTGTGCGGAAGTCATCTCAACAAAGACCGAGAAAATCCGGAACGGCTCGTCGGAGCAACTTGCCCGTGGGGCCATGAGGGAGTTCTCCGACGAAGTGAAACTCTTTTGGGCGCTTGAAGGGAGCGAGATGCTGCGTTGCGAACTCCCTGAGCGCAGTTTCGCTCAGTGAATCTCGCGCCACGATGGCTGCACAGACTCGCTGACCCCAAGTTTCATCAGGAAGGGCAAAGACGCAAATGTCCTGGACCTCGGGGAGTTTCCGAAACACTGCTTCAAGTTCTGCCGGGTAGACGTTGCTACCTCCAGTGATGATGAGATCACTCCTGCGTCCCGTGAGAAAGAGATACCCCTCATCGTCAAGTTCACCGAGGTCGCCAACGCTGAAGGCAGATCCTTTCCATGCGTTGGCCGTGGCCGCAGCATCGCGGAAATATTCAAATCGTGCGAACTCGGGTACGTCACACCAAATTTCCTGAGCCTGGTCGCCACCGACATCGTCGAGAAGAGAAAGTGGCTGGGTAAACAGACGTCGTCCCGGCCGAGCACGGCCCACCGTCCCAGGGCGCTCGCGCCATTGGGCCGCTGAACAAATCGTGAACTGCCCCTCGGTAGAACCATAAAACTCAAAGACAGCAGGCTCTCCAAAGCGACGGAACGCTTCGAGTTTCGTACTTGTCGGGCAAGGGGCTCCGGCGTGCGCCACCAACCTCAGTCCCGAAAAGCACTCGTCCTCACTAAGCGATGGATGGGAAAAGAGACGTTGCAGGTGGGTAGGGACGAAGAAACTCGTCGTAGCTTGTCCACTACGCAGAACCTCGAGAGCGCTCCCCGCGTCAAAGCGCGACGTCACCAGAATGGAACCGCCAGAGAAGAGCGTCCCAGAGGCGAAACGCGTTGCGACGGAATGGTAGAGCGGAGAATTAATCAGGTGGCAGTCTTCAGCGTCAAAGCCCCACACCTCGCGCTCGTCTTCAAAGACAGCACGGGCCTGCGACTCAGTCCAGACGCCCGTCGTCACCGCCTTCGGAAATCCCGTGGTGCCGGAAGTGAACAGCATCGGGCGAGTCAGAGGAAACTCTGCAAGTTCCGCCGCAGGTCCAGAAAAAAGTGACACCAGCGATTCGGTATCGAGAATTTCGATCGACGCATCTGCTCGCTGAAGCAGCGCATCTCGCTCTTCTTGCACCAAGGTTGGATTCAGCAGCACCGGAATGATCCCTACGAGCGATGTGCCCAGAACGGCCATCAATAAGTTGGCACTCGACTCGCAACTAAACGCAACACGATCTCCAGCTCTGAGACCCTTTCCCTGCAGCGAGCCCGCGACCGCTGCCATCTTGGGAAGCGCGAGTTCGAGATCGAGGCGCTCGACGAGTACGGGAAGTTTCGCCACCTGAGCAACGCTAACAGTCGGGATTTCTCGATCTCCCCAAGCGCTACCCTCCCTCCATGGACCAGAACCTCTCTCAAGCTCGATTGCTGCTTGACGGGGCAACGCACGTTGTCGCCTTGACCGGAGCCGGCATTTCGACCGACTCGGGAATACCTGATTTCCGCGGCCCCGATGGTCTCTGGACGAAGGATCCGAGTGCAGAAGCGCTCTCCACGCTTGAGGCCTACGTAGCCGACCCAGCAATTCGAGAGCGCTCGTGGGAAAGTCGCCTCAACTCCCCCGCTCGACTCGCGCAACCGAACGAGGGGCACCGTCTCCTCCTCAACCTCGAACGTCGAGGTGTCCTGTCTCTCCTCATCACGCAAAATATTGACGGCCTTCATCACGCCGCAGGAAGTGACCCGGATCGCATCGTCGAGATCCACGGCAACACACGCGAATCTGTCTGTCTCGAATGCGGGAACCGCCAAGATATGGAACGCACGCTTGATCGAGTCCGATCCGGCGAGCGGGATCCTCACTGTCAGGCTCTGCGCAATGGTGAGCCCTGCGGTGGCATCTTGAAATCAGCGACCATTAGCTTTGGACAAGGACTCATCGCTGCTGATCTCGCTCGAGCCGAGCAGGCCGTTCGCTCCTGCGACCTCTTGCTCGTCGTTGGCTCAACCCTCAGCGTCTACCCCATTGCTGCTGTCGTCCCCATGGCGGTCGAAACCGGGGCCAAGGTCATCATCGTGAACGGACAGGAAACGGCTCTCGACGCAGCCGCAGATGTGCTCCTGAGGGGCGACATCACCAAGATTCTTGGCGCACTCCTCGGGGAGCCCAGCGTTTAAGAGTTTTTCTTTGCCTTCCGACGCGGACGCAGAGCGAACCACCAGACACTTGCCATTGTTGCCAAAATGCCTGCAACCCCAACCGCGGGTTTTGCAACAGAACGTGATGATTTCTTTTCTCCCACGAGTGACAACCTATCGCTTCAGTTCCCTCAAGAGCGCGCACGCGACAGTGCCCCACCCCCTCGGCTACACCGCCTGGGAGATGGGGCACTCTCGAAAGACACCTGAGGTCAAGCGACCTACTTGGCTGCCTCAATTTCAAGCGTCAAGACGACCTTGTTCGAGACAACGACGCTGCCGTTCTCCAAGGTGCCTTCAAAGTTGACATTGAAGTCACGACGGTCAATTTCCGTCGTTGCTTCGAAACCAGCAATGGTTACGCCCTCTTGCATGCTTGGGCCCGTGCCGTTGTAGGTGAGCTTCCACGTCACCTGCTTGGTGACGCCACGGATGGTCAGGTCGCCAATGAGGTCATACTCGTCTCCTCCCTTTGGAACGACAGAAGTCGAGACAAAGGTCAGGGTGGGGTGATTCTCGAGGTCAAGGAAGTCAGCTGACTTGAGGTGACCGTCGCGCATCTCATTGTTGGTCGTAATCGACGCAGCCTGAATCGTGGCGCTGACCTTCGAGTTTTCGGGGGAGTCACCGATTTCGATCGTGCCTTCGAATTCGGTGAAGGAACCACGAACCTTTGCAGCGACGAGGTGACGGACCGAGAAGCCCACGTGGCTGTGGACGGCATCAACAGTGTACGTACCGGGAGCGGGAAGTTGGCTCATTTTTTGTTCTCCTTAGTTGGTGAAGTGTGGAAGTTGTTGTCCGGAAGTCATATTATCTGCAGATACAGATACTTGTCAAGCAATAACTTTTTAAACAGATTTCTGTTACGCTTGGTCCCATGGCCTCAACTGTCTCTGCTTCGAGTTCACGCTCGTCATCGATGTGCCCGAGCGTGGTCAATGACGAGCGCATCGTGCTGATGGGCCTTCTCACAGAAGTCGATTCGAAATTGCGCAAAGTGCTTGGGGCAGAACTTGAAGCTGCGTGCGAACTTCCACTTGTCTGGTTCGAAGTTCTTGTGCGTATTGTTCGCTCTTCGGATGCTCGTCTCACCATGTCCGAAGTGGCGGAGCAAACGGTGCACACGTCCGGTGGCACGACCCGATTGGTCGATCGCATCGAAGAAGCTGGACTTGTACGACGAGCATCGTGTCCCAATGACCGACGCACGATTTATGTCGAGATCACGACAGAGGGTGAGGTTCTCCTCGAAAAAGCAACGGCGGTGCACCTTGCACACCTTGAAGCACACCTCACGTCACGGCTTGACGCGTCCGAACGAGCCACGCTGATCTCGGCACTCACCAAACTCAACGGTGGTCCTGCTTCGTGTGCGGGTTAATTTCCTAGTTCACCTTCTGAATCCAGGCAGACGCCGTCGCATCATCGTCAAACTCGAGAACGGTTGGCTCGCCTGAACCGCTGCCTCGAAGTACTGACACTGCGAGAACCTCACTACCAATTCCAGCGAGATCATCATCGGTCAATTCCTCAAGACCCGACAGTGTCAAGGTGATGCGATCTGAAAGCTCAAGTCCTGAGTTCTTGCGAAGTTCTTGAATTTGTCGAATGACATCACGAACCAAACCTCGACGGATGAGATCGTCGTTCAGCATCAAATCCAAGGCGACAACTTCCCCGCCTTCTCGAGACACCGCAAATCCTTCGTTTGCCTTCACCCGCAATTCAAGATCTTCGGGCCCAAGTTCAATGGGCCCATCTGGAAGTTGCACAGTGACAGAACGACCTTCTTCAAATTCCTTGGCGACGACAGCGCCGTCGAGTGCCGCTAGGGCGCCTTTGAGATGCTTGACGGATTCGCCAAGACGCGGTCCCATGGTCTTGAAGTTAGGAACCAACTCGAAACGCAAAACGTCAGAGAGATCAGCGGCGTCATCGAGGACGTCCACGTTGAGTTCATCTTCGACGACACCTGCAGGTGGCGCCGCTGAACCTGGAGGAAGAAACACGAGGACTCGAGCAAGCGGCTGCCGGACCTTGACACCAGCATCCGATCGCGCCGCACGCCCAAGTGACGTCAACCGTCGTGCAACCTCCATCGAGGCCTCAAGTTCCGGGTTGATCAGCGTCTGGTCAGCCAGTGGCCAGTTCGCCAAATGCACAGAGTCTGACTCTGCGGCTCCGGTGAGACCCCGCCACATGTAGTCAGAAACAAAGGGGCAGAACGGGGCAATCATTGTGGTCAGCATCGTCAAGACGTCATGAAGTGTTGCCTGAGCGGCCAGCGAGTCCGAAGCCGGAGCCGTGGGATCGGTGCGCCAGAATCGGCGCCGCGAGCGACGGACATACCAATTGGAGAGATCATCAACTAACGACGCAAGCGGAGTGGCAGCTGCCAGCGGTTCATAGGCTTCAAGTTGTCGTGTGACTTCCGCCAGGGTCCCGTGCGCACGACTCAGAATCCATCGGTCTAATTCCCCCCGCTCGTGCACACCAGGGATCAATGGATCATTGAGATCGAACTCATTGAGTGAGGCGTACGTCGTAAAGAAGCTGTACGTGTTCCAGAGCGTGCCGAGCATGTCGCTCATCGCAGTTTGGATCGCCGGAATCGATACTCGTGTCGCCGTCCATGGCGACCCCTGCGCAAACATCCACCACCGCAACGCGTCGGCACCAAGGGTGTCAAGAATCTCAAAAGGATCAATGATGTTGCCCTGGCTCTTGGACATTTTTTTGCCGTCAGCATCGACGATGTGACCGAGACACATGACGTGCCGATAGGGAGCTGCGTCAAAGACCAATGTGTTCACTGCAAGCAGCGAATAGAACCACCCGCGGGTCTGGTCAATGGCCTCTGTAATGAAATCAGCCGGAAACGCCATCGCCTCGGCTGAGCCGGCTTGGTGTGGGTAACCCACTTGGGCTGCTGGCATGGAACCCGAATCAAACCACGCGTCGATGACCGGCTCGACACGACGAGCTGGTGACGAACATTCGGGGCACGAAAACGTCACTTCATCGATGGCGGGCCGATGTGGATCGATATCCGAGACGTCCCGTCCCGCGAGTTGTGACAGCTCGTCCCGGGACCCAATGCACGTGAGGTGGCCTTCAGCACAACGCCAAATCGGTAGAGGCGTTCCCCAGAAGCGATCTCGAGAGAGAGCCCAATCCACATTGTTCGCCAACCACTCACCGAATCGACCATCTCGAATATGAGCGGGATGCCAATCAACCGCAGCGTTTTCTTCAATCATTCGAGGTGCGACTTGCGAGGTCGCGATGTACCAACTGGGTTTGCCCCAATAAATGAGGACTGTCTTGCAACGCCAACAGTGCGGCAGGGCATGGTCGTAGTTCATGCGGCGAAGCAATGCCCCTCGGCGTTCGAGTTCATCGTTGATTTCACTGTTGGCTTCGCGCACAGCCTTATCGGCCAACCATGGGACTTGGTCGGTAAAACACCCGTCTGGACCTACCGGGTTGAGAGTGGCCAAACCATTTTCTCGGCCTACTTGTCGGTCGATCTCACCAAAAGCGGGCGCCAAGTGCACAAGCCCCGTACCGTCTTCGGTCGTCACATAGTCGGCTCCGACAACCACGCAGGCTGTTGCTCCGGGGACGAGGGGCACGTCATCAAAAAGCCGTTCGTAACGAAGGCCAACGAGTTCGGCTCCAGGGATCCGGGCACTGATCTCCGCCTCGTCCCCAAAGACTGAGTTCACAAGATCTTCTGCGACGATGACCCCGCCGACGACCGCATAGGTCAACGTTGGGTTGACGGCGATACCTGTGTTTGACAACAACGTCCACGGTGTCGTTGTCCACACGGCAAGTTTGGTCGCACCCTTCGTCACGGTGTCGTCTGGCTCGAGGAGTTCGAAGGTCACGAACGCCGACTCATCGGTTTCGTCCGCGTACACGCCAGGTTGCGCTAGTTCATGGCTGCTCAGCGACGTGCCACAACGAGGACAGTAGGGAATAACTTTCAGGTCTTCATAGAGCAGACCTTTGTCAAAGATGGTCTTGAGCTGCCACCACACTGACTCGACGTAGTCAGGAGAAAACGTCCAATAGGCATCATCGAGATCCGTCCAATAACCGATGCGCTCGGTCAGCGTTCGCCAATCATCGACGTAGCCCAAAACAGACTCTTTGCACAGCCGAGTGAACTCAGCAATGCCAACTTCTTCTTCGATCTGCTTCTTTCCAGAGATGCCGAGGCGCTTTTCAACTTCAACTTCGACAGGAAGTCCGTGCGTGTCCCACCCGGCTCGACGCTCCACATAGCGTCCCGTCATCGTCCGGAATCTACAGAAAAGGTCCTTGTACGAGCGGGCCCACACGTGATGAAGCCCCGGTTTCCCATTTGCCGTCGGGGGTCCTTCATAAAAGACCCACGGCTCCGCACCGACTCGGTTGGAGATGGAACGCTCGAAGACGTCATGCGTCGCCCATCGGGCTTGTTCTTCTGCCGCGATGGCAACGAAATCGATTTTTGGACTCACAGGGCGGAACACGAAACTCCTCAGAGCATGGCTGACGCGAACACTTGATCCTACTGACCCAAAGTAAGTGATCCATGCCGAATCCACCTCACCTACGATCGAAGGCCATGGCTGCACAGGACTTACATATTTCCGAGGTCGCCTTCGACGGCAAGCAAGCCCAAGCAGCTATTGGCTTTGCAGAAGCCGAACTGGATCGGCGCTACGGGGCGGGTACGGACCGCGAGGGTCTCGACGGAGCCAGTTTCACGCCGCCGCATGGCACATTTTTCGTTGCCACGGTTAAAAACGAACTCTGTGGCTCTGTTGGCCTTCGCTCAATTGGCGATGGTGTCGGGGAGATTAAACGCCTCTGGGTTGCCGATGCATATCGGCGACAAGGCATTGCATCAGCCTTAATGCGTGAAGCAGAGCATGCTGCCCGCCGTTTTGGCATGAGTCTGCTCGAACTTGAAACTGGCCCCCTGCAACCTGAAGCCGTGGCGCTCTACCTTGAAACTGGGTGGACCCTCGTCGACGAGTTGCCGTATCCAGTGTCGGACTATCCAGATGCGGTCCGCTTCCTCAGGCGCTACGACGAAGCGAGCAAGTGATCAGTGACACGCGGATCAAAGTCGTCGAGTGACTCCAAGACCAGATCGGCGATGAGTATCTGAGGATTCATCCGCTCTGCCGACTCAGGCACTGCGACACAAAGCATTCGCGCCGCCTTCGCAGCGAGAACTCCGGCAGGAGCGTCTTCAAAGACGCAGCAGCGATCGGGAGCAACTCCGAGTTGCTGTGCTGCAGTGAGAAACACCGCTGGGTGGGGCTTTCCGTAGTCTTCATCCTCGGCAGAACAAATGATCTCAAATGCATCGGCAAGTCCGAGATGAGCGAGCACCACTCGGATGAGTGCATGCGGCGTTGATGATGCAAGTGCAACCGGGCCGCGCTCGGCCATCACATTCACGGTCGTCACGGCACCCGGGAGGGGTTCCCCTCGGTCGAGGACAAGTTCACCGACGCGCTTCAAGATCAGATCCGTCACCTCGCGCTGACTTGGACCTGCCCAGGGATAGCGAGTGAACCAGTAGGAAACAACTTCCTCGACATACATGCCCTTCGTGGAGCGAGTCTGAGCTCGCTCTAGGGGCACGCCGAGCTCAGAAAATATTTCAACCTCGGCATGATGCCAAAGCGGTTCGGAATCAATGAGGAGGCCATCCATGTCAAAGATGGCTGCCTGTGAATTCGCAGGCAAGATTTAGACCGGAAGGTACGCCTCAATGGCGGCAATCAACTCGGGGTCGTCTGGCTCGACTTGCGGGCGAAAGCGGCCGACAACTTCACCAATGGGAGAGACGAGAAACTTCTCGAAGTTCCATTTCACATCGCCCGCTTCGCCATCGGCATCTGCCACCGACGTCAATTCGGCATAAATGGGGTGGCGGTGGTCGCCATTGACGTCGATCTTTTCGAAAAGCGGAAAGGTCACTCCATAGGTCGTCGAGCAAAACGTTTGAATTTCCTCTGGGCTTCCAGGCTCTTGACCAAGAAACTGATTGCAAGGAAATCCAAGCACGCTGAATCCACGTTCTTCGTACTTCTTTTGCAACTCTTCGAGTCCTGCATACTGAGGCGTCAATCCGCATTTCGAGGCCACATTCACGAGAAGAAGCGCCTTACCCTCGTAGGGTTGCAGTGAAGAAGGCTCGCCGGCCAAAGTTGCAATTTCCGCGTCAAAAATGTTCATAGCAATGACCCTAGCGCTGCAGCAGGCATGCTGGAAGTGCGAAAACAAGGAGAGCAGATGCTGGCTGTGACCATAGAGAACACTGACCTCATCGTGACTGAAGTTCCCGATCCCGTACTCGGTCCAGACGACGTCCTCGTTGGCGTACGAGCAGCCGGAATCAATGCCGCAGACCTCCTGCAACGCCGTGGGCTCTATCCCGCACCTCCTGGTTCACCAGAACACATTCCTGGCCTCGAACTTGCAGGCACCGTCCTGTCCTATGGAGCAGAGGTTTCTGGCTTTGCAGAAGGTGATCGAGTTATGGCGGTGGTCGGCGGTGGCGGCCAAGCAGAACGTTGCGTGGTGCACTCGTCAAATCTCCTCCGCGTCCCTGACGCTGTAGATGACCTCACTGCCGGAGGTTTCGCTGAGGCATTCATCACGGCACACGATGCCATGGTGACGCGCGGGGGTCTTCAAGAGGGCTCAAGAGTTCTCGTCACCGGCGCTGCTGGTGGTGTCGGAACCGCTGCCATCCAAATCGGGGCGCTCTTCGGCGCAGAAGTTGTCGCGTCTGTCAGAGATGCCACGCGAAGAAACGACGTCCTCGCCCTCGGAGCACAGCATGCAGTCGACCCCGGCGAAGTTGCTGACTACGGTCCCTTCGATCTAGTCCTCGAGCTTGTTGGTGCCGCGAGTCTGAGCGACGGAGTGCTCAGGTCTCTTGCAAAGGAGGCGCGCGTGGTGGTGATCGGGGTGGGTGGCGGCAGCCGCATTGATGTTGATCTCTTGGGACTGATGAATGCTCGTGCCACCATTGGAGGCGCGACCCTTCGACCTCGAAGCATCGAAGAAAAGGCTCGCGCCATTCACGCCGCGGGAGACGACCTGCTCGATGCACTCGCTGCTGGAAAACTTCGCGTTCCGCTGCTTGCAACTTTCCCACTTACTGAAGCTCCTCGCGCCTATGACCGCTTTGCCCAAGGCTCCAAATTCGGCAAAATCGTCCTCTCGATCTAGCTCGCCGCATGGCGGGTTGGCGGAGGGCACCTTTCTCCGACAAGATCTGCACCACAGCAGCATCTGCTGTAAACACATGGAGGGGACATGGGCTATCTCGAAGAACGCGCACAACTCGAGGGCAAGGTTGCTCTCGTTATCGGCGGGGGCGGAGGGCTTGGTGAGGCCAGCGCTGTCGAACTCGCAAAAGCAGGGGTCACTCTCGCCCTGTGTGATCGAGATGAAGTATCGCTTCAGGCCACAATCCAAGCGATCGAAGCAGCGGGTGGAGAAGTGGCAGTCAGCGAAGTCTTCGACGCCAGAGACGCTGAAGCGCTGTCGGCATTCTTCGATCGTTGCGACAAAGCGTTTTCCAACAAGCTCGACATTTTGGTCAACGTGGTTGGGGGAACCTTTCGAGGCAACTTCGCCGACTCGACGCCGAAGGCGTGGGATGCCCTCATGCGAACCAACTTCACGTGGCTTTTGAGTGCGCATCATCTCGCCATCCCTCGCATGCGGGCCGCCGGCAAGGGATCGATTATCAACTTCACTTCGATCGAGGGCTATCGCGCTGCTCCTGGGTTTGCCGTCTACGCCGCCATGAAGGCGGGAGTCGCAAGTTTCACCGCAACGCTGGCAGTTGAATTGGGGCCAGAAAACATTCGCGTGAACTGTGTGGCACCTGACATCACGCCCACTCCTTCCATGCGGGCCATCCCCGGGGGGGGTAATCCTCCAGCCGAGGATCCAGAGGCTGATGCAATTCGCTCACAGATTGCATTTCCGATGGCTCGTGAAGGCGTTTACGAAGACATCGGCGGGCCCGTGCTGTTCCTCGCGTCAAATCTGTCCAGTTACGTGACCGGAACCACCATTCACCCTGACGGCGGCACCTGGGCAAGCAAAGGCTGGTTCAATTGGCCTAGTGAGGGCTTTCGTAACGTGCCGCCAGCTGAAGTCGTCGAGGTGTTCAAAACTTGAGCGGCTCGCCGCCTCGTATCCCGCGTCTCGATCGGCTCGATCCAGCACGACACGACTACGAACAAATCCTCGCCGCTCATGGTGCCGCACTCGATGCTGGACTGGCGCTCTATAAAGACCCGACGACGGGCTTGAGCGTGTTCACCTCTGCCGCTCTGCTTCGGCGGGGAACGTGCTGCGAATCAGGCTGTCGACACTGCCCCTACGAGCGCGCTCACTGAACTAATCAAGGAGTTCAGCCAGAGGTCGGTAGTTCAAGTTGTGAGCTTCGGCAACAGGACCATAGGTAATTTGCCCACCACTCACGTTGACGCCTTGCGCAAGTGCGCTGTCTGCTCGCACCGCGTTTTGCCAACCATGGCGCGCAATTTCCAAGGTGTACGGAAGCGTTGCATTCACCAAAGCATGCGTTGAAGTGTGTGGCACTGCGCCCGGCATGTTGGCAACGCAATAAAAGAGCGAATTATGAACCTTGAAGACTGGATCAGAGTGCGTCGTTGGTCGAGTTGACTCGAAACAACCACCCTGGTCAACAGAAATATCGACCAACACAGAGCCAGGGCGCATTGTCGCCACCATTTCATCTGTGACCAATTTCGGCGCCTTCGCTCCAACGACCAACACTGCACCAATCACGATGTCAGCATGTTGGACTTGTTCTGCAACCGCCAATTTTGTTGACGCCACCGTTTCAACTTGGCCCCGGAAGTGGTGATCAACCTCTCTCAAACGTTCCAAATTGCGATCGAAGATATGAACATTGGCCTGCATACCGACCGCCAGAGTGGCTGCCGCCATCCCGGCCACACCAGCACCAAGAACCACAACATTTGCCGCTGCGACGCCAGGAACGCCACACACAAGCGAACCCATTCCCCCGCCAGCACGCATCAAATGGTGTGCACCCATGAGCGGAGCCATTCGTCCTGCAACTTCGCTCATTGGCGTCAGCAGGGGCAAGGAACCGTTCGCCAGTCGAACGGTCTCGTACGCGATTGCCGTGTTGCCTGCTGCGACGAGCGCCTCAGTGCACGGCAGTGATGCAGCAAGGTGGAGATACGTGAAGAGGATCTGATCTTTGCGCGCGCCTAAACGGGGGTACTCGCTTGCGATTGGTTCCTTTACCTTGAGCACCAAATCCGCAGTAGCCCAGAGATCATCGACGTCATTTACGATCGTTGCGCCCGTTGCAACAAAGTCTTCGTCACGAATGGAGGAGCCAATTCCAGCTCCGCGTTCAATGAGGACTTGATGACCCGCGTCAACGAGCTCTTGAACTCCTGCGGGCGTGATGGCTACTCGATATTCATCATCTTTGACTTCGCTGGGGACACCGATGATCACGGTGATCAGCTCCTTTCGATACGACTACGCGTCGATCGTTTCGTAGGCAATTGGTTTCGTCGTAAAGAACCCGGTCTTGTTTCGAACTCGAGCGACTATCGCCAACGGTATGCCAAGGGCAAGGAAGATAACCGTCGGGGACATGTGGATGTTCCAGTTCTGTCGAATGACCTCATAGCCAACCCAGAACATGAAGAGCCCTGACAACGCTGGCAACAGAATGCCCATGAAGAAGAAACTGGTCCGTTCGAAGGCAGCCTTTCTAAAGGCCCAGGCACAGGCAAGTCCCGTCGCTCCGTAGTAGATAGCAACAAGAACGCCGATGTCCGTGATGATGTAACCCAAGATGGTGCCAACGTCAGCAGAGCCTCGGAAGGTCACGATTCCGTACAGCCCGAGGAGCGACACGAAAGCCAGAACCAGCGTCCCCGTAGCGGGAGTCTGGAAGCGCCGATCGACAGTACCGAAAACTTTCGGGAACACCTTGTCTCGGCTCATCGCGTAACTGATTCGAGCTGCAGGGAGCAGCGTGGTTTGCGTCGTGGCAATCGTCGACGTGATGACCGCAAAGATCATGACGTACTTAGCCCAACTTCCGGCAAAAACTTCACCGAAGTAGAAGAGAATGTTCGCTCCTTGCGCGTTAATTTGCTTGGCCGGAACGAGCATCTCCACAGCGACAAAGTTCAGAACGAACACGAAGAGAAGCAAAAACATCGAGATGATTGCCGCTTGACCTGGGATTTTGTTCGAAGATTTGGATTCCTCACTCAAGTTGACTGCGGTGTCCCAGCCCCAAAAGAAGAACACTGCGAGCGCTGCTCCTGCAGCCAAGGCTGAGTAGCCATGAATATTTCCGGGCCAGAACCAGCCAGCACTGAAGTGGGTTGAGCCGGCTGGGTGGCTGACAAGGACTTTGATAATGCCACCGACAGAGAAGACAAGGACTGCGATGTATTCGATCAGCACGAGCACCCACTGAACATTCGTTGTCCAACGAATGCCGTAGACACAAATGAAGGTAACGAAAGCGAGGTACAACGATGCAGCGAACGCCGTGTACCACACGTTGTTTGCCGCGGCATCGTTAATCCAGCCCAGCGAGTTAAAAAACTGCAAGGTATAAGCACCAGCAAGGAAAGGAGCTGCCACGCAGAACAGCACTGAGGTGGTGACCTGAATCCACCCGTTGTACCAACCCACGTAAGGATGCACCGTCGTTGAGAGCCACGCGTAGGAAGCACCTGCGTGAGGCTGACGACGATTGAGATGGAAGTACGCAACCGCAATAAAGAGCACCGGCACGAAGCAAATCCACATCATGGCGGGTCCGGCGTAGCCAATACCAGCGATGATGAAAATGAACCCGAGTGTTGACGCCAAGGAGTAGGCGGGAGCCACGGAGGAAACTGCGACGGCAGTTGAGTCGAAGAGATTCAACTCATCGTGACGTAGCGTCGCCTCAACCTCCCCCTCTGGGACTGGGGCCCCAAATGGCCCGATCACCTCGTTTTGCGACATTGCACTCCCCCTTCTTGGTGGTAGAACTACCAGCTCCCTAGTGTTGATTTCTATTGATTCTTGCGTACTTTCTGACGTGCCTTAGTTTTCGATGTTGCTCATCACGTGCTTGATGCGCGTGTAGTCCTCGAAGCCATACATCGAAAGGTCTTTTCCGTAGCCCGAGTGCTTAAATCCCCCATGAGGCATTTCGGCCACAATCGGAATGTGCGTGTTAATCCAGACGCAGCCAAAGTCGAGGTCGCGGGCCAAACGCATCGCTCGACCGTGGTCTTTGGTCCACACGCTTGAGGCCAGGCCATATTCGACACCATTGGCGTATTCCAAGGCTTGTGCTTCGTCGTCGAACCGCTGCACCGTGATTACGGGGCCAAAAATTTCACTCTGAATCAACTCGTCACTTTGTTGCAGGTCTGCAACCACACTTGGAGCAAACAGGAAGCCGCGCTCGCCCACCTGCTCGCCACCAGTGACCACCCGAGCGTGGCTCGGCACCCGCGAGAAGAAGCCCTTCAGACGATCGAGTTGATTGATGTTGTTGACTGGTCCGAAATACGCATCTGGATTGTCGAGACCGCCAGTGACTGTGTCAGCAGCCGCCACACCAAGCGCTGCAACAAATTCGTCGTAGACATCTTTGTGGGCAAGGACTCGAGTGGCGGCTGTGCAGTCTTGTCCAGCATTGAAGTAACCCGCTCCTGCAATTCCTTCAACTGCTGCGGCAATGTCCGCGTCACCAAAGACGATCACAGGGGCTTTTCCGCCGAGTTCGAGGTGCACGCGCTTAAGGGTCGACGAGGCCGTCGAGGCCACTTCCATACCGGCTCGAACCGACCCGGTAATGGATGCCATCTGCGGTGTGGGGTGATCCACGAGCGCTCGCCCAGTCTCACGGTCACCGACGACGACGTTGAAAACACCTGCAGGTAAGTGCTGACCCATAATTTCAGCCATACGAACTGTCGACGCTGGTGTCGTGTCTGAGGGCTTGAGCACCATGGTGTTCCCTGCTGCCAGAGCTGGGGCCCACTTCCAAACAGCCATCATCAGTGGGTAGTTCCAGGGCGTCACAGCGGCACACACACCGATGGGTTCGCGTCGAATCATCGACGTGTGCCCTTCCATGTACTCTCCAGCGCTCTTGCCCTCAAGCACGCGAGCGGCCCCAGCGAAGAAGCGGATTTGATCGACCATGGGAGGAATTTCTTCCGAAAGTGTCAGTGCTACTGGCTTGCCAGTGTTTTCAGTCTCGATGGCAACCAATTCTTCGGCCGCAGCTTCAAGAGCGTCGGCGATTCGGAACAAGGTGAGCGAACGCTCCGATGGTGTGGTTCTCTTCCACGACGTAAACGCGCTTGCCGCCGCCTTGACCGCAAGATCGACGTCGGCACTCGACGAAACCGGTACTTCGAGATAGGCCTCACCAGTCGATGGGTTCACCAACTCTTGAGTCTCCGAGGCCTGCGCCTCGACCAATTCCCCGCCGATGTAGTTCTTGAGGCGCCCCACGTCGCTCCCCCTCCGTGATCGTTCGCTACTCACTTTGAGTAGGCAGTTCTGAGAATATTCCTGCTTCTGCAATTCCTTTGAGATTCACACGATCTGCGACGAAATGCAAGCCATAACGCCTCAAACCGAGAAAATTCTTAAAATTCTGGCGAAAATCGGCGTCGAGTATCCCCTATGATGCTGATCGAGGCGTCGTAAATGCCTCACGAAGGACGATAGCGACAATGGCACGAGCAGCACGGGTCACACAGATCACATCAATCGAAGAGGGTGTTCCTGCACGGGTCACGCTCGATGCAGCTGACCGTCGCATCATTGAAATGCTGCAAGAAGATGGGCGGCGTGCCTATGGCTCCATCGCCGAAGAGGTTGGACTCTCCGAAACCGCGGTGCGGCGGCGAGTCCAGCGACTTCGTGACGCAGGGGCGCTTCAAATCGTTGCCGTCACGGACCCGTTGCAACTTGGATTCAACCGCGAAGCAATGCTTGGTGTGCGAGTTCAGGGTGACGTTCGTGCTGTTGCCAACGAAATCGCCGCAATCAATGAAGCGATCTACGTGGTGCTCACTGCGGGGAGTTTCGACATCATGGTCGAGCTCGTCACCGAAGACGACAACCACTTGGTCCATGTTCTCAACGATCGCATTCGCGCTGTTCCTGGCGTCACGGAAGTTGAGACCTTCGTTTATTTGAAACTCGCAAAACAAACCTATTCATGGGGGACACGATGACAGCACTAGACAACACCACAACACAAAGCGATACCACCGTCTCTGACGGTGTCACCGCACATCACGATGAGGCTCACAAACTCTCTGAAGATGCCCGCCGCCACACATGGCTGCACTTCAGCCGCATGGGCGCCTACTCACAAGACAACGAAATTCCCGTCATGGTGAAAGGTGAGGGGTGTTACGTCTGGGACTCTCGCGGGAAGAAGTACATGGACGGCATCGCCAGCCTCTTTACCTCGCAACTCGGACATGGCCGAGCTGAACTTGGGCAAGCTGCCGCCGATCAAGCAAAAGAGTTGGCGTATTTCCCGCTCTGGGGATATGCCCACCCCAAAGCCATTGAGTTAGCGACCAAACTTGCCACCTTGGCCCCAGGGGATCTCAACCGCGTCTTCTTCACGTCAGGTGGTGCGGAATCTGTTGAGAGTGCCTTCAAGTTGGCCCGGCAGTATCACGCACTTCGAGGAGAACATGGTCGTTACAAAGTCATCAGCCGAGACATCGCCTACCACGGCACCACTTTGGGTGCGCTGACGATCACGTCAATCAACCCATACCGTGAGGTGTTTGAGCCGCTGGTGCCTGGTGCGGTCAAGGTGCCCAACACCAATTTTTATCGAGCTCCAGTGCACGCTGATGACGTGGTGGCATTTGGTCAGTGGGCAGCCGACGAAGTGGAGCGGGCAATCCTCCGAGAAGGCCCAGAGTCAGTCGCCATTATTTTCGTCGAGCCGGTTCAAAACGCAGGGGGCTGCTTCACCCCGCCTCCGGGATACCTCGAGCGCTTGCGAGAGATCGCGACCAAATACGGCGTGCTCCTCGCATTCGACGAAACCATTTGTGCCTTTGGTCGCCTCGGCGAATGGTTTGGTGCAATCAAGTTCGGCGTCACGCCTGACATCATCACCTTTGCCAAGGGCCTGACGAGCGCCTACTCACCTCTTGGAGCGATGATTGTCTCGGATCGGGTTTATGACACCTTCGATCACGGCGATGCAACCTTCTTGCACGGGTACACCTTCGCGGGAAATCCTGTCAGCACGGCAGTCGCACTCAAGAACATTGAGATTTTTGAACGCGAAGACATCCTTGGTCACGTGCGCAAGAACGCTCCTGTTTTTCGCGCTGCCCTTGAAACGCTGACCGACCTGCCCATTGTTGGCGACATCCGAGGCACCGGTTACTTCTATGGGATTGAACTCGTAAAGGACAAGGACACGAAAGAGACCTTTAACGAAGAAGAGTCCGAAAAGCTCCTTCGTGGCTACCTGTCGAAAGCACTCTTCGAAAAAGGTCTGATTTGTCGTTCTGATGACAGGGGTGACCCGGTCGTGCAATTTGCACCTCCGCTCATCGCTGGAGAGCCTGAGTTCGCGTTTATCGCGTCAACGCTGCGCGAAGTGCTCACCGGCGCCCTCGACAGAATCTGAGTTCGCGCATGAGCGCTCCGTCGCCGGAGTTGTCGCTGTGGTGGTCCTCATTGGACGAGTTGCCACCGCAGCGGGCTGCTCTTTCAGGCGATACTGACGTTGACGTCGCCATTATCGGCGGGGGCTTCACCGGGCTCTGGTGTGCCTACTACCTCTTGGAAGCTCAGCCGGACCTGCGCGTTCTGGTACTTGAGGCGGAGCACTGCGGTTTCGGTGCCTCTGGCCGTAATGGTGGGTGGGCTTCTGCACTGTTTGCCGCGTCCGATGCGAAACTCGCTCGCGAATTTGGCCTTGAACAGGCAAAGGCAACTCGCCGAGCGATGAATGCATCTATCGATGAAATCGCACGTGTTGCAGCCGTCGACGGTATTGACTGCCGATTCGCCAAGGGTGGCACCGTCATCGCCGCCCGCTCGCAGGCACAATTGCATCGAGCTCAATCTGACTTCGCAGAAGCGCGGGCGCTCGGTGTCGATCAAGATTTGCGTTGGCTTGATGCCGTCGAAACTCGTGAACTCATTGGAGCGAGCAATGTTCTTGGCGCGACCTACACACCGCACTGCGCAGCACTCGACCCCGCACGACTTGCGGTTGGACTTGCCGCAGCAGTGGAGCGCCATGGCGGACGCATTGTTGAAGGCACGAGAGCGCTCCGCGTTGAAGAACGAACGGGATTGATGCCGCCTCGAGTGATCACGTCCAACGGCACCGTGCGAGCGGACATCATCGTTCGTGCCACCGAAGGTTGGTCGAGCCAATTGCCAGGATCGACTCGTTCGGTGATTCCCGTCTATTCGCTCATGGTCGCCACCGCTCCCTTGAGTCAAGACATCTGGCAACACATCGGACTTGCAAATCGTGCGACCTTTGCCGACTGGCGAAACATGGTCATTTACGGACAGCGCACCTTTGACGATCGACTCGCATTTGGCGGAAGAGGCGCCCCCTATCACTTTGGCTCGTCAATCAGACCTGACTACGACCGGGACCCGAAAGTATTTGCCACATTGACTGCCACGCTCGGCGAGCTGTTTGAACCGTTGCGAGACGTAGAGATCACACATCGTTGGGGAGGACCTTTAGGAATCCCACGCGACTGGTTTAGTGCGGTGACCTACGATCCCGCGACTGGAATGGCAGCAGCGGGAGGATACGTCGGAGACGGCGTGACGACGACAAATCTTGCGGGGCGCACACTTCGAGACCTCATTCTCGGTGCCGAGACAGAACTCATCACTCTCCCCTGGGTGAACCACGTCTCGCCCAATTGGGAACCGGAACCTTTGCGGTGGCTTGGTGTGAATACAGGTCTCGTCGTTGGCAAGTGGGCCGACGCCAGCGAACATCGCCGGGGGAAGCCTTCGAAATTGGCATTAAAAATGGCGGGTTTTCTCGGAGCCTGAGTTTGATCAACCGAGGATGTTGATCGCCCGTGCCACGACGACAACGATGGTCAGCATTGAGACGCCTGATTCAAGCGTCATCAGCGCCTTCGCTAAAACTGTCAGTGGCATGGCGTCCGTCGGGCTGAAGGCAGAGGCATTCGTAAAGCCGACGTAGAGGTAGTCGTAGAGACGAGGATGCCAATCGGGTTTCGTCATCTCTGGTGTTGCCATCTGAGGAAACTGGAAATCTGGCCAGCGTTCGTTTTTGGTCCCACGCACCGAAGGTCCACCTCGGTCGAGTTCCCAAAACCACAGACCGAAAACCAACACGTTGGTTACCCAAATCAGGATTCCAGAGAAAAAGAGTGTTCTGCCGTTCTGCGCCACTGCCGTGTGATGCCAGAACTGACGGTGGATGAGCAGCGCCATCGACACGATGTTTGCGATATTGATGACCGCAATTGTGCCGATTGTTACGGGTCGTATCCATCGACGCTGATGCTGTGACTTGCTTCGAGTACTTATCGTGAGCGGGATGAGAGGCAGAAGGATCAGGACAGGGACGAGCCACTTTGGTTTGATGACGAGGGCCTCGGGAAGGCTCGCATAGAGCACGGCGCAGGCCAAGAGGGCAAGTGACGCGGGCCAACGCTCGACTTTGTATTCCTTCTCCGGGTCCCACTGCTGCTGTGTCATCGTGATCTTGATCGTAGGAGGTTGTCGGGTCCGCGCGCGTGACGATTGCGGAACGTGGAACCCCTCGGCAGAGTCGCGATTTTGGCGACTTCCTTTTTCCTAGCGAAAATCGCGAGAGCTTGGAACAAGGGAGTTCACGTCAAGGGCTTCAACTCGCTCTACAACGACATTGACGACTCCTTGTGCGCGCTCAAGACGACCCGCAATCAGCAGTGCTGGTGCCCCTCGCGCGACGTGGCGCCAACGGAGCCACGCTCCCTTTGAAAACACCACATTGACGTGACCGGTCTCATCCTCAAGGTTGAGAAAAACGGCACCGTGTGCGCTCTCGGGATGTTGGCGGTGCGTTACCGCCCCCGCCACTAACACCTTGGTGGCTTTCGTTGAGCTGAGGGCTGCAGCTCGGAGAACACCTCGCTCGTCAAGTTGTGGCCGCAGAAGATCCATCGCTGTGAAATCAGGGGTCACTCCAAGTGCCCAGAGATCATCTGCCACGTGCTCGAGATCCGTGGGGTCATCAAGGAGAGGTGCACGAGTCCCGGTCACAACGCCAGGGAGTCGATCGGGCGTTGCCTGTGCCGCCGCTCCTGCACTCCAAAGGAGATGCCTCTTCGACCGATCGAACTCATGCAAGGCTCCTGCAGCCGCAAGCGCTTCAAGGTGCGAGCGGCCGACTCCCGCTCGACGAACCAAGTCCTCTTGCGACGACCATGGCGCTCCCGCAGCAATTGATTCTGCGAGACCACGACCTATCCCTCGTACTTGCGTCAGGCCAAGACGAAGCGCAAAACCCTTCCCGCTCTTTTCGAGTCGGACATCGGGACCAGAGCGCTGCACATCAGGACGTCGAATTTCGATCCCATGGCGCTCTGCATCAGCCAGCAGGCTTTGGGGCGACCAGAACCCCATTGGTTGCGTGTTCAAGATTCCCGCATAAAACGCAGCGGGGTGATGCACCTTCATCCATGCAGAGCAATACACAAGGTGCGCAAACGAAACAGAGTGTGATTCTGGAAAACCAAAGTTTGCGAAGGCAGCGAGAGCATGGAAAATCTTGTCGCGCGTTTCAAGTTCGACTCCCTTCTCTGCCATGCCTGCATAGAGGCGATCTCTGAGAGCAGCCATACGAGCTTCTGAGCGCTTTGCGGCCATTGCTTGACGAAGTTCA
>Ga0164296_1000555_pt1 | contig 43700 bp, 68 predicted proteins | sample GEODES057metaG_FD_113533 | JGI IMG/M metagenome (GOLD analysis project Ga0164296, IMG submission 113533) | Dystrophic lake water microbial communities from Trout Bog Lake, Wisconsin, USA - GEODES057 metaG | ecosystem: Environmental > Aquatic > Freshwater > Lake | place: USA: Trout Bog Lake...
TTGTTTTTATTTTGCTTTCGATAAAATGTTTTTCTCAAACATATTCGTATTCTTATGTAGATCCTTGTACTCACGTCTCTAAAACTATTCAGGTTCCATCAACAGGAATTGCAGTTACATATTATGGACAAATCCGTGTATTTCAACCTAGCGATTTTGGTAATGGAACCTTTGATTCTTGGACATCAAGTGTATATTCCTCTTTTGGAGGTGGCAATCCTTGTTCGGTCATCGTAGGACTTCCTACGTCAGTTAATATTGCACAAAACAGCGCAATCAATCTCATTTCTATTACCACTTCACTCTCCGCATTAAGCGACTTTTCTCAGACTAACATGCTCAATGGAACTGTAAATAGTATAAGTGAGCAATCAAATTCTAAGAAGAACAAAAAGGATTCAAAAGATCCAAATGGAAAATCCGAAGATCCAAATTCAAAAAAGAAGATAGAAAACGGAAATACTTCTACTGAAGGTGGAGTAGAAGATCCAAACACTAATAAAAAAATCGAAGACTGGAAAAGTTCACCTGAAGGAGAAGTAGAAGATCCAAATGCTAAAAAGAAAACAGAAGATGGTCCAACTACAAATTTAACCGGCGGTACAACCAATGCTCTTTCAAATTTACAATCAGCATCATCAAAAAATGGGAATAGACCGACTATCATTGCGAGTAGCGATTTAGTAGGATTCAATTTTAAAAATGCTGAAGTCGCTGCAGGAGGAAAATTCACAGGTGGTTATACTTCATTGAGATGGGATGGAATGAGGACTCATGGAATTTTAGTTGATTATACGACTGCAACTAAAGGTCCTAATGTCACCGGTTTTTACGGATGGATTAAATCAAAACATACCGACCTTTTAGCAACGACTTTATCCGCCGGATTCGATCTAAAACCTTCAATATACCTTACCACTGCATATGGACAACTTTGGAATTTGAACCGAGCTAAAACTTGTAAAGCAGTAGTAATGGGATCCCTTTCCTATGGAACTGTTTATGCACAACAATTTTTAGGAACATCTTTGATAACTGGTTGTGTTTATGATTGGAGAGTAAATAAGAGGTATCAGATCAAATTAATGGGACTTTATGTCTATTCTCCTTATGTAAGCTATTATAATGATATGTTGCTGAAATCTCAACATGTCATCATACCTATCATAGGTACGAATATCGGAATCACTAAAAGATTCAAAATAAATATCAATGGAGGAGGAGCTTGGGCAATCAATGACCAAACTCTAAATTACACTATAATGATGGGAACTCGATTAATGTTATAATGAAGAAATCAATTATCATATCTATTTTGATTTTAATATCTATGGTACTAAAATCACAAACTCCATTACCGATATTCTCTCCGAATTTCAGTAATGCAGATGGATGGCAAATTAACGGTAATGCAAGTATCATAAGTAGCACTTATTTAAGACTGACTCCTAATGCCGGTGGACAATCCGGTTCTGCGTTCTGGAAACAAAAAGTTTCTCTTCCTACCGATTACTCTTTTGCTACATATTTCACTTCCAAATTAATACCGGGTACAAGAGCCGATGGAATGACTTTTTGTATTCAACAAGCAAGCAACACTGCAGGAAGCTCAGGTGGAGGATTAGGCTATCAAGGAATGCCCGGAAAATCGATTGCGATTGAATATGATACTTACAACAATGGAGAACTTAACAATAACCACATCGCTTTGGACATTAATGGAGTTCTACACGGTTCAACTAATGTTGTTGCTTCTCCTGTCGATTTAGCAGATGGAGCAATGAAATACAATTGGATCGAATACAATGGATCGACTAAAATCCTAGAAGTTCGTATCTCAAATTCCAATGTTCGTCCAACATTAGCTACTTTATCAATATCCGCTCTTAACCTCTCATCGAATTTTGCCGGAATTACTGATGTTTATTTTGGATTCACCGCAGCAACCGGAGGAGCATATGAAGAGCATGACGTATTTACTGCTTATGTTGCTCCTAATTCTTCTCCTCTATCTTCTTCTGGTAATTATACTCAAGGAGTTGCTTCGATAACATTAACATCTTCAAATGCAATTTCTTGTAATGCACAAACTTCGACTATTACAATTAATACAAAAAATGTTAGTGGAGTAGGCATTCCAAATACGGTTAAAATGTCTTTCGATGCTGGAGGTGGATCTCTATCACAATCGGTATTGACTACAAATGCCTTAGGAATTGGAACAATAACATTTACTTCTAATTCAAACACACTATCATCTAATACGATTCGAGCTGAAGATACAATAGTAAGAGCTTATGGAACTGTTGTGGTAACTCAAAGTGGAGTCGTTCCTGTAGGTGGCTCGGTTTCTTCAGCAACAAATTCTTCGACTACAAATACGGGAACATTAACACTTAGTGGATATACAGGAACTATTTCGAAATGGCAAAGATCTATCGATGGTGGAAGTACTTGGACTGATGTTTCAAATACTTCAGCAACATATACATATACAAATCAACCAGACGGAACACAATATCGAGCTGTTATTTCTGGAGGAACTTGTACTGCATATTCTCAACCGGGATTAATAACCGTTACTTTTTCATATTCAGGATACGTATTCAATTCAGAAAATGCTGGTCTTTCTGGAATTCCTGTCAATCTCTATTACAAACTTAAAGGTCAAATTAATTATACACTCTATGGATCTTCTACTACTGATGTCTCAGGAAAGTATAATCTATCTACTACATTAGCATCAAATTCTTATGACTTTAGAGTCTCTATAGAAAATTTAATCATCTCTTCACCTACATCATCCGATGCTAAGAATTTCAACATGAAGATCTTTAGCAGATCTTTTAATGCTAAAGATTATTTCAGAATGGACACGAATGGGAATAATGCATTGACTATATCTGACATTTATCTGATCTACTTTAAGAGTAACTGGCTAAACTCTACTCCTACATATAGAGTTTTTGGAACTGCTGACTGGTCTTTTATTAACTCATCTTCGTCTAATCTGAAATCTACATATCCTGGAATTCAGACTATGAATACAGATGGAGTATCATCAGAAGGTTCTACAAATTTCTATATAATAAGAACAGGATATTTTCAATAATTTTCTCTAGTTATATAACGGTTTATTCATCATTGTGTACAATTTAGTCTTTGTGCAAATACGAAGACTGAGTAGCGAATATATAATCTATGAAATTCCTTCTTCCAATTCTATTTTTTGCACTTCCTTTTTGTGCTTTTTCACAGTCTGAGGTTAAAATCGACACAGTCTATTCTACAGCAAGATTACGTGAATTAGGTAACAGAGACATTCGTTTTGGGATTCGTCAAATAACTGAAGATGAGCTCTCTAATAAATATACACTGTCTAACGAAGGCAAACCAATCAAAATTGAAGTTTACTACTTCGGAATCCCAAAAACTACTCTTAGAATAGTAGGAGTTGAAAAAACGGATCAAGTAACTCAAGTTGGAGTAAGAATGTATTTCGATGGAAAAAAGTACGAAGGAGTGGGAGAATCAGAAACTGAAGTACGTGCTGTAATGATGGAACTTGTCGACGGCAAGGTTCCTTTTTCAAAGATGACCGTCTCAAACGCGCTCAAAAAAGCTATCCATGAATGTGTATCAAAAATGCCTTAATTGCTCTACTCATATTTCTTCCTTCCTTTGCGTTTTCACAGATAAAAATCAGTGATGTAGGAGACGGGTGGAAGCAAGAGGTTGACTCGGCAATTCATTTAATCAAAAGAATCGACACAGCCAACTACCGTGTGCTTATTGAAAATTGTAAAGAAGTTGAATTCATCATTGGAAACACTTCTACTACCAAACCACCAAACACAATAGCAATCAATACAGGCGATCTTAAGCTAAAATCTATCAACAACATTGCTTGTGTGTTGGTTCATGAAAGCTATCACCTCTACCTCTACAATCATCGCATCTTCCTCACGCCCAACGAAGAAGAACTTGTTTGCTACACTCGTGAATACTATTTCTTATGTAAGCTGTCTGGGATCGAAGACTGGCTCTTCACACATGTCATCAACCAGATGACGAAATTAAGACAAACCATGTAATTTTGATGAGATAAATAGAATACAAATAAAGTAATTCTATTCATATGATCAAAAATCACGTCAAACTATTTGAAGAATTTCTCCTTGGAGAAGATGAAATCGACGACCTTTTGGGAGACGACAAAAAAGATGACAAGGACTCGAAGAAGGATGATGACAATAAAGACGGCAAGAAAGAAGAAAAGCCTGATCCGATAAAGAAACTTCAAGACGAAGAAAAAAAGAAGGAGAAAGCATCCGACGATAAGTTCGAGGAATATATGAAGAAAAAAGAAGATGAGCTAGAAAAAGCTTTTGATTCTGTTCCCGACATCAAAGAAGAAATCGGAGATGCAACGACAGCTGCTGTGAAATCTCACGATCGTACCAAAATCCACGTCGCTTACAACAATCTCATCTACCTACAATCAAAGTACGAAAAAGCTGGAAGCACCGACAAGGTTCAGCAGATATCAAAGATCAAAGACATCCTCGATGAGCTGGATAGGACTTTCACTAACGGAAAACACATGTAAACTATGAAAACTATGAGAGATAAATAACAAAAATAATTCAATACATGAAAAATCACGTAATGCTTTTCGAGGAATTCATCTCGAATCCAGCCGAAGAAGCTGCACTCAAAAGACAATTTGCTACATCGAATTTTGTAGCGACTGTCGAGACTACTCACTCAGTTTCGCAAATCAAATCCGATGAAAACGGAATCAAGACTGCCATCGGAAACCAAGACGGAAATCCTGGAATGACGATGCCTTTGCCTACATACAAGCAAGATAACTAAAAAAAACAAATACAATGAAACACGTTACTAACTTTGAAGACTACATCTTCGAGCAAGAATTGATTGGAATAATTTCCGACATTGATAAGATCGATGAAAATCTTAATGAGGGGTTATATCAAATGGTCCCTGGAAACAGAATTATGACATATGCAGCGGCAGGATTAAGCTCTGCTAAAGCTTATGTACAAGCGGCAGAAGGTGTAATTGAAAAATTGAAAAAATTGCATGAGTTGGAAAAAAAGAAGCCATCAGAAAAACCGAGAATTAAAGAGGCGAAAGAAAAACTTATATCATCTTTAAAAGCTCAAAAGGCGAAAACTCTGGAGGCTGTTAAACAAGAAGTGAAAAAATTAGATCCTGAGAAAAAAAAGCTAATGGGTTCTTACAGAGATCAAGCTCGTGAAAATGTTTTACATATGAAAGCACAGATCAAAGAATACATAGAATCACTAAAGAAAGAAGGCGGGAGCAAAGAAGGTGGTGATGACATCAAAAAGAAAATAGATGAGATTGATAAGAAAATAGATGAGCTGAATGATAAAATACAGCCAATCGATCAGGAGCAAGAGGACACAAAAGCTGATTTGGAAAAAGCCAAAGAAGAAAGACAAGAAGCTTATGATGAGTATGACGGAGCAAAAGACGAAGGTGGAAATCCACAAATGATAGAAGATACAAAACAAAAGTATCAAGAAGCAAAGAAAAAATCTGATGAGCTTCAAAAAAAATTATCTGAGCTTTACACAAAAAGAAAAGCTTTCGAGGATGAAATCAAAAAATTACAAAAGGAACAACGTGATTTAGAAGAAGGGTAACTTTTTACAAAAACATAAATAAGCAATCTCATTCTTCTTAAAAAACAACTCTACGTAGAAATAAGTGTTAATAACTTTATTTTTCTACGTAGGTTTTTTGTTTTATATTTGTTATACATGAAACAAAAGAAAATACTTTTAATTTTTCAAAATGCGTACTCTGGTAGAGGCCGTGTTCTGAAGTTGAACAAAGCTGTCTACGGAACAGATGCAATCAATAGAAAAAATGCGACATACAGTCGTGTGATTCCACACCTTGAACCACACTTCAACATATCGATCACCGAGTGCACACCGATGGTAGCAACGAACAGCAAAGACAAATTTCCTACCGACCTCAAATGGATGAAGCGCGCCATCGACCATGACAAGTGGGATCTTGTGATTGCGTTCGGTTCACAAGCGCATCAAGCGATCCAGGATCTAGGAATCACCGACGCGGAGCTCTTGCCACATCCTGTGAGCTATAAGTGGCGAAAACAATTGATACTCGACATCGTAGAAAAACACACAACAATCACAGAAGAAATTTAATCATTATGAACATATTTGTGCTTGATCGCAGTCCTCAAGTATTCTTGGTTTAGAATTTCTTCTCTTCCATATAATGATACTATATTGATATCCTTGTTCCTCTGCTTCTTTCTTCTTCAGTAGAACATCTTCTTTATTAATGTTAAATGTCCACTCACTTTTAATTTCAAACATATGATTATGTTTCTTAGAATAAAAGTCTGGATAATGTACACTGCCACTCTTTCTATATAAAGTTTTTGTTCTTTCTTCTATTAAATCTTTATATGTAACATTAGGAAATAGATTATGCAAGTTTGTAAGAAACACATCTTCATATCCTTGAATTGCAAATTCAAGCTCTTCTATTACAAACTTTCTTTTCTTGTATTGAACTCTGTCCTTAAACACCGCAGGGTTTTGTGTAGGATGCTCAGTACCCCAGTTACGTAAAGATGATGCTATGTAACGATCTTTCCATCCTGGCGTTTGTGATGGGTTAGTTACATTTTCTCCATATCTTTCTTGTAATGACTTGATACGATTCGTTTCCTTTAATGATTGATCAGTGTTTACAATTCTTTTACGAATCGTTTCTTTAGATTGCTTTTTATCAAATTTAGGGGTAGCTTGTTTTTTTCTATAATCTTCATCAGATGACCTACAACTAAATGAACAGAATCTAGAATAGCCGCATAATCCTCTGAAAGTAGTTTGATTTCCACATGTTTTACAAATGCCATCGTTCTTCTTTTTTAGAAATGCATCATAATAAGTTTGTTTACTATATTCTTTGTGTTGATGTCTAACATGTGCAGCTAAACTTTTATAGTTGTTAATTTCTTTTTTACATAGTTGGCAATTCATAAGAATTTTTTGTTATTTTTGTATAAAATATATTCTATTTATCAATAAACATTTAGTTAAAATGAACATTTTTGTATTAGATCTTGACCCTAAGCTTTGTGCTCAGTATCACTGCAGCAAGCATATTTGTAAGATGATTGTAGAACATAATCAGATTCTTGGTTCGATTGCGTACACCGCTCGTGGCATCAACAAGAAAAAAGAAATCACACCCGAGTTTGTACAAAACGTCTTTGCAACCTTTCCTAGGCGTGACACAAACAATGAACCAAAACCTTACGGAATTGGATTCGCCAATCATCCATGTACAAAATGGGCAGCAGAAACAGTGATGAATTATTTTTGGCTGTGCGATCTTAACCTAGAGCTTTGTAAAGAATACACAAGAAGGTACAAAAAAGTGCATGCGGGAGAAAAAATCACCGAATGGTACATCAAGAAATTTCCGAATCTTCCTGAGAAAAGTCTTACTCCATTTGCACAAGCAATGCCCGATGATTGCAAAGATCCTGACGCAGTCGTCGCATATCGAAATTACTACATCAAACATAAAGCAAAATTCGCCAAATGGCCCGAAGACAGAATTCCTGAGTGGTGGCCTTTCAAAACAAACTAACATTATGAGAAATAAGATACACATACCCATCAGCGTCGAAGAACTTCAAAGCCTATCCAGAATAGAATCTGAGTCAGAGGCTCACGCTTTTCTACAGACTTGGTACGGAATCGACCCATCAAGAATCGAAAAAATCGAAACAGTCGGCACCAACATAAATGAGCCAGTCTTAATCATCACAATCAAATACCCAAGATAAATGAACACAGAAAGAAGATACAGGCTCTATGGATTTGTTCCCTACAATCTCAGCGCGATCCAGCAAGGAATCCAATTTGGTCACGCGGCAATCGAGTACAGCATTGCTTTTCAAGGAACACCCGAGTACAAGCAGTGGTCAGAAATCGATAAGACGTTCATCATCCTAAACGGTGGAACAACCAACACCAACGAAGAAAGGTTAGGGTCGTTGAACACTATTGAAAAGACTTTGTTCGATAAGAGAGTCAACTATGCAACGTTTCACGAACCTGATTTAGGAGACCAACTCACAGCTGTCGTAATGTTGGCGGATGATAGAGTCTGGGACAGAGAAAAATATCCTGATTTTTCTGGGGGGCACATATCTGCAGGATGGGGACCAGCTAAACCTGCCAACTTCAACGGCGAATACGACAGGTGGTTGAGACAATTCGGTGAAACAACTGAAGAAATCGAACAAATAACTTTCCTCAGAGACTACCTAAAATCTTTTAAACTTGCATAAAGAAGCGATCATAGCTAACGTCGAAGCTGTCACTCGAGAGCGGTTTGGAAAAGATTTTCAATACCGGCCAGGACAGCGCGAAGCAATCATAGATATCCTAGATTCTTACTATAACAGTGCGATCGACACCTACATACTCGAAGCTCCTACGGGAAGCGGAAAGTCATTGATCGCGATGATCGCATCTTCTGTCCTTGAAAAGGATAACAAAAAAGGCTACATCCTGACGAGCGAACTTGCTCTCCAGGATCAGTACAACGCTGACTTTAAGCGCTATGGACTAAACTGGGGTTGCATCAAAGGCGGCAACACATACCAATGTGCTGTCAATTTTCAACCGTTTTCGATGGGCGAATGTAGATTGCAAAAACTATCATACGAGCAAGCCGAAGAACTTGATTGCTTTGGCGAATGTGGTTACCTACAGAATCGCAAAAAAGCCATCAAGTCTCCAGTTTCACTGTTGAACTATTCGTATGCTTTGATTCAGCGCAACTATGTCGAAGACCAACAGCTAAAGAAAGGAAAGTTGCCTCCGTTTGAAAAACGTGATTTTGTTTTTTGCGATGAAGCTCACGGATTGATCGACATTGTCCAGGGACACTTTGCTCCGCGAATCAACCAAGAATTGATCGATGCTGTAAAGTACCTTGATTCTTTTCAACAAAAGAACGGATACGGAAGCGCTCAGCTCGCTCCACAAATCAACTCGGTCGTCTTTTTGATGGAATATGAAAACGACAAATCAGTCGTCAAAGATCAGCTGAAAACCTTGTACGGATATTTGCTGACTCAGATGCAAAAGAACGCAATCATGAGCGAAGGCATTTCGAAAAAGTACGAGAATTGGAAGAACATTCCAGCGGACCACCGAAAAGCAATGTCATCGGCAGAATTTACCAAAGACGCTTTTTGCAAAGTCGATGATTTTGTGAAGATCATCGATAACGTAGGACATGATAAGATGGTAAAGACCGTCAGTCCAACGATCAAAGACACGAATGAAATCGTATTGAACTGTGTCGAAGAAGGCTACATGGTGGACAAGCACTTCAGCCAAAAGTTTGGTTTCAAAATCTTGATGAGCGCCACGATTGGCAGTCCTCGTTATTTCATGAACGCAATCGGCTCAAAAAATGTCCGTTTCAATCGCATTCGTAGCCACTTTGATTTTACAAAGTCTCCAATCTATTTCATGCAAAACAATCGCGTGACTTACAAAAACATGGAAGACGTCGTACCTAAGTTGGTGCAGTGTGTATCTGATATTCTTGCTGAGCACTATGATAAGCCAGGCATCATACATAGCGGATCATATTCACTAGCAAAGAAAGTCTGGATGGCCTTGCCCGGCAAGCACAAAGCGCGGATCAAGTTGTACGAAGGATCAAGTGAAAAGATGGCGGCAATCGAGTCCATGAAAAGCAATACGATCGTCATGGGTCCGAGCCTGACGACGGGATTGGATTTGAAGGATGATCTCAGTAGGTTGCAAATCTTTCTGAAAGTGCCTTACCCAAGCCTAGGCAACAACTTTGTCAAGGAAAAGATGAATTACTATCCTGATTGGTATCGCTGGAGCGCTAGCGTACAAATATTACAGGGCATCGGACGTAGCGTGAGGTCAACCGATGATTGGGCGATTACATACATCCTGGATGGGTGTATGAGTGACCTGTTGAAAGATCCTTACGCATTTGGAGATGATTTCCGGAATCGAATAATAAAAATAGAAAGTATATGAAACTAGTCACAAAGAAAGCATTTTTAGTAGTTTATAGTATCTTATTGGGAGTAGCCGTGAGTGCACAGAATGACACTGGATTGACTTCTAGAACCATCCAGGATTGTTCGCTGGGAATAACACTAAGCGGTGGAAGCAATCCATTGTACGGAGGAAACTTTAAGTACAATTTTGCAAAAGACGACTCTCGTTATTCATACGGCTTCAATTCTTCAGGAATGTTGAACTGGGTTTCCGCTGCAAATAAGACCACGTTGACTCGAGAAGAAGGCGACTTGATGTTGTACGGATTCAAAGACAGCAAACAAAAGGTACATTTGTTGGCGTTTGGCGAAGTTCAGCATTCATTGATGAGATTGATCTCACAGAGGGTAGATGCAGGTGTTGGACCTTCGATACACTTGGAACCAAAAAATACCTACATAAGCTTGTCCGAATGTCTGCTATTCGAAAGCACACAGCGCTATGGAAAATACCGGTCGAATTACACGGTCTTTCGTGCATCGACTCGAATACATTTGATCTACAAAACACCGGCGGGAACGTTTTCAACAATCACAATGTTGCAACCCGCGATTTATAATCCAAACGGTGAACAGCTCGGAAACTTCTTGATACTGCGTTCATCGAACAAATTTGACATTGCCACCACCAGCAAACTTAGTCTAGGGATTGGGATCGACGTCAACTATGAAAAGTTTTCGGAGTTCATCGGAGTCAAAACTTTGGATTGGGGAACTAATGTCACCTTCACGTATAAAATCAACAAATAAGATATATGGAAAAGTGGACAGAAGAAATGGTGACCGAGTTTGGTGATTACTTGAGAGAGCGTGTTCTTTTTTACAAAGAATACTCCGTAGATATCGAGACTCAGAAAGCAAATTTCTTAAAGTCCAAAGAAGGACCTAAGAAAATGACTCGTGATGATTTAAAGCGATATGAACACAACATGTGTGTTGGGCAGCTGCTGGAATTCATCGAAGAGCACGACATTTCCAAAGATGCGCTTGTCCTGGTGCAGAGAATCGAAGACCGTTATTTCGAAAGAAATAACTGGGATGTATATGAAAAAGACCAGACAATGGGAGGTTTCCAGACCACTGCCCAATACCACCCAGCTTGGTGCCCAGTTTTTTACAAGGATGAAGGAAAAGATTTATTATTCATTGACTTACACTACTAATGAACAGATACTTATTTATAGCTATTATTTTGATGACTGTTGGGCAAGTAATCTCTTTTTTACAAGTACAGTCACAATTTTTCTGGGAATGGAGCAAGAATCATCCTTATATCATGTCCCTTTTAGGATTGCCGCTATCTTATCTGTTAATACTCTCAGTGAGGTATTGCGCAATGGGATTCGGCGGTCAGATCTGGCCGGGAAGATTGATCGGTTTTGCAATCGGTGCAATCGTTTTCACCGTTCTTTCATGGGTCATTATGAAAGAGCCTCTTAATACAAAAACAATCATTTGTCTCATACTCTCCTCCGCTATTCTCGGAGTACAAATCATTTGGAAATAACATGGACATAGACGTATTCAAACGAGTCGTAGAACTCTTGAAATCTACACAAGAAAAAGACTTGGCAATTTATAAGTTAGGCATAGATTTAACTAATATCAACGAAGGCTATCAAGAAATAATCAGTCATCTGATTGGCGCTTATTATGGTCCAGAAGGCAAAGAAACTTTCGAGTGGTGGTGCTACGACAAAGAATTCGGTGCACGTACTGATTTGACTATGACAAATTCAGACGGTGTCGAACTTTGTCAAACAATCGATGACTTACACCAGTACCTTGAAGACACTGCTGCACCCTTTTCATACAAGTTGCCGCACAAAATGACAGACGAAGAACGTGCTAATTTCATGAGCACAGTATTTAACACCAGTCTTTAGACTACACGAATCGTCCAGAAATCACTGGCAAGATTGCTGTTTGTAAGATATGAATACGGAATGTAGAAATGTCCGTGATCTCCCCAGTTTGGTCCCCACGAATTGCGAACAATAAACCACTGATGAGCATCATCATATCCAAGACAGAAACAAGCATGTCCTCCGAGAACATAGTCTCCAGGTTGTGGCATCGGAACAATTCCCGTGTTTGTCACAGCATTTGATTCAAACGAAGCATACACGGTAAAACCAAAGACAAATCCAAATCCTGCTGCAAGGCAAGATTTTAAGTTGTTCAACACCGTGTTATCAAGTCTGAGGTACTGTGATACTTTGTGAGTAAGTGCATGCGTATATGAAATAGTAGGAGGCCTTTGGCGAAACTTTGATATCAAATATGGCCAATCGCTCTCAGGAGCGACTCCTTGCTGATTGACGGTTTTAATTCCATCGCGGATATAAGCTCCAGCATCGTAATTTACAGTGCCTTCGAGCAAACGCTCATTGTAATAAATGAAAAGTCTTGATGGATTCAACGCAGCTTGGTGCTGATTGATACGTTCAAAATCATACGCCATCGCAATCGCGTTCGATGTGCAATTATGCACAAAAACGCCAGCATCTATAGCAAAATTATGATATTTTTCTACTGTTAGACAATATACATCAGAAGTTTCAACAACGTCTTCTATTTTTATTATCTTATGATTATAATTATCAATAGCAATTTTTAGTTCATTGACATTTTCGAAATATTTGAATATTGTTTTAAACTTTACAACGTTTCCACCTTTTTGTTTTCTTGCAAACCAAGATTCTTCATCAATGTTTTTGTTAGCAGAAAGAATGTCTTTAGCCCATAAAATGATTTTATTTTTTACTGAAGTTTCACTTAATTTTTTGCCAGTTTTTTGTAAAGTTTCTATATGTTTGTTTTTAAATTCTGGATCATTCCAAAGCTTTAAAGAAGCTTCTTGCATCTTAACTTTATGTTCTGGAGTATTACACAACTCTTTTAATGATTTCCGGGCTTTTTCTCTAACAATTGGATCTTTTCTTCCAATTTCTAAGCCAGATGTCATATTTTGATATTTCTGAGGATCTGCTGCGGCTGCTGACCGGGCTGCCTTTCCAGCTTTTGATGCTGCGCCTGTGTTCCAATTAGGATTGTTTAAATATTGTTGTGTGATTACTCTTTTGCTATGCTCTTTTTGTTTATCCGTGCCGTTCCAATTTCGAAACCCTAAATTTGCTAAATTTGCATGGTACATCCAGTGTTCATGCAATCCCATGAACACTAAATTTTCAGGATCATTATTTAATTTGTTAAAGTCTTTGTGATGAACGCACTTTACTTTTTCATCGATATAACTTATATGTTCTTCATGTAAATTGTACGCAACTATGCTATGTGTAGTATGATATTTGTTATCATAATTAGAAAAACACATTTCGTAACCATTTTTATTATGCTTTCTGTACAAAGGCATTAGAGAATCTGTGATTAATAAATCTTTAGCTTCTTTGTATGATCCATCTCTAAGCATGAATTGATGTTCTGGCGTACAAATTATCTCTGATCCTGAATCCAAAGTTAATTTAATTATTTTTTTATTAACGCCTGTTAAATGAGCAGTTGCCTTTCCAGGAACTATTTTATGGTTTTCATCTATCGAATAAACATAAAAATCTCCTCTGGAGCATAATTCTTTAATTGAAACAGATTCGCCATTTAACAATGGTATTTGTGTATCAGGATGAAAACATGATCCTAGTTGCCCCTGGTCATATATAGTCGAGAACATTGTTCTAAGATCGACTTTTGTCGGCAACGGAGTCGTTGAAAGCGCAGGAACGAATGCGTGATCTCTATGATCAGGCAAGTCTGGTCTCCATGAATATTTTCTTTTCATTTGGATGAGTGTCTTTTTTGTATATATCATAGTTGTTAATAACAATTGTTCTCAATAAGAAAATTGAATTATATTTGTAACAAATAAAAAGAATGAGCAAAATAACTGTAGGACTTTTTGGCACATGTGGGGACTCAAAGTGGAGAGAGCCTTTTATTGAAACCTGTGAAAAACATTTAGAGGTTGATTACTTCAACCCAGTAGTGCCAGTGTGGGATCCTACTTTTGCGGTGCAAGAAGCCGAACACTTGGTAAACGATGACATCATCTTGTTCCCTGTGACTGGTGAAACCTATGGTGAAGGAAGCTTGGCTGAGACTGGGTACTCGATCTCGCAGGCCCTGAGGTCCAATAAGAACCGTTATGTAGTGGTATATGTGGAGCCTCAAGTCCACAAGGAACTGGAAGATGCTGATAAAGCCAAAGCAACGACTTCGAACAAGATGAGAGCCTTGGTGCTTGCTCACCTCAAACGCCAAAAGGAAATGTATCCAAACGTGTTTGTCGTTGACTCTATGGACGGAATGCACACAGCGATGATACATTTGATCGCTGCTCTGAGAATAATCAATCAAATCAAGACACTTAGTTAATAACTTTTTGAAAATAAATTTTTCTAGTTCAAATAATTAGTTTATATTTAACTATCAACAAAAATATTAATTATGCCTAAAATTTATAAATGTGGAGGTTGCATAAGAGACGGGCTTCTAGGAATCCAATCAAAGGATATTGACTTTGCGTTCGTTCTTGACGATTTGGATAAAACCGTCGAGGAAGGATTCTTGGAAATGGAGAAATGGATGTTGGATCGTGGTTACACAATCTTTTTGTCCACTCCCGAAATGTTCACAATTCGTGGTAAGTTTCCAAAGGATCACAAGAATGCTGGATTGGTCGCTGACTTTGTGATGGCTAGAAAAGAAGTTGGATATGTTCCTGGCACTCGCAGGCCTATCCTAGAACTAGGAACTATCGAGGATGATTTGATTCGCAGAGATTTTACTGTTAATTCACTTGCCGAAGATGAGGACGGTCAATTGATCGACCTGTTCGGTGGTGTTGCCGACTTGGCTAGCAAAACTCTAAGGACTCCTCTTCCTGCTGAGCAGACTATGATGGATGACCCATTGCGAATCCTGCGGGGCTGGAGATTTTTTATCACAAAAGGATTTGAAATTCATCACACAATCTTCGATGCGATGAAACAACCTTTTATTCTTGAAAAATTAGAGCATGTAGTAAGTAAAGAAAGAATTAGAGAAGAATTGTTTAAGATGTTAAAATTCGATTCAATAAAAACTCTTAAACTTCTTCATGACATGGATCAAATGGTACCGGGCTTATATGAAATCATCTTAGGAAAAGATCTTTGGCTTCTTCCAACCTTTCAAAAAAAATAATCATTTCTTTATTAAAATTCTTCCTTTTCTGGAAGATGGATAATTATGTTTTTTTCCTTTCCCACTTTCTGAAATTTTTCTTTTACGTTCTTCAGAAAGTGGGACATTTTTATTAGCATCGGATAATTTTTGTTTAGTTTCTTTTGAATGATGTTTTCCTAACATTGGAGGTATTCTAGTTTTTGCATGATTGGATAATTTTTGTCTGGATTCAATGCTAATATTTATTGTACTTTCACCGCCATCTGTCATGTTTACTAAGTTACCTTCATTTAAATCTTGTCTTCCATAGTATTTAATAAGTTTAATTTCTATTTCTTGAGCTTCTTCTATTTCGATATTATCATAGAGAATCTCTACTGAGTAATCCGTTTTTTTAACTATGGTATGCCAATGGCGATTTCTACTTTTTTTGGAATAGGCTCTTTCTGTATTGTGTCCTATTCCAATATAAAAAATTGAATTATTATCTAATCTGATATGTGTATATACAATTGCCATTTTGATTTTTCTATATTTTATTTAATGTTGATTATGAATGCGCTTCATTTTTTGATAATGTAAAATCTTTTTTTCGAAAGAGCGAATTAAAGAAAGTAAATCATTTTCGAGTTTATCATCTATATTCGTGCCTTCAATTTTTTTAAACAACTCTTTTTCTAACTTATAAACATCTTCATCTACATAGTCATATTGTTTATTACTTTTAATTATAACATTGATTTTCCCTTCTCTGACATAATTTGATAAAGTCTGTCTTGAGATATTAAGAATTTGTAATGCTTCCTTAGGTTTCATTTTAGATTATTTTTATTGTTTTATATATCAATTTATGAATATGAAAAATGTACATTTTTATAAGTTTGTTAAAAACTATAACAATTATATGAATATAATTGATTAAATTTGAATATAAAAAAATTAAAGAATAAACAAAAAACAAAAATATGAAAGATGAAAAACTAGTGAAGGCGTTAAGAACAGCCTTCCTGGAAGGAGAAATCACTGAAAGCTACCTTCGAAACTTATTGGATAGAAATATGTTGAGCCTCGAAGAATTCGTAGCTATTATCGAAGAACCCTTTAAAGACATTTAGCATGAGAACAAAGAAGGGCACCTTTCACCTGGATGAAGATGGCAAGTATTATGTACATTACAGGGACCCACAAGTGGGAGAAGGAGTGGAAAAGTTTGTCCTCAGTGAGGATGACCAATACAATAGAAAGCTCTACTTATGGGAATCCATGTCGATGGAAGGCGAGGAAGTAGAATTCGAACTTCGTAAGAGATTTCTTGCTGGCAAGACCGAGTACTTTGCTCGGCTAGTGTGGAATGAAGAAAAATATTCTTTAGAAGATGTTTTACAGGCTGCAAAGTACGGTTATGAATACCGAGAAACCACAGCGCATCCCGAGGAACCTCTTCCTACAGGAAATGTTCTTCAATGGCTAATGGCCAGAAAGAAGATGACAAAGCTTCCTTTAACTTGGTTAAAATATAAACAACTATGAGTCAACATTGGATAAAATCAGACACAATTTTTGAATTAGAAGTTCGTCCAGAAAGACCAACTTCTTATAAATGGGTTCCAGAAAGGAAGAAGAAAATTTCTATTTGGAGCAGTGAGACCGAAACGATAGAAGGAGGATGGGAGAGGTACGATACGTCTCACCCAATAAGCACAGAACGTCTTCTTACTAATAATAAGGAACTAATGATGAAAGGGGAAGAAATTTGGTACAAAGCTGAATTGATTATTCATTTCTCTACTGGCAATAAGGCTGCACATTACAAAAGAACGTATTTCAAATCAGAAGACGAAGCAGCAATATATGCTCAATGTATTGCCGATAAATTTCCTTACGTATATTTTCAAAAATAGTCATGAACATTTACTTAGCAGAAGTTGAATATCGCATAGAGCGCTACATGAGACCTTCCAGCGGAACTTATAATGCAGTTCGGCTTGTACATGCAGAGACTCTTGATGAAGCTAGAGACAAGGTAAGAAAACATTACGAAGAGAAGACCGTGGAGTACGATTGCTATTACACCGTCTGTGACCTAGTAGTAACTGAACCGATAATTTAATCATCATGTTGAATAGAGTACTTGTTTTTGTGGATGCAAACGGAAGAATCATGCCTCTCATTGATTTTCCACACAATGACATTGAAAATGGTCAACCCGAAGTGCACTATCACGCTGACATGCGATACGTTGACTTTAAGAATAAGAGCACTGAGACATATACTGATGACTTGAGAATAAGCCTTCCCTTGAAGGCAGGTGAGAAACTTGAGTGGAGAGAGCTTCCTCTCCTACATCCAGAAGAACACTACATCTCTCCACTGAAATTGATTGTAAATAGCAAATTGAAGCATAAGTGCATTCATAAGGGTAAGTGTCCACATCGAGGTTATGACCTTTCAGGTGTTAAACCCGCAGGAGGAGCAATACAATGTCCTATGCACGGACTAAGATTCAGTGCAAGCAATGGAAATCTTCTGTATGATGATGAAGTTTTCCTGAAACAATCAAAGGTTGCTACAGAGGATTACCATCATAATACAATTCATTACTAAAAAGAAAAGATATGGACGTAGGATTAAACAATCGTAACATGTTTGAAGATGAAGATCTGAAAGATGTCGTCTTCCTGGTAGATACATCATGGGGAAAAGACACCTTCAGTCTATGGCAGGAATGGTCTCGTGAATATGCAGAAAAATTCGGTTACAAGAAAATACCAAACATTCCGGGAAAAGACATCACTCATCCTCATCTAGCTGACATTGACAATTACATTCAATTGCACAACAAAAAAGTCGATGAAGACCTCAGTCATCGGGTTGATTGGGATAGCCTGAGATACGGTATCTCCCTTCAAATTGGAACGCTGGATGATAGACCTATCTGTATTCAATTCACCTTTGTTCGAATCAATGGACATAAAATTGCCTTCTATGAAGGATCTTCTCAGTTAGTCGATCACAAAATGATCGAAGACTGGTTGATCGAAAGGTTCCAAAGAACCAATGATGGATATGCTCGTTGGAACCATGTAAATTCTACAAACTTTCATAATTGTGTCAATTCTCTAGACAGGATGGACATAAAACCTCGAAACACAACTTACAAAAAATGATAGAAAAAAACGCGCAATCGCTATTCGTAGACAAAACCGTTGCAAAAGAATTTCGTGAATGGTTTCGTTGGAAGTACTCATGGTATGCAGATTTAGATACCATGAATTTCCCTGGATTCCCACCTCCACTTGACCATTACGAACCTGGTCGAGATGTACCAAACACATGGTGTACATTTTGGGATTGGGATGGAAATAAAAAGGAAGCTCCTTGGGGATGGGACAATCGTCTATGGCATTCTAGTGAAAAGATCTCTACTCAAAAGTTCTTAGACACTCACTATGCCGAGTACAAAAAACAAACCAGCCTACTCGAACCACAAAAGCCGATAGATCTTAATAATTGGTCGCTGTTTGTAACTGAAGACTTTCAGGAAGATTTCGATAAATGGTTTAGACACTTCTTTTCTCATAGAGACACAGATAATAAATCGACAAAATGTAACGGAAAGACCGATTGGTTTAATTGTTACATTGAAGGAGACGGAAAACCAGATTGGAGGTGGTCTAAAGCTCCTGAGCTAACCAGTAACGGGAACGTAATAACAGCGGATCATTGGAGAGAGTGCTGTTGGAATCCGTTTAAAGAGGATACCAAGAAGACGAAACCTGTAGAAATTATGGCGCCAGAACGTGGAGCTCCGGTGTTGTTCTATCTTAATGGTCCAGAACATAAATTTGACTCTAACAGAGTCTATCATTGGGATTTGTGGATGATGAGGTTTGTGCAATACTCTCGCATAGACGGCAGGCCAGTTTTTGAAATGAGCAAGCATCCAGGATATAATCCAGATCAAATCGCTTTCGGTGAACATCAATATCCTCTAAAGGATGTCATCAATTACTGTCTACAAAGCATAAAAAAGCATGATGACTTTGAATGGGATTTTGAGATATTAAAAGCTCTGGAAGATGTGTTGCCAAAGAAATCAATATCATCCGAAACTTTTAAGCAGATAAATGCTGAGGTAGAAATACAGAAAATGGAACTGCTAATGCACGGAATCGATGTGACCGATAAAATCAACAAAATCCTAGACGAAGAGGTAACAACGGCAATGGTAGAAGATATTCAACGGAAATATTCTGACATCAAGTCTGAAGAAGAGGCCAAGAAAAAACGAAGATTGTTTTGTTAATTATTAAAACTTAAATCAATTATCTATGAAAAAAGAAAAAGCCTGGCCGACTCGAGAAGTCGCTACTCGATTCGGTCAGTGGATGAGCCAAGATGTAGGCAAGCCTAATTCGTATGGCTATTATGGCAAAATGGGTAGCGGCTATGAAATGACGATCGACCGGCTGTACGAAGTGTTTTTGATGAACAATGGCATCGATCCCGATCAAACCATCGAAACACCATCAAGAAGTTTACCAAAACGACTACTGCTAGGTTGTTAATAACTTTGTATCCCGAGATTTTCTAGTCTCGGGATTTTTTATTATATTTGATCTATTAAAAAGTAATATGAAAGAACAAAAAGTCGTAATCACAGATTCTGGTGAATCCATCAATATGGACATTAAAGATGGCTGGAGAGTCGTCTCTGTCACCGCACAGCACGTCTCAGTGTCAACCAACGCTCATGCGGATTATCTTAAAGAATTTGGTAAGTTTTGTTTCGTCTTGGAAAAATAATCGCAATGAAAAAGCAAAGAACATACATCAATAACTACAACCGCAAAGCTCGGTACGATTTCGAGTTCATACGAACATTGAACGCAGGAATCAAATTGCTAGGCTCGGAAGTCAAAGGAATCAGGGACTTAAGCATGTCTTTCGTCGATTCTTTCTGTATCTTTACCGACGATGGCATCGAGCTTCGGGGATTGCACATCGATTCACCTGGGTGGACCGAACAGCATGATCCCGTGAGGAACCGTGTGCTCTTGTTGAAGAAAAAAGAAATCACGAAGCTTAAGAACGAATTCGACACTGGCATGAGCATCGTTCCTGTGAGGTTGTTCGAGACCGAGAGAGGGCTGTTCAAGCTAGAAATTGCTTTGGCTCGTGGCAAAAAGACATACGACAAACGCGAATCCATTAAGGAGCGTGACATCAAACGTGAAACAGAAAAACAACTCAATGAGCGCAACTACTAATCCGGCAAAAGTGCCGATGGCACAAAAAATATTGCTAGGAATGATCGGTGAGCGGATCGTCGCACAAGTCCTGCGCAAACAAGGCTGTGTCGTTGAAGAATCTTTGAACGTCTTCGATACAGAGAAAGACATGTTGGTCGACGGCAAGCCTTGTGAAGTAAAGACACAAGTGCCGTTCATGATCGAGGACAGCTTTGGAGTCTCTCCGAACCAACTTCCCAAAATCATGAAGTGCCACCGTGTTTACTTTGTGACAGTCCCACTGCTTAGGCACGATGATTTGGAAGGATGCGTGTTTGAGCTGGACCCACAAGCGCCGTTTAAGTCTCACAGGCGGACTGTCGCTGGCGGCAAGGAAGTCGTTTGTTTTCCTCGAAGGCAAGACGCGATGAAGCAAATTTCAAGAGTCACCGACCCAGCGATACTCAAACAATTACGAACTCTCTCGACGAGCTACCTCTAGAACTTTTTTCATTACCTGAATATAACAATTATGAAAGACTATTCACCTGATAAAATAACAATCGAAAAGAATATTTTCACCAAGATTCGCTATGATCGTACATTTCAATGGCAAGACATCAAGCACCTGGATTTCGAGGATGAAGATGTACTGCGTATAGAATTCAACGAAGGATGGCACGAAGAAAATAACGGAATGGACGCTCATTTTGTCTGCTCGGTTACACGAAAGGTGGAAGAAACAGACGAAGAATTTGCCGAACGTCAAAGACAAATAAAGCGTGACGATGATTGGGCAAAAGAACGCAGGTTCCAAAGCTACTTAAAACTTAAAAATGAATTCGAAAATGATAATTAATGGACAAGAACGAGACTACATCGTTCACAACGACAAAGATGTAAAAGGATTTTACGCAAAATATAAGTTTTTAAGTAATTTTCACATCTGCCCAGTTTATTTCGAAGGCGAGTGCTATCCTTCGACAGAAAACGCATACATGGCAGCCAAGACATTGGATCTTGAGGCCAGAAAGCAATTTCTAAACATTGATCCCAAAGAAGCGAAAGCTCTCGGGCGTAAGATAACATTGCGTCCTGATTGGGAAGAAGTAAAGTACGACGTCATGGCGGCTGTGATATTCGATAAGTTCTATCGAAACCTAGACATTCGTCGGCAATTGATCGAGACAGGTGATCGCTATCTTGAAGAAACAAATACATGGAATGATCTTATTTGGGGGCGGGATCCTCAAGGAAACGGTGAAAACAATCTGGGAAGGATCCTAATGAACATTCGAACTTTTTGGCAAAACTTTAGAGAAGAAACAATATAAAGTATGATACACACTTACATCGACACAGAATTAGCAAAAGAAGAACTCATAAGAGTTTATCGAGAAAAAGGTGGAAAAATCTCAATCGCCTTTAACTTTAACACCGTGCACTATAATGAAGTAGGAGCCGGGGAGCATTACGACAAAATTGTCAAAGTCCTGAAAAAATTGAATGAACGTGGCGCAAAACTGCTTTGCTATCATCCCGATGTTGATAGAAATAGGCATTTTGATCATCCTTCAGTCGAAAGAGAATTGTATCTTTTAAATTTGGACGCTGTTTTTTGTAGTTCATACCCTGATGACGCTGATTTGATCGTAGATCAAAGATGTGGACTTGCGCAGGTCTATGATGAAATGAAAACTCTCTGTCAAATTGAAATCGATGAATTATGAAAAAACTACTTATTGTCATAGCATTTTTAGGTGCTTCGATGAATTCTTTTTCTCAAATGAGAGACGCTCGATATGACTCTCTTAGATTAGAGAACATAGACAACACACTAAAGAACTACGGAAAGCAGAACGTAATATCGGACAAATTGACATTGGCTTCGATTGTTCTAGTGATTGTCGGATCGGCTTGTAATATGAAGCCGACTCCGATGTTGGTTTCTACTTCTCTTTTTAGTCTTGCAAATTTGATAATCTCTTATAAAGCAGACTTACATTTATCCAAACACAAAAGTAATTAACATGAATATTTACAACTTAGTAGTAATTAATCATGGTAAAGATCGATCAAACAAGACGATTCAAGTTTTAGCTGATAGAATTGCCACAGGCAATGAGTCTATCTGGTTTTATGCAAACAATGAACTAAGTGCCATGTACCCAGCAGCTTTGACGATAATCCAAAGCATTACCAAAGCTGAACCTGTCTATGCAAGCAAAGAAAGTGTCGATGAAGAGATCCTTACAAAATTCGCACCAAACATTCAAGAACTATGAGTAGGAGAATTTTGTTCTTAGACATCGACGGGATTTTGAATTGTGAAGAAGCCTATCGAAGAGGAGATTGCAAATATGTCGATAGGATCGATTCTAAAAGAGGCAAGACTCATCACCAATCGTTTGATCCAATTGCCAAAGGTTTCCTCAATAAGCTCATCGAACAAACCGGTGCTCAGGTAGTAATTTCTTCGACTTGGCGTAGTTCAGGTCTGAGAGTAATGAGAGAAATCTGGGAATTTGAAGGAATGAGTGGAGAAGTCATCGGCATCACTCCTAATTTTCGAGGCGATGTCGAAGGTTATACAATTCCTAGAGGTTGTGAAATCGATGCTTGGTTGAGAGACGAAAACTTCTGCCACATCAATTGGTCAAAAGACGAACAACTGAAATGGATGGAAAAATCTAACATCACGAACTATATCATCATCGATGATGATTCGGATATGTTATACGGACAACGAAATCACTTTGTTCATGTTCATCCATCTCCAAGAAACAAAAACGGCTTTTGCGAAAAGTACTTCAAAGAAGCTCTAACAAAACTATACGAAACTGTAATAACTCTAAACTATACAAATGACTGATTATTTACCTCTTCCTGGCGAACAATACAAACATTATAAAGGTGGCACATACGAAATCATTTCTCTAGGAACTCATACCGAAACTGGAGAAGTTGATGTCGTCTATCGATCTTTGAATTTTGGTTCAGTGTATGTAAGACCCCTTGCTATTTTTAACTCTTCATTGGATGTTGGTACCGAACCGAGATTTCGAAAAATTGAAAAATAAATTTTTTTAGTTCAAATAAATTGATTATATTTGTAATAACAAAAACAAATTAATTATGAGACAACATATCAAATTAGACATTTTGGCTAATCAATACTATGTTGATTCGAACGGAAGAAAAAACTATTCAATGATGATAGATTTTTTGTTCGGATACGAAATCGAGTACATACAAAATGTCTTGGGTCTGCGAGTAAAACAGATAACAAATGGCTACAATTTAATAACATTTCCAAGCAACTTCTAATGAAAATAATAGTAGAAACACAAGAACTTAAAGATGAGCTAATTGCTCAGAGCAAATATGTACATGATTATTTGTACGTGAGAAGAAATCGTAAGAACGGAAAGTTATCCTTTCATGGATTGGATTCGGACAAAGCCGGAATTTTGATGCACATTTACACAAACCCAGATTTAATAGTAGTAGAAAATGAAGAATAATTTAATTCCGGCCAGCTTCGAGGAGTTTAGAATCGCTAATGATCCGGATGGAATCATGGATCCTGATTTTTTAGCCACTCGATGGGCACAAATTCAAAAGAAAGCAATCATCAAACGATTCCGAGCATGTTGGAATATGGATGATGTTAAAAAACTACTAAACGAATTAGAAAATGGGTAAGCAAGAAATTATAGACATCGTTACTTCGATGGGATTTCATCTAGACTATGATCAGTTCCACGAACCGATGAAAGAATGGATGAGGTTTCAATTGAAAGATGAGTTGGATGGTTATATGGGAATCAGATTTTAATAAGAATAAATTTAAAATTTTTAATTTTTTGTTAAATGGGACAACGAATAATTTTCCTGGATAATGATTGTGTAATTTGTCTACAAAACAATTGGGGTAAACGAGACAAGCTCATGAAGGAGTATCTGAAAGAGCATCCAGGAACTCTAATGAAAGACATACCGCCTTCTCATCGATTTGACGGATTCGACAAAAAAGCCGTCAAAGTCCTTAATGGAATTCTGCTTTTTACCGGAGCAGAAATTGTAGTTTCTTCGGATTGGAAACTTCACGCTTCATTGGAAGAACTCCAAGAATATTACTTAGCACAAGGAATTTCTAAGGCTCCGATTGCAGTGACTCCTAACATGTCTGACTTTGATCCTGATTCTTGTGGTATCTTTCAATGGAAGGGATGGCTATCGAGAATTCGAGTTTCCGAAATCCGTAAATATTTAGAAGAACATCCAGAAGTAACATCTTGGGTAGCAATCGATGATCTGCCTATGCACTTTGATGGATTGGAAAATTTCTTCTTGACCGATGACATAGGAAGAGAAGGCATCAAGAAATCAGGCTTGGCTGATAGAATTATTGCATCTTTAAACAAAGAAATATGTTAGACTTAATCACAAATTTCACTATCGAAGAACTTGTTGAATTAAAGGCTCAGATTGAAAACCATATTCATTCGTACAAAGATGAGCATCTATATATTTGTCGAGTTCGTTCTTACGGAAGACATTGGAACGAATACATCGGAAATGTGTATACATTGCAAGAATTATGTCATCGGTATAACGGTGATGAGGGCATCGTAGATGCATATTCTACAAACCCTGATCTTTCGATTGAAAACTATGGCGCCGTAATGTTCATAGAGTCACAAGAAGACTACGACAAATGGAGCAAAAGCGAACAGCTTAAGCAATACATTGCCAATGCAGAAGAAGCTCTAAATGAATGGGAAAACATAGACAGCTTACCCGCTCACGCACGTCCGATATTCTCGCCTAATATTACTCGTGAAGAAATCGAAGAAATGAAAGCTGAACTGGCAAAAGATGAAAGTGCTTTCACACCACCAAGAAATTACCAACCTGTTAATAACTTATAGCAAAATATTAAAACTTTTTCATTCACCCTGTATAAAATTTATACAATTACAAAAATTAAATTTAGAATTATGAGCAACAAGTTCACACAAACGCTAAGTGCTTCAAACGAAGCAATCATCCGCAACAGAGCGGCAATCCTTGCAGAATCTGCACAATCAGAAGCAGAATCTTTAGTACACTCCTTAAAGAAGGAAAAGAACAAGTTAGAGTTATCAATTTTGCAATTGACTGACTTGGCTCCAGAAACTTCTTTCTCTCTTCGTCCAGGAACTGCAGAGTTCGATGGTGCAAAGTGGGTTAAACAACTTCACGAAGCTCGCATGGATCTTAAGTTGAAGAAGATCGAGTTGGAAGAAGCGCAAACAATTCTTGACGAATGGTTCGCTGACGAAGACGCAGAAGATGAGGCTCCAAAAAGAGTTAGAAAACCTAAGGCATCAAAAGACACAAACGCTGAATAATGCTGAAAGTTTACTTTGCCAAATCTAACAGATGCTCGTGTGAAAGCGTAGCATCTGTTAAATCTAGGCTAAGTGAATGCGGTGTAGATGTCATCGAGCATGACTCTCGAAAGCCTTATACGGACACTGATCTTTTAAACTCAGATCATTTGTTTGTTCTGCCTGAAAAGCTACAAAAGAGCGCAATACCTGTCGGCAAAGGTTTGGCTTCTCAGATCGCTATATTTAAGAAGCATAAACCAAATGGAAAGATCTACATCATCAACGAAAAGACAACCATTGCTTATTGGGTTTCTGAATATACATCCCAGGATGTAATGGATTCCAATGATTGGGTCAATTACGGAAGAATCCATTTTGCCAGTACACAATGCACTCTTGGTCATGCAGTGCACCTGGTTGTATCAGACTATGAAGCCAATCGAATCGTCGACACATCGAAAGAGTACGCAAGTTCTTCACCGGTATTAGACAACTTTGGTTCCCTGTCTTCATTGAAAACAAAAGATGGTGATTACAACAAAGAGTTTGCAAAATCTCAAACAGCTGATTTCAGACGACAATTAGAAGAAGCAGCCAAACAGGTGAAACCTAAAGCAAAAGCGCCAGCCGTTGAAACTGTTGATAGCAATGCTGAGGTATCTAGGCCTCATTCACGTAGATTATTATTAGCTTAGTTTTAAACAATTCCAAGATCCGGGTAGCTCTTGGATCTTTTTTAATTTTATCAACATGAAAAAACACATATTCGATTACAATTCAACAAATGCAAGAGTCTATCGATGGTTCTGGTTTATGGACAATATGCCTAACTTATGTCCTTATTTTTGGAAGTCGGTCATCATGTGGATTCTAATGATCCCAACTCTAGTTTTGTCTTTACCTTATATGATTGCAACTTTTCTAGGAATAGAAAAAGCAAATGACTGGTTCGAAAGAATCTTCGGAGGAGTATTTTTGTGGTTGGCTACATTTGCAGCGTACATGGTTCTGTGTGCAATCGCATATCCAATCCTTCTACAGTTTCATTATCCAATCTCACGTCATGTTAGAGATCCAGCATTAGCAGGCACTGTCTTACTCGTCGGTGTTACTCTTATACTTGGTTACTTTTACATAGAAAAAGTCATAAAAAAGTACAGAGACAATAAAAAATCCAAAAAATACAATGGAGTTCCAGAAGAAAGAACTGCAAATTTATTAATCGAAGGTATCAAATCTTTTTATCACAAGCATTGCCCACAAATCGAGTGGAAAAATGCACCAAACAACAATTAATCATGTCAACACTTATTATCAGTTTTATTGTCCTAGCGATCATCATTGGGATCGCGTATGTAGTAACATCACACAAACACGAAGAAGTCACCGTTCAAGTCGAAGAAACACCATCGCCTCTAAAAGGTGGTGAGAGCATGCACTACGCATCCAGTGTAGTCATTCCTTTTGGACCAGCAACTACACATCCAACACATGAAATTCAATCAAAAGAGCGTGTTCATAGAACTCCTGTTGAGACAAGATGGACAGAACCCACAATTCATCACATACACGAAGACTCTGATGATTCTGGAGATTTTGCCACTTCTATGCTAGTTGCCGAAATGACCGATAGCGCAATACTAGGCGCAGCGGTCGGTGGAGACATAATAGGAGCAATGATCGGCGAAGAAATTACAGAATCAAACAGAGACACTGATGATTCAGATGGCGTATATCAGTCTCCTGTGTACGAAGAAGACCAGCAAGACAATAGTTACACGCCTGACACAAGAGATGATTCAACGAGAGACGACTCTGATTCAAGCTCTCGAAGCTATAGTTCAGGGTCCGAAGACTAAACACATTGTTAATAACTTTTTGAGCCGAGACTTTATTGTCTCGGCTTTTTTTATTATATTTGTTATACAAAAACAATAAGAATATGGTGATAAAAGCAGCAATGGCGCTAATCTTTAATGAAAGTGGTAAGATACTATCGGTATCAAGAAAGAATGATCAGAATGACATGGGATTGCCTGGTGGCAAGCTTGATCCTGGTGAAGATTACGAAGATGCAGTGGTCAGAGAAGTCCTTGAAGAAACTGGTCTACGGATTCGTATCCTGAAAGATCTTTATATGAAAGAAGACAGTGAGGTGATGGGCAAGACTTTTTTATGTGAAGTCATCGGAACCACACCGACAGAATTCAATGACTTGCCCGAATCCGGAAGAGTCGCCTGGGTTAATTGGGAAGATCTTATTAGAGGATCTTTTGGTGAATACAATCGTTCTCTTTACTTTCATTTACTAACAGAAAAAATTTTGAGATGAGTTTACTAAAAGAAAAATACAGCATCGGAGTAATCGTTTGTCGCATGCAAGTACCGTACTTAACAGCATCGCATATTTCCTTACTTGAAACAGTGATGGATCGTCATCAAAGGACGATCATTTTCCTTGGAACAACGAACAAAGCCATTGATGAAAAGAATCCATTTCCTTTCGAGTTTCGTAAGCAAATGGTCGCAAGAGCAATCAAGTCATCAAAATCGAGCAACTGTGATTACACCATCATACCTCTTCCGGACAATGAAAATAACGGCGCATGGGTGCTGACTCTGGATCGCATGATCAAATCTTTTTTGGCATACGACGAAGAAGCAATTCTTTATGGCGGAAGAGATAGCTTTATTCCTTACTACAAGGAAGATGGCGGAGAATATGTGACTCGTGAATTAGAACCTAAGGACTATGATAGTGGTACTGAACTCCGAGAACTGATTTCTAAAGAACAACCTAAATATTCATATGATGCAGCTTGCGCAATCCTTTGGGCAATGAGGCAACTAAAAAAATAAGCAATGAAACTGTGGATAGATTATGTCGAAAATATCGAGGGAGAATATGTCACAATAGACAAGCTTAAGATTCCTAAAGAGTACATTCCAGGAGTAAAAGATTACGTTGAAACAAAATAAACATGTTAGAAGAAATCTACGATATTGCAAAAATACACCCTTTCAAAGTAAAAGGAGTCTATGGATTCGGTAGTCGAGTCTATGGAACAGCTTCGAAAGGAAGTGATAGCGACTTCATTATTGTCGGTAACGCATCGGCTCCTGAAGTCGAGTACAGCAATGATCGATTCAATGTGCACGTGATTGTTCCTGACCTTTTCGAAAAGTACGTAAGAGATAATCACATCAAAGCGGCAGAGTGCTTATTTGCGCCTGAATGGGCAAAGCTGAAAGAGTATCCAATCGAATGGGTCTATAAAGAAGCCAGCTTTAGACATAATATCTCACATACGGTGAGTAATAGTTGGGTGAAGTGTAAAAAGAAGTTGGCACAAGGAGATTATTACATCGGTGTCAAAAGTATTTTTCACTCTTTGCGAATTGTCGATTTTGGAATTCAAATTGCCAAGGCCGGAAGAATCGAAGATTTCTCATCTTCTAATTGGATATGGGAAGAGATCAAATCAAAGACTTGGACATGGGAAGAGCTCGATGAAAAATGGCGTCCATTGAGAAACGAAAGATCAACTGAATTTAGAACATTAACTTCGAAAGAACAAAAATAAATTTTGCCAGTTCGAAAATAATGATTATATTTGTAATAACAAAAACATCTAATTATGTACGTTAATTTATTTTACTTTTTAAAGAAAGGCAAAAAGCCTATCTATCGTGCTAGCAAAATGTACTCTTCTTTCGAAGAAGCGTTATCTTTTAAAGACATCGCACCGGATGCTGGATGGATCTACATAGGCACAGTTTCCTCTTTTGCAGTACCAATACAAACAAATTTTGTGTTAGTTGAAAGTGAAGATGGTTATATTTTTTCTGGACCCTTATCTACTAATCAAAATTAAGTTATGAAAAGATTTATGAATTGGATCGTTAAATTTGATAGGAGTTTTCCGGATCCTTGGATTGTCGATGGCGTAGAACAAGCAAGACCTGCAAATCAAATAGGATTTCTAATGGGAGTTGCCTTTACACTTGCTATGTACTTCATTTTAGAGAAATTTCAAATCATACATTAAAATGGCAAAGCTGAGAAAAATAAAATGGCGTCACCTTCCATCTGAGAACGGCTGGATGGGAAAAGTCCTCAAAGACGGAGTTCTTCACGAAGAATTTTACATTGACGGATTATGCAGCCTCACTAGGTTGCATAATGTGGACAGAGTAGAAACCGATGGTTTCAGAAGTCCTGATCATTATGTGATACTATCGGTCGATCACGCAAAAGACATTGCTCATGATTTGCTAAATGGCCTAATGATTGAATATCACGAAGAAAATCGCAGAACATACCAATCTATGCATGAAGGTACTGCTGGCCTAATCAATGAAACAAAAAAGTTTTTGGAATCTCTTAAAGAAACCGAAATACTTGAATGGACTCGAAAGAACTTCAAAGATTATGGAGAAGAACCCGTAGAAACGATCGAGCAAAAAATCAAATCTACATCGATCAAATGGGCAAATGAAAATTTCCCTGCTTATGGAGCTCCAGGAGTTTTATCCGAAATCTACGAAGAAGGTGTAAAATCAGAAATCGCAAAGGAATATTGGTACGAACAATTTAAAAAATCTCAAAAATGACAAGAGACGCATTAGGAACACGTATGAAGGAATATTATGAAGATAGGTATAGAATCTCTCTTCCAAGAAGAAGTAACGTGATAATTAGGGTGGATGGGCGTAGTTTTCATACATTCACTAAAGGAATGAAAAAACCATTTGATGTGGCGTTTGCAGAGGATATGGATGCAACAGCAAAATATTTATGTGAAAACATTCAAGGTGCTAAGATGTCCTACGTCCAGTCAGACGAAATCTCAATTTGGTTGACAGATTATGACGACATCAAAACTGATGCTTGGTTTGATTACAACATTCAGAAAATGTGTTCAATCGCTGCTGCATTGGCAACCGCTAAGTTCAATGAAATGAGATTGAAAAGAGGACTTAAAATCATGGAAGACCTTAGAGAACCTGATGAACTTTTTCTAAATTGGGACAAACAAAAACTTGCTCTATTTGATGCTCGAGTATTTGTAATTCCTAGCATAGATGAAGTGGTAAACTATTTCATTTGGAGACAACAAGACGCTACAAGAAATTCGATTTCTATGGCAGCTCAATCAATGTATTCTCCAAAGGAGCTTCACGGCAAAACTTCCAAAGAAGAACAAGAAATGATGTTCCAAAAAGGAACTAACTGGAACGACTATCCGATAAGGTTCAAACGTGGACATGCTTGTATTCGTGTCGAAAAAACCTTTAAAAGACAGAAAGGTGAAAGAGGTCCTGGAAAGGAGCTTACTCCTTCAGAAGCATGGGAAATTCTAGAGACTATCCAACATAAAGGAATTGAAAATGTCGATGTCGAAGTCTATAAAAGGTCTTCTTGGGTTGCTGACGAAAGAACTCCAGTTTTTACACAAGACAAGAATTACATCGCTCGTCTTTCTCCTGAAAAATAAATTTTTTTAGTTCGAATTTATTGATTATATTTGTAATAACAAAAACAAATACAATGAATGCAAATCAGTCTAAAATTATCGCTCTAGGCAAAAAGTTGTACAACTTAGCGACACAAGGTGTCGGCGGAGAACAGACATCCGCACAACAAATGTTGGAAGCTTACATGAAAAAGCACAACCTATCTCTCACCGACGTCGAGCCTTCGGCTCGGGTCCGTAGAAATATGAAAGGCATCAATCGCGAGATTTCTCAGATGTTCATCAATTTCAGTGCATCGATCCTAGGCAAAGATTTCGACATACGCAAACTCAACGGCAGAGGTTGGTACGCAATTTACGCAAACGATGTCGAATGGCTAGAAATTTCTGAAAAGTGGCCTGTGTACCGAAAAGAGCTTTGCAAGGCGTTGCTAAAGAAAAAGAAAGAGCAACGAAAAGAACAAGAACTCTTGGTTCACGCTTTCATCAGCAAGCATCGATTGTACCCAGCCGATATGGAATCAAAAGACCGCGAAGAATTGACTCCTGAGGAAATGGCTGATCTGATGCAAATGATGAGACTTCAAGGAGGACTTACCGACATCAATTTTTTCAAAAAACTTACAAATTAATACTATGACAGAATTTACTGAGTACACATTGGATGTATTGGCCATTGGCACATTTCTTTTCATCGTTGGAAGATTTATACTTCTTTACATGAATGGCTGCTTCACATACAAAGAAGAAATACATTCCGAAGAGTCTTTTCGTATCTCAAAGAAAGATGGATGGGGGTCTGTGAACCAAGACATCACACGGATCGTCACGAAGAGAACTTACGATAACGGAAGGATCGAGTTTAGGACCGAAGAATTCTAAAAATAAATTTTTCTAGTTCAAATATTTGTTTTATATTTGTTATAACAAAAACAAATACAAATGGATAGTTTAATTTGCACAAGGTTTAAATCATTAAGAAGTACATCACCGATTGCTGAAATTAGTCTGCTCGAGGTGCTTCAAGAAATAGGTTCCGATAAGTACAAGGAAAAAGTCTTAAAGATCAGGGCTGAAGAAAATCCTTCGAAATCCCCGTTGAAAGATTTGCTTCCAGTGTTCACACCTACGGGTAGGTTCAAACACCGTTCAATCGCAGGTCTAATCGAGTATAATGGGTTAATCTGTCTTGACCTCGACTATGTCGAGAATGTCACAGAACTTAAGTCTAGAGCCATCAAACTACCTTATGTGTACGCAGCTTTCATCACGCCTTCAGGCAAAGGACTTAAAGTCTTGGTAAAGACCGACGCAACTCCCGAAACTTATAAGACAAAGGAGTTGGAAGTCGCTGACGCTTTCTTCCACGATGCAGGACACATGAGGGATAAACATGCATGTGACATTGCTCGGATCCAATTTGTTTCGTACGATCCAGAAATTTACATCAACGAAAATTCAAAAACTTTTAATTAATCTATATGTATGTAGACTACGCAAAACTCGCAAAAGAGACTCTAAGAAGAGTCTCAAACATGGTTGTCAATTACGATCAATTGAACCAAAGTGCGATTGATCACATCATTGATGTAGCAGCTTCGGTGATGATGACTCGTGATAAGTATCAAATGGGTGGATCTTTCGTCCAAGCAGTCGTTCTTAACGATTTGGACAACACCATCAATCGTGCTGACACCGAATGCGCTTTGGCAATCAGGTATTTTGTCTATTGCAACAAATTTGTACATTTGCCGAAAGTATCTTAATCGTTGTTCATTTTTGGCCTGGATAAATATAGAGTAAAATTACCAGGCCACAATGAAAACTTATGCTGAATTCTTAACGGAAACTGCACACACAAGGAATCAAGAATCGATGACAATCGAGAAGTTGTCCGATATTCGCACGAAGATTATCAAGGTCATCTCAAAAAAGATTGGTATAACTCTTGGTCTAATGCAACAAACGGTTGTTATGATGCAGGAGCCGTATCCGCACATTCATTGTAAGTATCAGGAAATCGTTGATGGTCTTCCTGAACAAAATACTTTTTTGGCCGACGAATGTTGCCAAACTCTCGCAAAGTTGGCGACTGAATATGGATTAGAAGTCCATGTAGTCAAGCCCGATGAAGATCACGGAGCGCCTGGTGATATTATCGCAAAAGCAAACATTGCTGAATGCATATATTAGATACAATAAAAATATCAATCTATAATGAACACTGTCGCAAGAAAATTTTGGACTATAAGTGGGACTGGTGATTACCGCCCAGAATCAAACCCATTGGTAAGTTTCAACGCTACGTATGATGGAAACACTGGTCTATCTGTAACATCTGGAATAGCATCTGCTATCACAGCACTTGGGCCAACATCGGTAAAAATTCCTACTTGGAATGCTTACGTGAGCAGCGTGACCGGTACAACCGTTGTTTTAGGCGCATCTGGATATGGCGCATCTGGAACCTACGCGTTGCAGTACTATGAATTTACCAAACCTAGCGTTGCGTTTGACAAAGCAATCGCAGGAGTTCTACCAGTCGCTACGAGCCCAGGAACATTTTCAATCGTTGATGCGGGAGGAAATACTGCAACATTTGCAGCAGGATCATTGAAACAAGGAACTCTTTATCCAATACAGATAACACAAGTTCTTACAACGACCGCAAACGATTTTATCGGTTTCTCAGATTTCTAAGAACTAAAACGTTAAAGCGGTATATAAAAATAAATCTAACAAAAATGGATTTAAACACTATAAACAAATAAGGGCCCGATCTGCATTGACCGGCGGCCATAGTTCTTTAACATGCGGGTGGAGTTTGTCAAACACTCCTTAATCATTTGACAAAACAGTAAACGGCAAATCGAAAGAAAGTCGTATCGCTGAAGGTGATGCAATCCTTGCATCTATCTTCCAAACTGAGATGGCAATAGCTGCTTAGTGCGATTGGGTGTGAACAAGCCTTGAAACAGAATTTCACAAGCAAGTCTCGAAAGAGCTGGGGTTACAGGTGCAAGCCACACAAAATAAGTTGCAGACCAAGTTGTTTGCTGATAGGTTTCTCACAAATATCAAATCAGCTATTTTTGAAAATTTAGAAAAATTTATCTACGCCCGTGAATGAATGTGAAGGATATCCGAACGACACCCGATTTCATAAATCGGCGGGTCCACTACCACAAGACTCAACATTATGTTGAGTCTTTTTTTATGTCTGTACATAGATAAATAAGGTATGTCATCCCAATACCTTATAGAAAACCTCATACAATCTCTCTCCGGAAAAAGAGTACTTGTCCTTGCCACATCCAACAGATGGTCAGGGCACAAAGAGACGCCCAAGTCTACACAGCTTGCTCAAGAAGTCGCGACCAGAACAGGCGGCAAATTTATTGATGTCAGCAAACTTCACATCGAAATTTGTGAAGGAAATGTATCTACAGCAAAAGGAAACAATTGCGGTCTCAAAGATTCTGCACTCAAAGATACCGATAAAAATCCTACAGGCTACCACCGATGCTGGGCCAGTTTCAACAATGCTGATGATGAGCTTTGGAAAATCAGCAAAGAACTTTTTGAATCAGATGTGGTGCTATTCTTTTCATCTGTCCGCTGGGGGCAGACAAATTCCACGTACCAAAGGCTGATCGAGCGCCTTAATTGGATAGAGAATCGCTGGACGACTCTACAAGAAGACAACGTCGTAAAAAACATCTCCGCAGGAATCATACTGATAGGTCACAACTGGAACGGATCACAAGTCCTAGAAACTCAAAAACAGGTGCTTCGCTATTACGGCTTCATCACTCCTGAAAATCTTTCTTTCAATTGGCAATGGACATCCGATGCAAACGACGAGTCGGCTGCCGGATATGTGCAAGACCCTATCGACTTTTCTCACGACTTTGGACTAGGACCAGTGTTTGTCAAAGAAGAATATGCAAACTGGTTCAAAGGGTTTCCTACGTTTGCTGAAATTATGAACGAGGAAAAGATTGATCCTGAAATGGTCAACCTGTTTAAAATCGACCCGAGTGTTGTTCATGCCATCTCACTATATTTTCAAAATCACCCGGATGCGTTTCAGCATGAGCTCGAAGCGTCGAAAATCAACCCTTTAGAAAATCCAATTGAATATTTTAAGTACGAACTGAGAGAGCCTGAACACAAAAATGTTCGTGACTCTATCAACAAAACTGGAGTGATGACTCTCCAAGATTTTTACAACTGGTCAATCGTCAATGCACGAGAAGAAAGAGAGCGTCTTACAAAACATAAGTGATATATAATCTACTAAATACATCCCAATGAAAAAAGTCCTTTTTATTCTTAAACGCAAAGAAAATTACGGAACAAAAGATCACGGCCACATAGGTCTAAGCACAGGACTCTACAACAGCGCTTCTTTTGTGCACCAAATGTTACTGGATTCCGGTATAGAGTCTCATTTGCAAGTTGTCATTGACAACAATGACATTGACAGATACGTAACGAAATATCGACCTACTCACGTGATTGTCGAAGCTCTTTGGGTCGTCCCTACAAAATTTGCTGTCCTGTGTAAACTGCATCCAAACGTTAAATGGATCATACGCATCCACAGTGAAGTTCCTTTCCTGGCCAATGAAGGCATTGCGTTTGATTGGATTGGAGACTATATGTGTTTTAAGAACATCATCTTAGGAATTAATTCTCCAAGAGCATTTCAAGAAATTCGTCAATTCATAAAAATTGCAAAAGGGTGGGATGACAATCAATTAGCAGAAAGAATCATTTATCTACCTAATTTTTATCCACAAGAATATTATACCAAAGATTATTCATACCTGGAAGAAAAAGAAACGATCGATATCGGATGCTTTGGCGCTGTCAGACCTTTGAAAAACCATCTTCTTCAAGCGATTGCTGCCGTTGAATTCGCGGAATCCATCAACAAAAAACTTAGATTTCACATCAATAGTGGTAGAGTAGAAATGAAAGGAGAGCCTGTGGTAAATAATCTCAAAGGATTCTTTTCTCACATTTACGAAAAGGGGCACTACCTAGTCAATCATGAATGGACTCCACGGGAAAGCTTCTTAAAACTTTGTTCAACAATGGACATTGGTCTACAAGTATCGTTTTCGGAAACTTTCAATATTGTTGGTGCAGACTTGATCAGTCAAGGTGTTCCGATTGTAGGTTCAATTGAAATTCCCTGGTCTGTTAATATTTACAATGCAGACCCGACAAGTCTGACTAGCATCTTCAACAAATTAAATCTCACGTATTTGCACATCTCATCTAATGTTTCTTCAAATCAGCATTCTCTGACCGAGTACACAGACATGACGAGAGAAATTTGGGAAGAATATTTCTTAGATAGATAATCAATAATCAATAAAAAATAAAAAACTACAAAAATGGCACATGAACATCGCTATCGTCCTCACAAAGTAACCATCACAAAATGGATTGACGGGATTCTAAAAACTACGGTTGAATATCATGATAATTTTGTCGAGGCTCTTCAGCATTCTTCAAAACATAATGCACTGATCAAGATCTATGATATTATCGGTGAATTAATTTACACAAACGAGCAGTCTTTCAATACGTATGCATAATTTGTTATGGTTGATCACAATACTCTAGAAGAAATAGTCATTGATATCATCAAAGACTCTGGGATCGATGAAGATCTCTATTTGATAATAAATCGAGGGAACGAAGTTTTTGTTGATTTCAAAGAAAAAAGTTATGCTGAGTATCTTATCAAGGTTTCGAACGAGAAACAGTGGACTGATCAAGTCGCTGCTGCATACTCTCAATGGAAAAAACTTCATCGAGTCACTTTTATATTGTGGTGAAAGCATAAATTCTTTCAATATGTACAACAATGACAGTTATATATAGATAAAGGAAAATCTTAAAAAGTAATATTATCATAATGAGCAACAAGCAAGTTTTAATGATTCTCGAACGCTCTGGTGAAAACCTTGCGATCAACAAAGCCAACAACGAATACGTCCTTGAAGGTGTATTTGCAAAGTTTGGCGTAGAGAACAACAATCACCGAATCTACGAGGAAAAAGAATATTTGCCTCATCTTGATTATCTTAAGAAAAAGATCCAAGAAAATCGTTTGTTAGGAGAGCTTGATCACCCTGAAAAGTTTGACATTTCTCTTTCCAAAGTGAGCCACTTGATCGAGGACATCAGCTACGATCCAAAACGTAGAGAGATCATCGGTAGAATCAAACTTCTTGATACACCAAGCGGTCAAATAGCAAAAAACTTGGTCGATAGCGGAGTTCCTATTAGCATTTCATCAAGAGCTGCTGGTATGGTCAAAGAAAACAAGAAAGTCGAAATCAAAAGAATCTTTACTTACGACCTTGTCGCAGATCCTGGATTCAATGAAGCAAAACTTAACAAAGTCAACGAAAGCTTTGGTTACAGCAACACTGATGAATCAATTGCTATTTATGACATGGGTAATGAAACTACAACTTTTTTAGAAAATGAAAATTCTGAAAAGATAAATAATCAAACACCAGAAAAAAACAGTAACAATATGTCAAAAGAGTTTGTTTCAATCGAAGAAATGAACAGATATTCTGTAGTTATCAAAAACGAAATCGAAAAGATCAACGAAAGATTATCTTCAATAGCAGAATCTGCTAACAAGGATGCTAGAATTGCCTCTCTAGAAGAAGAACTAGACAACCTTCGCAAATACACTAACTACTTATCAGAATCTCAAAATCAAGCTCTTGCTTACTCAAACTACTTGGGAAAAAATCTTGGTAATGCTATCGCTTACACCGAGCACATTGCTGAGAAAGCTGATCAAGGTATTGCTTACTCTGAACACCTCGCTGAAAATCTTGGTAACACAGTTGCTTACGCAGAACATATCGCTGAAAAAGCTGATCGTGGAATCCAATACAGTGAAATGATCGCTGAACAACACGACAACATACACAAATACACTACCGGTCATATCGCTAGCAAACTCGATGAAGCAATCCGTTACGGAGAGTACCTTGCTAAAAAGATCAACGAAACTGTTGCTTACGCACAGCACATCGCAGAACACACTGATAACTCAATTCGTTACGGCGAATACCTATCAGAAAACGCTTCATCTAAAGAAGACTTTAAGAACCTTACCGAGTACACTGAACATATGTTTGAATCAGTTTATGGCGGAAATGCTGGAAAATCTTTAGAAGATGCTGAGACTGCTAAAGATCGTGGAGTATTAAACACATCTATCAAAGAATCATTGACTGCAAAATATGCAAGTCTTGACAATAAAATTGAAGCTGTATTAGAATCTGTTAAAAAACAAAAAGCAGACGATAAATCTAACAACAGTGATTATCCGTTTATAACATTCTTGAGCGAAAGCAAACGCGACGAATTCCTCGCCTTGAATGAGACCGAAAAGAAAAGGGTCAAAAATGCACTCGATATTAGACCATCGTTTAATGAAGAAGGAATTGTGAAAGTATGGGAATCTGCTCTTGCACAAGTCGAAGTAAATGAAAAATGGTTGACTGACATGCCAGTTGAATACGTTCCTGTATGGGAAGCTGCTTCTTCTGACAGAAAAGAACAAATCATTCGTCAAGCTAAGATTTACAATCTTGAGTCTCCTTACCAGATCAAAAACTTCTGGCAAACTCGTGGTCTAAACACGCCTGAAGAATTCAAAGCAGCAGCAGCTGTTGCTACTAACGTAAACGAATCTGCAAATGCTCAAAACGTTTTCTCTGATAACGGCCTAGGGTATTCTACTGATTACGTCAAGTTAATGGCTGAAAAATTAGGTAAATCGTTTAGTCGCTAAACCAAGCTAAAAAACAAAATTCAAATCATGAATTTAATTAATGAATCTCAAGTGTTTGAAACTTGGTCCCCTATTCTTGAAGAAAAAACTGGGATCACTGATACAAACAAATTAAAGTGGATGACTAAGTACGCCCACTATCACAGCCTAAATGAAGGCTTTACATACCCACAAGCATCTTTGCTTAACACTCCAGGTATGGGTAACGTTGCACCTGCTTCTACTGTTGCTGGTGGTGCTGCAAGCTTCTACGGAGCTGGTTCAAAAGGATCTGGCGATAAGTTCCCATCTCTTTTGCCTCTTGCTATCCAAGTTGCTGCAAGAACAATCGGTTTTGATATCGTATCTGTTGTACCTATGAACGGTCCTTCAGGCGTATTGACTTACCTTGATTATGTTTACGCTGGTGGCCGTGATGCACAAGCTGCTGGTATTCCAAGTTCATCTTCTGTAGGTGGCGCTCAAGCTTCTTTCGCTGATAAAGCTCTTGCTTTCAAATTGGCTTCTAACATCTTCACTGGTGGTGTATTCACAACTCTAGTTCCTCCTGCTGTTGGATCTGTATATTTAATCACTAAAGATTCTGACGTTTCTGGTGGTTTAGGTTGGAACGCTGGTACTTACCCAGGTCTTTTCGTAGCATACGTTGGTAAATCTCGCATCGATGGATTCCCAATCTTCAAAGTATTAGGTGAATCTAACTCAGGAACTTACTCTGCTTCTGCAGGTGGTACTGTTACTGCTAACGTTGCAACTGGTCAAACACAAACAGTTTCTTTCGCTAACGTAATCGATGGTTCTACTGCATCTTACATTTACTCAGTAGCTTCTTACACTCAAACAACTGGTGCTTTCGGTGCAGTTAACACTTCATCTGCTGGTACTCTTGGTAACGGTGATGTAATCAACAACACTGCAACTAAAGGTTATGTTCAATTGGTATCTGCTCTTGAAGATCATATCTTTGGTTTCTCTGGTGCTGGTCCAAATGATTCAGACCCTTATGAAGGTGATGGTACTGATGGTACAGTTGCTTACGAACCAATGAGAAGAGGTGTTGGTGAAACTTCTTACTACAGAACAATGGGCTTACAAGCTTTCACTAAGTTCGTAGAAGCTGAAACTTTCCAAGTTGCTGCTACAGTTACAACTGAGCAAATTCAAGATCTTAACCGCCAATACGGTATCGATGTTGTAAGCATGATGGAAAACGCTCTTGTTAACGAAATTTCTCAATCAATCAACAAGCACATCCTTTCTCGTGCATTCGCACTTGGATGGCAGAACGCTTATGATTTTTCTGCTACTGAAGGTGTTAACTTGAACTTGACTCTTAACGCTTCATCTGGAACTTCTACAACTGCTACATTCATTGGTAAAGATAACGCTTCTAAATCAATTAATGTACCACAAATCGCAATGTACGCTTCTACTGGAACAAACTTCGAAAACCAAGGAACTTTCCAAAGAAGAATCCAATCTAAGGTTCTTGCTGCTGCTAACGTGGTTGCACAAAGAGGTCGTCGTGGTCCAGGTAACTTCGTAGTTACTAACTTGCAAATTGCTACAGCTCTTCAAGATTCTGCACAATTTACATTCTATCCACTTGCTAACACAGTAAACCAAAACAACGGTGCTCTATATCCATTAGGTACTCTTGCTGGTATGACTATCTACGTAGATCCTAACATGAAATACGGTGATACTCGTGTACTAGTTGGTAGAAAAGGAGCTGACGAAGAACCAGGTCTTAAATTCATGCCTTACTTAATGGCTGAATCAATCCAAACTATTGCTGAAGGAACAATGGCACCTAAACTTGCTGTTAAGTCTCGTTACGCTCTAGTTGAGGCTGGTTTCCATCCACAGACGCAGTATTTTACCTTCTTGGTAAACTTGAGAGCTATCTCTAACAGTGGGTCTTGGAACTCTACTGCAGATACAATGGCTATTGCTTAATCCCTAAAAAGATTACAATATATCTTTCTTAAAGAAAGGAGACTGGTTCTCCTTTCTTTTTTTTATGCTGTTTTTTAATATATAAAGTAAAATAAAAAGACAGTGTATGTTACTCATTTGTAAAAATATAAAGTGTGAAAAAATTTTTCGCTCTTTAAAATCAAGTAGAAAATTTTGTTGTAAAAAATGTTCAATCGAAGATAGAAAAAAAGATCCAATATATTTAGAAAAACTTCGTAAGAAAAAGAATCCAATAGAAAAATCAGAGTCTCATTGCAAATACTGTGGTCAGACTTTTTTTGGTCCAATTGACAAAAAATATTGCTCAGTTGATTGCTCAAATAAAGATAGACTTTTAGGAAAAGGCTATCTAAAAGAAATAAATTGTCCTCAATGTAACAAACTATTTAAGCCAAATAGGTCATCTAGAATCTATTGTTCAATAGCATGTTCAACTATGAACAAAAAAGATAACACATCTTTTTTAGAATTACTTAGCAAAGGTTGCAAAAAAAGATCCGAAGATGTAAAGTACATTGAAAAATTATCAACAGCTGCAAAAAAGCGTTGGAACGATCCAAATTTCATAGCACAGATGAATGAAATATTTTCTTCCGATGAGTGGATCGATAAATCTTTGCATTCTTATAATTTTAAAGAATATGTGCTTCCTTCAGGCAAAATCGAGCATGTTCAAGGTTATGAAGGAAGAGCAATAGATATATTGTTAGAAACTTACACCGAAGATGATCTTATAATCAACAACAAAGAAATTAAAAGTCTTATTGGTCAAATTGAATACTTAACATCTGATGGAAGGACGCACTTTTATGTACCTGATATTTACATCAAAAGTTTAAATAAAATCATCGAGGTTAAAAGTAACTGGACATATGAAATTAATAAAGAAATCAATGAATTGAAAAAGAAAGCATGTTTGGATAGAGGAGTTGATTTTGAATTTATGATATTATAGAAAGATTGGTAGTAAGTATATTCTAGTCTATAAATCTGATTTTGATATATACTAAAAATAGTTTTAAATTTATGGTGACTTTTGATAAGTACATTCGAGATAAAAATTTGGCACAAACTAAAGATTTAAGCATTAATTCTCGTTTGTATGGAAGTGTTAATGAAGACATAGATCGAGCAGTAGGAGGCGGTGAGGTTGACAACTTATTGAAATCTACAGCAGGATTTCTATTTTTGACATTGATCGAAGGTAAGAAAATGTTACAAGCAGTTCTTTTTTTCAGAAAGAAATACACTGATCTGCAAAAAACGATGGCTGATGGTGAGATAAAAGTCGCCGTAGCTGAACAAGAAGCTGATGAGGCGAACGAAAAGTTTGAAGAGAATTGGGAGAGAAAAATGGATCAATTCTTGGAAAAGGTACCAAGAGAAAAAAGAGCTGCTGTTCGTGCAGCAAAAGATGCTGAAAAGAGCAAAGTCAAAGACGGTATTAAAATAAGCGCTAGAGTAAAAGTCGACAAAGTCAAAGAATACTACAAGGTTTTGACAAAAAGACTTGACAAAAAGCTCTCTGATTTTGAAAACAAAACTGCATTCATAACGCCAATCATCAAAACCAAGTGGGAAAATCGCAAAGAAGAGATCAAACTCGAAGTTGATCAAAAAGTGACTGCTGAAAAAATAAAAAAGTTGCTTGAGATCAAAAAGCAAAACGAAGACTTTACTCCAGAAATGCAGCAAAAGCTGCTTGATCGTGTAGAAGGAGAGCTCCGTGAGAAAAAGGAACAGCGTGACAAAAGAATTTCTGAGCTGAAAGAAAGAATGAGCAAAGAAGAAGCTGAACTAAAGGAAAGAACTGCTAATGCTTCCGAAGAAGAAAAAGAAGCGATTAGTTTGATTGCTGATTACAATGCGAAGTTCAATGAATATATAAAAGCAGTCGAAGAACTAAGCGCAGCTTACAATAAAACAAATGAAGGAATCGAATTGAACGAAGATGATTCCGATGATATCAAGAAAAAGAAGGAAGCATACGATGAAGCAAGAAAAAATCTTGCGGAAGCCAAAGCAAAATTGACTCCTGCGGTGATCAAGAAAGGGATGAAACTAAGCTATGAAGAAGCCGATGGATATCTCAAAGAACTTGAACAAGAAAGAAAAGACACCGATGAAAAGCTAAAAGATGCTTATCCCGATGCAGCCGAGCACATAAAGAAAAGATCAGACGAAGACGAAGAAGACAGAACCAATCGAGAAAATACTGAAAAATCCGACAAATCCGATGCTTCAAGAGAAAGAGTCAGAAAAGCTAGAGATGCTGAAAAGGAAAAGGAAGCTGGAGAAAAACCATCTGCGGATGAAAAACCTGAGGTGAAGAGTGGAGAAGATACAACAAAAACAAAAGATGAATCTCCACAAGAGGAGCCTAAAGAAAAACCATCTTCAGATGAAAATCCTGAGGTGAAGAGTGGAGAAGATACAACAAAA
>Ga0164296_1000556_pt1 | contig 43565 bp, 37 predicted proteins | sample GEODES057metaG_FD_113533 | JGI IMG/M metagenome (GOLD analysis project Ga0164296, IMG submission 113533) | Dystrophic lake water microbial communities from Trout Bog Lake, Wisconsin, USA - GEODES057 metaG | ecosystem: Environmental > Aquatic > Freshwater > Lake | place: USA: Trout Bog Lake...
CCTTGAGGATAAACATCGTCAAAGTCGCCGTTGTAAATCAAAATGCCAAGACCAGTCTGCTTTACACCAGACAAAGCACTCGTCTTTTTTGCCGCTGCCTTTGCCTGAGCAAAAACTGGAAACAGAATAGCTGCCAAAATCGCGATGATTGCGATAACTACCAATAACTCAATTAATGTAAATGCTTTTCGTTGCATGATTAGTTCACCTCAACTTCGAGATGGGGGACGAGCCGTGGATTCTCGGATATCGAGACCACACGGGTAAAGGAAAGATTTCGAAGGGGAATTCTCCGCTTCAATGTAGGAAATCAACAAATTTACGGCGTCAAATGCCATCTGCTCGATAGGCTGACTGATCGCCGTCAACCTTGGCCTAGTCGTATCGCAGAAAGCAGTGGAGTCAAATCCAATAACAGACAGGTCCTTGGGGATAGATATTCCCGCCACTTCGGCCTCTCTTAAGATGGAAACTGCTTGCCGTTCGCTAAATACAATCAAAGCTGTTGGACCCTTTGGATCTTGGACCAACTCAGCCACTTTCGACTGATCGATCACCCAGCGAAGGATGTCACTGTCATTGGTCTCGAGCTGATGGGCAGCCATCGCGGTGCGGAATCCAGCAATTCGATCTCTCCCTTCAGCGGTCGAGTGATTGTACTGATCAACCACAAAAGCGATCTTCTTGTGTCCCAATTCGACGAGATGATCGACGGCAAGCTTCAGGCCAAGGGCATTCTCACAACAGAAGTGCGGAACCTTAGGACCTTCTCCCGACGGTGCATGCATCATCACGATAGGAATTTCGGATCGCTCGATTGATTCTGCGCTCTGGACAGTGTAGTCCGGCTTGCACCAGACGATTCCGTCGAACCGACCATCATTGATCACCCCATTGTCTGACAGCTTGGTTAGGTTGGGACAAATGGTCAGGCTGTATTCCGACTGAAACGTCGCACTCATGACGCCGTTCAGGAAGGCAGAGAAATAGCCATCAAAGTCACCGATACGGCCAAAGTGAGAGAACACAAGGCCAATGGTTTGGGTCTTTTGTTGTCTGAAGCTTCTAGCCAACCGATTGGGCTGGTAGCGAAGTTCTTTTGCAATCCGGCGAATGGTTTCAGCCGTTTCTGCACCGACACGAACATTGGCCCCCTTACCATGAAGAACTTTGGATACCGCCATCGGCGATACCCCTGCTGCTTCCGCCACGTCGCGAATAGTCGTTGCCATTAGACTCCGTATATCAGTCTTCGATATACCTGTATATCATAACTAATAATCCCCCAAATTACATGGGAGATTTTCAAGAAGTGTAATTCAACTCGCAAAATTTCGAATGCTACTGCTTCTTTTTGCCTTGGTCCAGTTGCACCATCGTTCCCATCAGCGTCTTTTCTGCCTGAGATTGGTTCCCTGTTTGCAAGGCTCGTAGCGCCATTGTAACCTCTTGTGCCTCGGCAGTTCTGCCTTCTTGAGCCAACAGCATCTGCGTCTTTTGGAGCTCCTGAATCGCACCCATTTGAGTCAGAACGCCAGTCTTCATACCCAAAATCGTCTTTTCGACAGCCTTGGAGACTAGAGCGATCTGAGCGGCTCCTTGAACCCGGGGGTTTTGAGGGGAGGAATAGCGGGCGGTATCGGCCGTGAATTCCATGATGAAATCGATGTCGATGACTTCGGTTTTCCCACTTACCAGATCATCGTAAGACAGCTTGCCGTTGGCCACACGATAATGTCCCAAGGGATGATTGGTGAAGTCGAAATCGAAAACCTGCTGGATACTGGCACCCCGTTCCAAGTCAGCCAACGGTAGATTAACTTCTCCACTCGCCGAGGTTTGAGGAGCGCGTAACGTGACCCATCGAGCAACTTTCATCTCTAGCTTGAGATTTCTAGCCACACTCGTCATAAGCTTGTCGAGTTCCAACCGGAACACTTCGGGGATCATTTCAGGGCTGGGAATATAGTAGTAATTCCCCCCTGCTCGCTTGGCCATCGATGCCAAAAGCTCTTCGTTATAGTCGGGGCCAAAACCCAAGAACGTACATGTGATTCCACGTTGCTTGATCTCTCCAGCGTGATTTACCAACGCCGAGAAGTCCTTGATCCCCGCAGTGGGGTCTCCATCGGTCAGCACGACCAAGCGAGTGGCTCGGTTCGGATCAGTGATGCCTCCAACTTGTTGGGCGGCCAACGAGAGACCATCATATAGGTTCGTTGTATTGCCGGGCATCAGTCGTTGAATGCCATCTTTGATCGGTTGCTTATTCGTTACACGCTGAGGCGGCATCAAGACATCGACCGATTCCTCAAATGTTACGATGCTCAGGACATCATTTGGACCGAGCATATCCACCACATAGCTACAGGCCTGCTTCACATAATCGAGAGGCGGTCCTTCCATCGAGCCAGATCGGTCTATCACCAAACAGAGGTTGAGAGGCGTCCGCGTACTGCTCCCAAATCCACCCATTACTGGAACACCAGCGGCTGTGAGCTCGACCAAGAATTGTTCTCTCGCTGGACCATTGGCCATGGTTGCCTCGCGACTGGGAATGACTTCAACCGCCAAACCTTTGTCTTGTGGAACCATCGCCGCCATTGCCGAAGTCTTGAGGGGATCAAAGGCTCCCATCGCCTGAGTTTTCAGCGGATCATTGAGCGCGGGTGCGCCGGTAAGCATCGTTCGGTTAGGGTCGATTCGCTGGGTTTGGTCCATTTCTGAGTTCTAACTCCAAGTATCCATTCTATGCGGATTCGACGCGGAAAGTCGTCGATCCGATTTTAATCACATCACCAGGTGCGGCTGTCGCTTGGGAGACGCGTTGACCGTTCCAAAAGGTTCCGTTGGTGCTTCCAAAGTCTGCAACAGTAAGACCGTTGAAGGCGGGAGCGAGGGAGGCATGTTTTCGCGAGGCTGCGGTATCGAAGGACATCGGAATTGCGGGGCAATCCCTTCCGACCTCCATCGGTCCACGAACGGGGAATCTCTGCCCCAGAAGCGGGCCATCAAGCGCCACAAGCGTGAATCCCATTGATTGTGGAGCGGGTTGGGCAGCATAGGCCATCGTCGGCATCGATTGAGCGGGGGAAACCATTTGGGTGGGTTGCCCTGACATCGGATACTGAGCCGGTTGAACCATCGTGGGTTGTCCCATCGGTTGCGGCTGCATTTGCGGCATCGGCTGTTGCATGGGTTGTGGCATCGGTTGCCCCATCGGTTGATGCATTGGGTGAACCATCTGGGGCCCGCCAAGGGGATATGCCTGACCGACATAGGCTTCTGGCCCTCGATAAGGTGCGGGGGTTCCTTTCAGCAGGAATTGCAGAACAAAACTTCCAATTTGAATTTGGCTACCAGGCATCAGAATAGCCTGATTAACCCGCTGACCATTCACATACGTGCCAAGTGGCGATCCACCATCGGTCAGGATGTATTGATTCCCTTGCTTATCAATCGAAGCATGAATCGGGGCAACATTCGGATCGCCGAAGAGCGGGACATTGGCGGATTCGCTTCGACCAATAAATGTTCGTGCGCTATCGATCGACCACTCCTTCCCTTCGTTGCGGCCCAGATTGAGCCTCAACCATGCACTTCTTGAGAATCTTTCAACCAAGCCAATAAACAATCCGATGGCCGCGCCCAAAAGTACCGAGGTCAGGGCGCGCCCCACAATGCCGATTTCTCCGTGTTGCTCGCCTTTTGCACTCAGAATTGCTTGGCCGAATGTCGAACTGAGAATATCGAAAGAGGCTCCAGCGATTGCACCACCCAATCCACCACCGATAAAGCCTTGAACAGCTCGTTTGGTAGTGAGGGAACTTATGCCAATTCCGGCGCCCAGTAACATTCCGATCGGTGTGATCGCAACAATGCGAGCGGGAATTCGTGCGGCCAAGTTGCCATCGAAGAAAACGCTGGACCCAAAGGTTGCACCCACCACGATTGCACCCAGACTGGCTCCCAGAGTTGCTCCAACCGCACCCAAGATCAGTCCAAGCCCAACTCCTCGTCCGGTATGAATCTTGCCACCACGACTGAAGCCATCCAGACCACCGACAGCAAGACCAATAAACGCACCCAATACCAGAATGAACGTGCTTTGCCAGGACGCCCAAGCATGTGAAGCCAAGTCCTTTGGTGCGGACGGCTCAAATAGCGCCCAAGCTAGGAGGCCGGCGACACCGCCAGCCAAGAACTTCAACATCACCTGACCCATGGATTAACCTTCGTAGCGGAACCGCACCGAGCCGAACTGGACATTGTCGCCAATCTGGAGCTGCTTCTCGCCTTGTAGTTGGACTCCATTTACGTACGTACCGTTCGTGCTTCCGCAGTCCTTTACCAAAACTTGTGAGCCGTTGCGTGTAATTACCGCATGTTTGCGGGAAACGGTGGACTCACCGACCAGGCTAAGACCCAGCCCCAATTCTCTACCAACAACCAGTTCACCTTCTGGAACAGGCATAGCGTCCCCAGTCTGAGAGATCAGTTTGGGTTCCACTGGTCCCATGGAAATGGGGGCAACTGAGGAAATTGAGGCGGGACTTCCAAAGTTCAAAGGCTCAGGAGCCGCGTCATCCAAGATGATCTTTTGGACAGGGGTGGGGACAGGCTTAACTGGAGCAGCAATTTGAGCCGGATCGGTGAGGGGATCATCACCCGGTTTGGGGATCTGAACTCCCAGTTGTTCCAGTTTGGAACTGACAGAGTCGGGATCCTTTTTCACCCATTGAACAGCCAGATAGATGGCGTAAGCCATTCCGCCCAACACCAACAAGTAAATAATCGCGCGACCAAAAAATCCGCCAACGCCACCGCCCGAGGATTTGCTATCACTCGATTGATCCGATGCATTTGTTGTGGTCGATCCTGATTGGCCGGGAGCATTACCACCAGTGGATGCACCGCCGACGGTTTCAACTGCGTCGGCAAGAGCAACCTTGATGGTTGGTATCGGATCGGTGTGGCTCAGCGAAAGGTCAGCGATCTGAGTGACAGGTTGGCCATCCTTGCCCTGAACTTTGTAGTGAACTGTGATCTTCACGGATCCGGGCTTTATGCCAAAGAATGTGACAACCCCTTTGGTCGATGGATCCAGGAGTTGAGACGCTTTGTGGGCGCCATCATCCAGATCGACCGATGCGGCAGCAACTGGCTTGCTATCGTGAACGATATTCACGGCAACTTGGGCAATCAACTTGAAGTCTTCTGGTTTAACTTCCCAAGTAGACCCCTTTGCATCTTTAACAGTCTTGAAGGCTAGATTTCCGGTCTTACGATCCCAGACGTAAACTTTGGCATCGTCCTTCTGATCCGCGCCGGGGAGCATCGCCTCTCCCTTGTTGGTGACCACCCCGTCCGAGTCACCGGGTGCCTGATTGGGTGGAGTGGCCGCGATCCAGACTTGGCGATCGCCATGCCCTTCAAAACCAAGGTTAATGCTCTGAGCCGAAGCGACAGAAGCGAAAGAGAGAACTAGAGCGAACAGGGTGGCTTTCGGTGACACGTTGAAACAATTCTACAACGAGCTTTGGCCAACATCTCAGAAACATCGCTCGCACAGAAGCCAATTGGGCCAATTTCATTGGCGCAGAGGTCTCCAGAGAGGCCATGCCAGTACATTCCGCAACTTGCCGCGAAGTAAGGGGGCAGATCCTGGGCCAACAACGTTCCTATGACTCCGGACAAGACGTCGCCCATACCCGCCGATGCCATTCCGGGATTTCCGGTGCAGTTGACCATGATCGGCTGTCCTGGTTCACTCACGATGGAATAAGGACCCTTCAGTAGAACACAGGTTTTCAGCTCTTCCACTGCCTGCAAGATGGTGCGGAATCGGTCGGATTGGATCTCAGCGGTACTACAGTGAAGCAAGCGACTCATTTCGCCAGGATGTGGGGTTAGGACCGTCTCACACGCGGGGAGCAATACACCTTGGCTGATCGCGTTCAGCGCATCTGCATCGATGACCGAGGGCACTTCCCATTTCTTCCAAAGTTGCGAAAGGAATTCCAGAACGGACATACCTTGAGACATGCCTGGCCCGAAAACTGCTCCTTGGAACGCATGTTGATGAGCCAAGAGAATTTCTGCTGCTTCGGGGCTGATCATTCCATCCTGTTCAGGCAGGGGAAGTAGGATCGCTTCGGGAACTGTCGACGTGACAGCGTTAAGGACTTCTGGGATGGCAGCAACGGTAATCAGTCCCGCACCGCTTCTGACTGCAGCTTTGGCAGCCAAGCTGACGGCTCCGCGCATATTCCGACTGCCGGCTACGATGAGGAGGCTGCCGTTGTCTCCCTTATGGCAGGCACGAAGTCTTTCTGGGAGGAGATTTCCCACCCATTCTTCATCCACCAATTTGACCCCAGTAGGTTCATTGAGCAAGGCGCTGGGGATTCCAATCTCGGAAACCGTCCAATATCCGGAATGTTCCACGCCCAATCCCTCGAACAGGAATCGCTTTGGCAGGCCAAATGTAACCGTTCGAAGGGCCCAAACGCTATCACCCAGTTCCTCGCCGGTATTCGAACAGATGCCGCTCGGAACGTCCACCGAGACTACTGGCACTCCACTTCGATTGATCATATGGATCGCTTCTTTAATCGGGCCCTTTACTTCGCACTTGGCACCGGTCCCGAGAAGCGCATCTACGATCAGATCCCGACAGCAAAGGTTCTCAGACTTTCTCTTCCATCTTGCGTCGGTGTGGAAAATGGGTTCGACCCCTTGGGCACGAGCAATTCGCATCTGCTCATGGGCTTCCGGAGTGAGAGAATCTTCCTCGGCAGCGACCAAGCAATCTACATGGAAATGATTGTCAATGGCCAGTCGGGCGACGACAAATCCGTCTCCTCCGTTATTCCCTTTGCCACAGAATACGGTCAACTTGCCGCCGTTGGGCAGGAGTTCTTTGACCACGTCAAAAACGGCAATACCAGCGCGCTCCATGAGCACCTTTGCAGGCACGCCATATTCCTCGCTTGCCCTCTGGTCTATTGCTTTGCTATGTTCGGCGGTCGAAATCCACATGGGAATAAATCCAGCTCACATGGAACCTTAGAGCTTGTCTTACTCTACGAGTCGAGTTTGACTGATGTTATCCTTTCGATCTTGGCCAGCTTCAGGGCGCCACCGCAGTCCACATGGATGTACCGTCGTTTGGCTGGCAATCGACGTGTTCGAACGATCGGCTTTCCGCACTTCACGCATTGATAAGTCACCCTTTGGCGAGCCACATTTCGCTCCACCGTGTAGGTGTGCCGCACCTTGGGCGTCTCTCCCAGATCGAGCATTGCCTGTTGCCACTCAGGACCGTGATTGGCCGCTTTATGGCCGTGCCGTGAGACGGCCAAAAGGTGGGCATATTCATGCACCAGGGTGTCGATGACCATTTTCTCGTCTTTCAGCACCCGATAAGAGAGCCCAATCACTCCCTTCTTGTAGTAGGCCATTCCAGCGGTCACACGATAGCCACGCCACACCACCTGAGCTTGGTAACCCAGCGGAAACCTTTCGGTAAGTTCACGCATTTTGGCGGCAACAGCCAAATCGAATGGGTGAGAGGAGGACTCTGACAATTTGACTAGAATCCTGAGCCAAAGATTGGACTGGACTTGATGTCGTCTGCGATCCCAAACCATCGCCGCTTATGATATTTATCGCAGATTTCACCCACCAACCGATCAGTCTTCTTACCGGCAGTATCGATTCCGGAAGCGCTCTTCCCTTCCATTTTCAGAAGCTTCTCCACATCGCCAGCGGCCAAGTGGTCGGCTATATCACCCATTTGACCGGCCGTCTCGGTTAGGGCCTGATCGTAGGCATTGGCAATGGGCACACACTCTTGAGGGGGTGGATACGAATCGAAGAACTTCTGAAGCTCTTTGGTATCGTCATGCATCTTCTTCAAGACCTTGGCAAGCTTTTCCGTCGGCGAATGTATTTCGGAATCCGGATTATCGATGCCGTTCAGGAGATCTTTTAGGGCGTCAACGCCGCCTTCCAACTGAGCCTTTTCCTTTTCGGTATAAGCCGTAGTGAGCTGTCCCATCGTGATATCAATGCGCTTCTCTTCGGTCTTTCTCAAGTGTTCAAGCCACTTATAAATATCTTCCGGCATTTCAGGAGGGAGATCTCCTTTTGCACCCAAAGGAGCGTCGTTTCTTGCTCCAGGAGCCTGAAGAATTCCGTCCGGTCGGTCGTCCTTGGCAAGAAGTGAACCACTACCTGGTACAGCACCGCCCGCATTGATGCTCGCGTTATCGGGGCCTTGTCCCGATTGGCCCAATATCCCTTTGGATTTCAAGAAAAGACCAGCTCCAAAAAGAAGCGCAACACACCCGATCAGGATGGCCACCATGGTTGCCTTTCGTCTTTGCTGCTGGAAGTCACCCATCATAGAGGGAACATTCGCTGCAGGTAACCCCTGAGCCGGCATTCCCTGGGTTGGCATAACCGGGACGGGAACTGGCGCTTGGGGATATGCACCCGTCATTTGAGTGTGCGGCTGTGGCTTGGGGGCCTGAGCCAATGAGTTGCCACAATGCATGCAGAATGCAGCACCGTTAGGAACCTGCTTTTGGCATTTGGGGCAAACCATATCTCTTTGACGTGATCAGAGCCCCAACCTATCACTGCATTTGAGCGGAATTCGAACAAATTACGTCTCAGGACCTTCGAACATTCTATTCGAGATCGTCGTCTGGAAACCTAAAAATGAGATTGCAAGGCCTCGTGCGTTGCTTCTCATGTGAATCAGGGGAGAGTCTCATTCAAGGAGGTGCCTGTCATGAAACGAAACATCAGCAACGAACATCCACTCCGCCACTATTTTGTGGAGACGCTTCACGACTGCTTTAGCACGTACACCAACGCAATTAACGATGCGGAGATCGAAGCATATCTTGCAAATATGCTCGTTGACTTCATCTCGGTGGACGGACTTTATGAAATTCGTGATTCCAATGGACGACCGGTGGAATCCATCGCGGAGATGCTTCAGGAAGGAGATATTCGATTCAATGCGGACTCATTTGAGCGGGAGCGGGAAGTGCACCGACATGTAGGGGATTTCCTATTGTTCTGGTCGGGTCTGTTCCCAGAGTTCCTCCAGAACCTCACAGCTCCAGGGAAGCCGGACGTATTTCTTGATCCGATCAAGCAAGGGCAATTCAGCTATTACCTTGTCAGCACGTTTGATCATGGATCGTATGCCCATGAGGCACCCATATTTAAACGCTTGAGCACGGAGTTCGAGACCTATCGATACGGATTAAGTTTGGTTCGCGCTTCGTTCAAGGGATTCTGGGCGCAGGGGTGGAATGATGGTTTTCCAGCATAAGGTCGGAAAAAGATCAGCCCTCTTCATTCCGTGGGGAGCTTAAGAGATATAACTACTGCCAAGCATGGGTAATCCAGTTGGCATAGGCATCTTGGTGGGTCCTCACGGAAGGGGTAGCAACATGGCGGCGATCGTTCGCGCTTGCCAGAGCGGTGAGATTCCTGGTGAAGTTAAAGTGGTCATTCCATCTGGTGCAGATAGTGGGGCCGAAGGAGTTGCCCAGGGCTTGGGGATCCGTACTCAGGTGGTGTTGCCTGGTGAGCAATACGGTGAGCGATTGCTGGAGGCACTCGAAGAGTGCGATTTCGTTTGTCTAGCTGGATATCTACGGATTCTTCCCAATGCGATACTTGAGCGCTTCCCGGGTCGGGTTTTGAACATCCATCCCAGTTTGTTGCCAAAGTTTGGTGGTAAGGGGATGTACGGGATTCGGGTTCATCAGGCGGTGGTTGCTGCTGGAGAGACGGAGTCCGGCTGCACGGTTCACCTTGTGACTGAGCATTACGATGAGGGTCCGGTAGTTCTGCAGTTGAAGTGTGAAGTTCGACCGGAGGATACACCTGAGGACGTCGCAGCAAACGTCCTGAAATTGGAGCATCGGGCCTATCCGGAGGCGTTGCGAAAGGTGATTGAGGATGGATCTCGCTGAATCCGCTCGCATGACCAAGGCGCATTTGCGCTTTTGGCTACCTTTAAGCCGAGTCTTGGGTGCCGGCCTTTTAACGCTGTTGGGCACCTTCCGAGTGACCGGAAAGTATCGAATTCCGAAGAGTGGAGGCCTATTGATTCTTTCGAACCACTTAGCGGACATTGACCCAATCGTGATTCAGGTTGCTTCTCCCCGCCCGATTCACTTCATGGCGAAGAGTGAGCTTTTCGAGATGCCAGTCCTGGGTCGAGTGGTGCGCAGCTTTGGTGGCTTTCCAGTACGGCGAGGAGAACCAGACAGAGCTCCGCTCAAACTGGCAGTGCAGTTACTGAAGGACCAAGAGGTCGTTGGAGTCTTTCCAGAAGGGGAGTTGAGTGAAACGGGAGAGTTGTTGCCGTTTAAGCCGGGGATTACTCTCATCGCTCGACTCGCAGCGGGCACGCCGGTCATATGCTGTGGGCTTCGGAACACGAACGCCCCGATGCCTTATGGAAGCCTGATCCCCCGTCCTGGGTTTAAGAAGATACACGTAAACTGGGGCGAGCCGAGGACATTCTCTAAAGAGGACAGCGCCGAGGAGATCCTTGCGTGGGCTCAAGCCCAAATTCAGTCGTTGCGGGAGAGCTAGTTTGTATTTTGGGCTTAGGTTCTCAGATCCCGATGGGATCTTTGTTGATTCTAAATCTGGAAGTGGCCCGCGTTATTTTGGCGTTCACTCAAAATCGATGAGATGGAGACAGGGGGCGTGCTTCCCACATACGCGTTGACCTTCAGATGCCAGACACTCTGAAGGGGACAAAGGAAGGTTGTGGTTGCGTCCCCCCTCTCTACCATGTTTTGGCGTTTGGCCAAAAATGGAGGAGAGGGAGACAGAGGGTGAGGATCTGGTGTCTGGAATTACGGAATTCGAATCGGTGATGATTTCCGGAATTGTCCTCATCCCCTCCCTTCTCCACTATTTTTCGGCACAGAACCGAAAACATAGCAGAGAAGGGGGGCGTGCTTCCAACATACGCGTTGACCTTCAAATGCCAGACACTCTGAAGGGGACAAAGAAAGGTTGTGGTAGAGTCCTCCCTCTCTACCATGTTTTGGCGTGGTTCTGAAGACCTGGCCCACCGGCCCTTAGCTGGCATCGTGCGGCCTTTCGAAGCACCGACTTCCCGTAATTTCCTTCAGTCTGTTTGGCATGCTGGTGGGCCTTGGAGCCTGAGAATCCGATTGTCTTTGGGTCGAAAGTTCGTAACGCCAAAGATGGTCACCCCCAAAAAACAGTAGAGGCGGAACCGAGTGGCTCCGCCTCTACTCTCGCGACCAGAAACGCTTGGTTACTGTCGGATCTTGACGTTGAGTTCGCTGGAATCTGCAGGCGGCTTAGCCGGATTCTCATAAGAGATTCGTGGCAGAGCACCGTCTTCGATCTTTTCCCAGCCTGGTTGCTGTTCGTATTTTCGAGTGCAGTAGTCACCCAAGATTCCGAAGAGCAAGGGCAGGGTTACAAAGCCTGCGATCACCCACAGCTTGGTGAGCGTGGTTCCCCACTTGACGCCCATAAAGACACAAATAACAAGAAGCGCCTTTATGGTTGCGATGAGCAAGGCGACCAATTGATTTACAACTGTGCCCGACAAGATACCAATAGCAGGAAGATTAACCTGAGCAATGGCTACCGTAAGCCCCATCAAGACAACCAAAGCACCCAGCGTTAAGAGGTAGGTTCCAGTGGAAACGATATGATGTTCGTGCGTATGAGAAGATGAGTTGCTAGCCATGTCTTAGTGGGGTTTCGGCATCAGATAGAAAAGTGGGAACAGGAAGATCCACACGAGGTCGACGAAGTGCCAGTACAGGCCGACCATTTCAGTTGGAACATAGTCATGGATGACCGAGTTGGCCTTGTTGAACCAAAGGCGAATCAGTGCGATGATGATTCCAATTCCGACGATGATGTGAATGGCATGAAGTCCGGTCATGCAGAAATACAGGCCGTAGAAGAGCTGAGCGTGATTCATGTTCACTGCCAGCTTTCCAGCCTCGAACGCATGCTCACCAAACGCGGCCTTGGCATCGGTTGCAAAGTTCACACCCGGATACAAGTGATCAGCAAACTTTGAACTGTATTCAAAGTATTTGACAACCAAGAACGTGATCGCACAGAGAACAGTTACCCCTAGGTAGTTCATCACCGCTATTCGTTTCTTGAGCTGAGCAGACTGAACAGCCATTACCATCGTAAACGAGCTAAACAAGAGCACCGTGGTATTGAATGCGCCGAGCTTCCAGTCTAAGTGCTCGTGAGCAATGTAGAAGTCAAGCTGGTAGTTCCATCGATACAGTGTATAGATGAAGAACAGCGCACCGAAGAACATGATCTCAGTGGTGAGGAAGACCCACATGCCAACGATGTAGGATTCCGTCTGCTGAGCCATATCCTCGTACTGATGGTGCAGTCCGGGATGGTGACCGTGGCCGTGATCCGAAGTTTCGGTAATAGCGGACATTCTTAGTGCTGACCCTCCGACGTATTTTCTGCTTGCTCCGCCTTTTCAAGGGCCTTCATATTTTCAGCATGTTCGCTAACGGGATCGAAATCATAAACCTCGTCCATAACGATGGGCGTTTCAAGGAAGTTCGTGACAGGAGGCGGAGAACTGGTCTCCCACTCCAAGCCATGTGCACCCCAAGGATTGGCTGGTGCCTTCTTGCCTTTGAACAGTGAGTATGTCAAGTAGAAGGCAGGAAGGATGAATCCGAGACCAAGCACCGATGAACCAAGCGTAGACATGATGTGATAAGCCTGGAACTCGGGGGCAAAGTAGTAATAGTGATAGCGTCGTGGCATACCGAGGTAGCCGACGATAAACTGCGGGAAGAATGTCAGGTTAAACCCGACAAAGATCAGGATCGCATTAGCCTTGGCAATTCCTTCGGCATACATGCGACCGGTCATCTTGGGCCACCAGTAGTGCAGAGCTCCCATGTAAGCCAAGCTAACACCACCAACCATGACGTAGTGGAAGTGAGCCACAACGAAGTAGGTCGCCGTAAGGTGAATGTCGGAACCAGCGCTTCCCAAGAAGAGGCCAGTCAGACCACCGATCGTAAAGATCATCAAGAACGCAAGTGCATAGATCATTGGCGAGGCCAATCGAACGTTGCCCTTGTACATCGTAGCCGTCCAGTTGAAGATCTTGACTGCAGAAGGTACGGCAACCAGATAGCTCAACAGGGAGAAGACGATGCTTTCGTACATCGACTGGCTGGAAACGAACATGTGATGTCCCCAGACCAAGAAGCCAAGACCCGCGATAGCGAGGGATGAGAAAGCGACAAAGTGGTATCCGAAGATTCTCTTGCGAGAGAAGTTCGCGATCAACTCGGAGACGACCGCAAACCCAGGCAAGATCATGATGTAAACGGCCGGGTGACTATAGAACCAGAACAGGTGCTGGAAGAGAACAGGGTCTCCACCAAGCTCTGGGCTAAAGATCGGAAGCTTAAAGGTTCGTTCTACCACAACCAGAAGCAGCGTAATCGCAACGACCGGAGTCGCGAGGATCATCTGAAGGCTGGTGGCATACATGGCCCACACAAACAGCGGCAGTCGGAACCAGGTCATACCTGGAGCACGCATCTTATGGATGGTAACCACGAAGTTGATACCGGTCGTGATCGTGCTGAACCCAGCGATGAAGATTCCTACCAGAACGAGCGATACCTGAGTGTTCGAGTACATGCTCGAATACGGTGTATAGAAGGTCCAACCCGTATCGACGCCGCCAGTGATCATTCCCGCGAGAATGATAGAACCACCGGTCATGTACATGTACCAGCTACCCAGGTTTAGCCTGGGGAACGCAAGGTCTCTTGCTCCTATACAAAGGGGCAGTACGAAGTTGCCGAATACAGCAGGAATGGCGACGACCAAGAATCCAAAGACCATGATGACGCCGTGAGCGGTGAAGACCTTGTTATAGGTATCCGATTCCAGTGCGACACCCGCGGGACTGGTTAGCTCATAGCGAATTAAACCGGCTGCAACGCTTCCCAAGAAGAAGAAGAAGGTCGTAGAAATCAAATACAGGATCGCAATACGCTTATGATCCCCCGTCAAAAGCCACGAGGATATCGTGTGCTCGACGTTTAGGTAATTGACCTCTTCCGCCTGTGGTTTCGGCAGCAGTCCGTCTGTGGTGATAACGGTAGAACTCATCTGTCTTTTCCTTCTGCGGCAATTGCCCCTACCGCCGGGGCCTTACCTCGGTGGGTAGGCGTTGCGTTATGGTCCTCTTCGTTGTACTGCTCAGCATTTGTTTTGAGCGTGGTTGAAGAATTCGAATGGGTGGCCTCAGTAATTGCTGATGCTCGATTCACCAAGCTACTGGGGGCAGGTTCGATTGTAGATCCCAGCGACTTGATGTAGGCCACCAAGTTGATCAAGTCGACTTCAGACAACTGATTCTGGTAGGCAGGCATCGTTTGTCCATAGCCAGCGGTGATGTGATTGTAAGGCTGTACGATCGACTCGCGAAGGTATTCGTTGTCTGCAATCAGACTTGTTCCATCAGCAAAGACTCGTCGCTTGCCGTAAATTCCATATAGGGATGGAGCATGAAGATTGTCTTCTTTACCGTGGCAGTTGTCGCAGTGAACCTTGGCATAAACCTTGGCACCTGCTTGCTCCATGGACATGGGAGCGCTCGACTGGCCACCGTTAGCCAGCCACTCTTCGAACTCCTTTGGCTCCATGGCTACGACCTTTCCACCCATTTCCGAGTGCTGTGTACCGCAGTACATGTTGCAGAAAATGTGATACTCCCCAGCCTTGTTACAGTTGAACCATAGGGTTGTGTATCGGCCTGGAACGACACCCATCTGGACGCGGAAAGCTGGAATATAGAAGGCGTGCAAAACGTCCTCCGAAATCATCGTCAGTTTGACGTTGCGTCCGACCGGAACGTGCAGAGTGTTGTTCTCTCGCACACCGTTGGAGTGCTCGACGTGCCACATCCACTGCTTGCCGATCACAAAGATCTCTTGAGAATCCTTGGGAGGATTCTTCATCTTGATGAAGACAATGGTGCCCCAAACGAACATCACCAAGCCGAGAATCGTCGGAATGATGGTCCAAGTCAACTCCAGCGTCAGATGCTCATACAGCGGCCGAGATCGGTCAGCCTTACTTCCTTCGCGATATCGAATCGCGAAGAAGATTACGCCTACGCAGACAATAAGCGTGAAAATTACCGTTAGTGCTAAAAGCGTGTTGAAAAGTGGATCGTAAGCCTTCGCAATATTGGACGCTTGTGGCGGTGCCAGGGGGAATTTTAACATGGATCGTTTGCCGAGCTAGTGGAGGCTCAGGCCACCTCCGCTAATGTTTGTTTGTTGCCTGGATTTTTTGTTCAGGCTAAAAATGGAGAAGCCGAGAATGATCACAGTGAGCACTCCCGCGATTTTCCAGATGTTTTCGATAGTGGTTCGATTTCGAGTAATCGAAGGATCGAGCATGATACAACCGAACATACTGCTTTGGTCTGCCCGTCTGCCGATTTGTCCTTGACGAGCAACGAGTAGGTCCTGTTCGACTTCCTTGGTTTGGAAGTCTGTACCAATCGTATAAGTTGAAATCTTGCCCTGCGGGGTTAGGATAACCGTGCAGGTAGGGTGATTGATGAGCCAGTTGGTCTTACCCGTGGGAACATCAAGCACATTCTTATAAGAGTAAGAAAAGCCGATTGAGTTGGAAAGCTTCTGGATTGAGTCCATGCTTCCTGTCAGAAGATGCCATCCGCCTTCAGCTTGAGCTCTCCAAGCAACGGAGTCGGTACCCTTCGCCAGCTTGGGAGTCAGTTCCCGCATGATGAGCATCTTTTTGGATTGCGCGAGTTGATAGTTCTCTTTCGGATCAATGCTGTACATCAAGACATCCATATCCCGGCCAGGTTTGAGGATGTCTCCTCGAGTCGCCTTGGCGAGTGTCTTAATGAGGCTGTCAATCAGCATTGCGCAACCCGTTTGGCAACTGTAGAAAACAGGCACCAAGATCACGGGCTTGCCATGGAGCATGTCGCCCAGTTTGACGTCCTTTCCGGTTTCATCTTTAAAGGGGGTGTCGAGAGGAAGTTCGTCACCAGGGTGCTGGGTAATCCCCATATTCCTGGTCAAATCCGACTGGCCCGTTTTCGCACCTAAGAGCAACAACAAGAAGAGGAGCGGCGTTAACGCCACCCACATATTCTTGGGTCTCCTATAGGTTGTGTAATCAAGGGCCATGGTTATTCTTACTTCTTCTTTGCGGGCGTTGCGGGAGTCAAGGTTACGGGTTTGGTGCTGACGGTGCTTTTGTTTACAACGGCAGCTGGTGCAGCGGATACGCTTGTTGTTCCAGCAGCAGCTTTCTCAACGATGACATCCATCGCTCGGTCAATCGGAAGATGCAGCTTGGTTTTGCCTGCATCAATCCAACCGATCGGCTGGGTAAGGACTTTCTCTTCTTCCTTGCGCAAATCCATAATGTCGGTCTTTGTAGCGATGTTGCTCTGGACCATGGGATAAGGCGATTGGGGAATGATCCTGTTTCGAACCTTCTTATCCTCAAAGCCATCCGGATAGAGCGCACGGAAGATGAAGAATCCAACGATACAGGAAGCAATCGTAAAGATAAAGAATCCCACGACACCGTTGGTCAGCGCTTTCGTATTGACATCGCGAATTTCGTAGCCAAGTTCGACCAGTGGGTCTTCTCTTTTCTCAGTGTGCATTCTGGAGCGCCTCCTGAAGTCGATTGTCGTAAGTTGGAAGAAGGGCGGCCTTCTTAACCTGGCTACCAAACATCAAGAACCAGATTCCACCGAAAGCAACGAAGGCGATGATGTCGGAGACGTTGCTGCCGATTGAAATCGGGCCAGGAGTTCCGCGACCGGGTAGCGACGGAATGATATAGAGATAGTGGTCGGTGATGTGGACCAGAAAGACCCATATCGCGACCTTCGAAAGGTTCTTGGCGGTCTTCTTGGTTCTTGGGGTGAGAAGGGCGAAGAACGGAATGAAGAACTGACCGATAATTCCCAGCAAGCCGACGATGCCCCAAGTGAAGTTACTGGTCATCGGTTCTACGTTGCTGCTTCGAGCAACATAGTAAGAAGTTGTTTCTGGCAAGTTGCCGTTCCAGATGATCAAGAACTGGGATAGCGAAGTGTAACCCCATAGCATCGTCAGAACGAAGAGCATATTGCCCAAGTCCTTCGTAAGATCGGGTCGCCAAACCTTATTGTATGGAGCCTTGTCAGCGTTCAAGCAGAACAGCGCAATCGACAGTGCCAGTGCACCGAGCGCCGACGCAACTACCGACCACGTACCGAACATTGTTGAAGACCAGTCAGCTTTGAGGGACATCACCCAGTCGGTAACGGCGAAGGTACAGGTCAAGAAGAACATGACCAATCCAACTGCGCCCCAGCTACTTCGACCTTGTTCAAGCTTAAAGTCTCCGCTAACTTCCTGCTTTCGCGAAGAATTGGCGAGGAAGTAGGAGAGTCCAGCCCAAAGAACGAGATAGATAACTAAGCGAGCCACAAAGAATCCCTGGTTGAGGTAGGGAGCTTTATGCTGAAGCACTTCACTCACCTTGACCTTCTCAGGATCGGCCCAATCGTACATCAACTTCAGGTTCGCCACGACCGGAAGGAACAATGCACCCAACACCACAAAGGTGAGCCAGCTGCTGCCCGCTTCCCAAATTCGGATGAGTGAAACGGACCAGCTGCCTCGCACCGTGTTGTGCAAGAGGGAGAGTCCAAAGCTTCCGAGGGTAATGCCGATCCAGAACGTCCAACCGAACATATAGGATCCAAGCCATTGTCGCCTGGAAGCCTCGTCGCCGGTGAACGACATGGCCAAAAGAACCAGAATACCGATCACGCCAAATACGGAAGCTGCTGGCGCGAGCTTTCCGAGGTTGACGCTACCTGTATTCTGTTCAGTAGTTTCGTGAGTCGTGGTTGTCATTTCTGAGCTAGCCTGCTGTGAGAATCTTTTTGCGCGGACAGCGACTGAAGCTCTTCAGGCTTGACGTCGCTTGGACTTGCGTTCTGGCTGATCTGCAAAGCGCGGATGTAGGTAACGATTGCCCATCGATCCTGCGGTTCAATTCGCGATGCGTAAGAGAACATCGCACCATAACCGTTGGTGATGACATCGTAAAAGTGGCCATCGGGCATATCCAGCAGTCGTTTGGTGTGATAGTTTCCTACAGGTCTCTTCAACTGGAATCCTCGTCGTGCGATCATGCCTTGGCCGTCACCCAACTGTCCGTGGCACGGTGTGCAATAGATGTTGTATCGCTCCCGACCTCGCTCCAGAAAGGCGCGATCTACTTTGAGTCCAGCAGGAAGTCCGGTCAACCACTTGCCATCCTTTGCACCGACGAAGTAGGCATCGTCTTGGCGAAGGTAGCCGCGAGGGATGGTTCCAGGTACCAGCGGGCGGTTTGCAGCGCCATCCGCATAGAATTCGCTTGAATCCAGCGGATCTTGCTTTGGCTGCCGCCACATATCTGTGTTACAGCCTGCAAGGGTGAGGACTCCGAAGCCCAGGAGAGCTGATTGAATTTTCTTGTTCATTATTCTTCAACCTCCGAGACTGCAACCGCACCGAGACTCTCCATAAACTTTCGAGTCTCTTCACTGTCGAACTTCGGATCTTGGGTTTCGATAGCAAGGAAGAATCGATCCTTCGATGCGCGCTCGAAACCAGGGGTATTGAAAATGCTGTGGTACGGCTTGGGCAATCCGTTGAGGATGAAAACACTTAACAGTGCCGTAAGAGCCGAGAACAGAATCGTGCACTCAAACGTGACAGGGAAGAACGAAGGAAGCGAGTTGAAAGGCTTTCCACCAACGTTCAACGGATAGTCGATTGTTGCGGTGTACCACTGTAGGGTGAATCCGAAGAAACCACCACAGAGGCCAGCACAAATGATCAACCAAGGCACACGGACATCGTGAAAACGAAGCGCGTCCGACAGCCCGTGGACCGGGAACGGTGAATAGGCATCTACCTTTCGGTATCCCTCTTCCCCTGTCTTCTCAGCGGCGTTCAGGAGGTCTTGAGCGCTACCGAACTCGGCAACGAGAGCGTAAGTGCCCTTGGTTCGAGTTGTTTCGTGATGACTCACTTAGAGGCTCCTCCCGAGTGCAGGCTCCGGCATCTCAACCGGAGTTTCGGCAATCTGTGCATCATGGTGTCCTAGCATCTTGTAAAGCAGATCCTTCACTTCAAAGATATTGATAACCGGCATGAATCGAATGAAGAGGGACATCAGCGTTAAGAAGAAGCCGATCGTTCCTGCGAACATTGCGAAGTCCCAGAACGTGGGATAGTACATGCGGTTGGCGCTTGGCAAGTAGTTGGCAGTCAACGACATCGGGATGATGACGAAGCGCTCTAGCCACATACCTACGCTGACGAACTGGCAGACAATCATCACAACCCACAGGTTCTGGCGGAACTTAGGCACCCAGAACGCTTGCGGAGCAACGATGTTACAGATCAACAGCGAGTAGTACGCCCACGAATACGGACCGTTCAATCGGCGGAGGAGGGTCATATCCCACTCGTTCGGATTTCCGGAGTACCAGGCGTAGAACATTTCCAGGGTGTATCCGTAGGCAACGATCAAACCGGTGGCCAGTGTAATTTTCGCCATCCAGTCGATGTGTCGCATCGTGATGAGATGTTCCAACTTGTAAAGCTTACGAAGCGGGATGGCGAAGGTAAGAACCATCGCAAACCCTGCGAACACCGCACCAGCAACGAAGTAAGGTGGGAAGACGGTGACGTTCCAGCCTGGGACGATCGAGCTCGCAAAGTCGAAACTAACGATCGAGTGAACCGAGAGAACCAGCGGGGTCGATAGACCGGCCAAGATCAGGTAAGCCTGCTCGTAGCGGTGCCAGTGCTGATTGCTTCCTCTCCAACCCAAACAGGCGATAGCCAGAATAACTTTTGCGACCTTGTTCTTCGACTGATCTCGAAGCGTTGCGAAGTCGGGGATCAAACCGAGGTACCAGAACAACAGGGAAACCGTGAAGTAGGTGGAGACCGCGAAAACGTCCCACATCAGCGGCGAGCGGAACTGCGGCCACAACGCCATGATGTTTGGATACGGGAAGAGCCAGTAGATCGCAACCCACGGTCGACCAGTGTGGAGCAGCGGGAACATACCCGCGCACATGACCGCAAAGATCGTCATCGCTTCAGCGAAGCGGTTGATCGAGTTACGCCATGGCTGCCGGAGCAGCAACAAGATCGCGGAGATGAGCGTTCCGGCGTGGCCGATACCGATCCACCAAACGAAGTTGACAATATCGAAGGCCCAGGCGGTAGGAACGTTGTTACCCCAGACGCCTACACCCTGATATACCAACCAGGTGATGGCCATGCCGAGTAAGCCTGTTCCCATGATGCCAATGGCGAACATGATCCACCAGGGGCGGTTGTGCCGCTTCTGGTCAATGATCATCGAGCTGATGCTTTGGTCGATCGTGGCGTAGCTCTGCTCGCCAGTGATCATCCTATCGTTGAGAGGAGTTAACGCCATGTCTAGCTATTGGTCTCCGTTGCTTTGGTCGACGCAAGCTCCTTGTTCGGGTTGCGAAGTTTGGCAAGGTGGGATGTTCTCGGACGGGTCTGGAGGCTTTCCAGAAGCAGGTAAGCGCGTGGATCTTCTCTCCACTTGGATACCTGACTGTCCTTGTCTTCTTTGTTGCCGAAAACGATTGTTTGTGTCGGACATGCGGCTTGGCATGCGGTGACAATGTCTCCGTCCCGAATCTCACGTCCAGCCTTCTTGGCTTCGATTCGACCTTCGTTAATTCGCTGAATACAGAAGGTGCACTTCTCCATAATTCCTCGACCTCGGACGGTTACGTCTGGGTTGTTGAGCATTCGGAGAAGCGGAATTCTCGTCTTTTCATCGACGCGAATATCGAACTGTCGCTGATTGTCGGTGTAGTTCAAATAGTTGAAGCGGCGTACCTTATAGGGGCAGTTGTTGGAGCAGTATCGGGTTCCAACGCAGCGGTTATAAACCATCTGGTTGAGACCTTCATGACTGTGGACCGTTGCCGCAACCGGACAAACTGGCTCACAAGGTGCTTTTTCGCAGTGGACACAAGCCACTGGCTGCCATGCAACCTGTGGATTCTCTGAATCTCCGCTATAGTAGCGGTCGATTCTTAGCCAGTGCATTTCACGGTGTCGCTCGACTTGAACCTTACCGACAACCGGAATGTTGTTTTCCGCCTGACATGCGGTGACACAGGCGTTACATCCGATACAGGTGTTCAGGTCGATGGTCATCGCCCACTGCGGACCCTTGTAGACGTAGATCTCATCAGGATAGAGATTGTTCTTTCGAATCTCCTCCGATTCCTTCTTTCGCTCTTCGACGTACTTGGCAGCGTTTTTGTTAAAATCTTCGAGGTCGTACTCGACGACGACGACTCGACTATCCCCTTCAAACTGCTTGATGTGATCACCATCGATTGGGCTGTGGCCCTGAGTCGATGCGATCGTGGTCAGACCACCCAACTTCTTGATCTCGCCAGCCGCGAAATGCGGGTTTGCCGAGGATCGAAGGAGATAGGCATTGAATCCACCACCATCGTGGTTAGAAGTTGGGTTGAAGAATCCACCTGGAGTTCGATCGTCTCCACCCGGCTTACCTTCACCGTTTGAGATCGCACAAACGATGCCACCTCTTGTCCGGCCATAACCGAGATAGACGGTGACTGCGTCGGAAGGATGTCCTGGCTGAATGAAGGCTGCGGTTTGAACCGCTTGACCATTCACCGTGAGTTCTACCGTGCTGTTATCTTCCAGTCCAAGTGAAGCCGCCGTCTTGGGGCTCATCATGGCAACGTTGTCCCACGTCAGCTTGGACATCGGCTTTGGAAGTTCTTGAAGCCAACCGTTGTTGGAGAACCGACCGTCATGAATGCTTGGATCCTTCGCAAAGATCACTTCCAAGCCTGTCGGTTTCTTGGGTGCAGTCAAAGTCGAAGCATTGAGCGTTACGGTTGGAACAACCTTGGGAAGTGCTGATCCTCGGAGCAATCCGTCGTGAACAACGTTTCTCCACTGCTTTTCGAAATCACCCTTGATGATCTGCTGCGTTTTCCAAGTAGCTCGTACTGCGTCGTAGCCAGATAGTGGCTTGCCAGCGAGTGCGCTGAAAATCTCGATCAGAGACTTCCCTTGGAACAATGGAGCAATCAGCGGCTGAATGATGCTGAGAGTTCCGTCAAACGCGGCGGCGTCTCCCCATTCTTCCAAAGTATGTGTCGTTGGAATCAGGTAGTCGCAAGCTTGAGCGGTTTCATCGTCGTAGAGACCGATGCGAGCCTTGAACTTCGCTTTGGTCAACGCTTCGGCGAACTTCAGGTCAGCAGGTGCGTTGTAAACCGGGTTGCCACCAACAATGAACAGCGCTTGAACTTTGCCACCCTTGAGGTCATCCACAAGAGTCTTGAGGTCGCTAGCTCCCGCATTAACTGTGGCATCGACTGGCTGGGTATGGAAGACCGTCTTACCGAATGCGCCAAGCTTGGCATTGATCGCTTGAACAAGAGCGTGAACTTCAGGAGTGTAATCGTCTCCTGTAACAACGAGCGCTCCGCCGGGAACTGACTGAAGGTCTTTGGCGATTGCTCCGATTGCCTTTTCGTCAACCTTGCCTGTTGGACTTGCGCCAGCTACTCCGAGTGCTGAGGCCAGAGCCATCGCTACGTCGAAGATCTCGGACGGCTTGACAGCCCACCGATGATCAGCCATCGCACCAACCAGCCCAGGAGTACTCTCGAAGGAGTAGAGTCGGTTCATCGTTCCGGACTGACCGGAGACGCGACGACCATCAGCAAACTCCTTGGCATACTTGAGGCTTGCCGGGTTTGCAGTGGGGCTCAAGAAGTCTCCATCGAGGGAGACAACAACCTTGGCATTGGTGAAATCGTAGGTTGTTTCCAGCGGCTTACCGAAAGCGAGCTTGGCACCTTCGTAAACGTTCGCTCGACCGGATGGCTCATAGGCGTGCCATACCGACTTCGGATACTTGGTTAGGAAGCGATTGATCTGCTCGACCAGCGTTGGCGATGTGATGGACCCCGTCAGGATTCGGATCCCAGAACCGCCCGCCGCGGCTTCTGCCGCAAGCGCCTTTTCGGCAGCCTGCAGGAACTGCTCCCAAGTGGTTACGTCGCCTTGCGTATAGGTTCCTGGGTTCGAGAACACCAAGACATTGTTCGCTCGATCAGGGTCGTAGAAGTTGAGAAGCTCGGCCTGTGAGATGGAATCAAGAGCACCAAGACTGGCAGGATGATCAGGGTTACCTTGAATGAAGATTGGACGACCTTCACGCTGCTCAACCAGAACACCCGTTGCGTAACCAGCCAATGTGACCGCCGAAGCATAGTACAAGGGCTTGCCTGGCACCAACTCTTCTGGAGCCTTGACGTAAGGCACAACCTTCTCCTGCGGGAGGAATACTCCACGGCACCCGGTCAGACCGGCCAGTGCCATGGAAGCGCCCATGAACTTAAGCAGATCACGGCGATTCATCTGCAACAGACTGGAGCGGTTGGGGAACTCGTCCGCCATCCACTCTTTGAACTCCTGAGTATCGGACAGCTCATCCAAGCTGCGCCAATAGTTCTTTCCGCTCTTACCGTCAAGCCTGCCGCGCATAGTTTCCTGCCCCATGCTGCTCGGCCCCTGATTCTTGTCGTTTAATTCCATGCTTTGGTGTTGACTCTCGAAAATCGACTAGTGGTGGCAAACTCCGCAGTCCGCCAACTGCTGGGTCTGAACTCCATACTTCTTGACCAACTCTCTTCCCTTTTCCAGGTCAGCCGCATCGTCCGATCCAGGAAATTCTCCGTGCTCAATCGATTGCTGTCGCGGCGAAAGACCCTTAATGCCGCCCTTCTGGAGCTGCCAGTACATATTGAAAACTTGCTCTCGTGGAGACTGACCTGGCCTGGTGGCGTTTTCGCCCAAGTACCGCTCAGGTGCTCGGTGACATTGCAAACACCAAGCCATCTGGAACGAGTTACCCTTCCAAGTAATCTGCATCTCCGTTACCGGTCCGTGACAGATGTTGCAGTTCAAACCACGAGCGATATGGATGCTGTGGTTGAAGTACACGAACTGAGGCACCTTGTTAACGAGTGTCCACTGAATGGGGGTATTGGTTTCGTAGCTCTGTCGAACCGGCTCCAGCATCGGACTGTTTGTCCAAATCTGGCTGTGACAGGACATACAAGTTTCCGTGGAGGGCAAGCCAGCATAACTGGACTTCTCGACAGAGGTGTGGCAATACCGACAGTCGACTCCAAGCTCCCAAGCGTGGTGCTGGTGGCTAAAAGGAACCGGCTGGTTCAGCGGTACGGCGACCTTCGTGTTGGCAGGCGAACGGGACAATCCGGCAATCGCAAGCCAAACAGTTGGGACACCGATAACTACGCCGACGATAGTCAGCTTCGCAATCGAGTTGGCGCTCGGTCTAAAGATCTGGGCCATTTAACAGTGCTCCGAAACAACAGGGAGGGTTGTCCCTTCAACAGCGCGTCCCTGAAGCGCGAAGTTGACGTTGCAATATGCAACTTTGATGGAGCCTTGTCTAAAATGACGACTCACTTTTGGGAATAGCGTTAATCTTACCGACATCGCGGTTCGATTTGCTGGCGAAATCGTCGGCCGAACCACGACAGTTCGGTCAATTGCCAGCATTAAAAACAGAATCGCGAGGTAAATCATCGAGTAATGAAAAAGCCTGCTGGCGGCTGGCCGACTGGCATTTCGATAAAGAATTGCACAGTGGTATAGCAGGATTAGATTAAGAACGATGGCAGTCCCTGTATAAATCCACCCAACTTGCGGGAGAAGGAACGGAATCAGCGTCACGATGAAGGTGATGACAGAATAGATGGCAATTTGGATGACTGTGTTACGGTCTCCTTTCACCACGGGAAGCATTGGAACTCCAGCCGCTGCATATTCTTCTTTGAGCAAGAGAGCCAAAGCCCAGAAATGTACGGGGGTCCAAACGAAGATGATTGCAAACAAATAAAGCGCAAGCGGCGGCAGATCGTTGGTAACAGCAGCCCATCCCACGAGAGGCGGAAATGCACCCGCCGCACCACCAATAACGATGTTGTGCCATGTTCGGCGCTTCAGCATCATGGTGTAAACCACGACGTAGAACACCAAGCCACTAAATGCCATGACGGCCGAGAGCAGGTTGGCACCGAACCAAAGCATTCCAAACGCTACCAAAGCCAACGTGAAGGCAAACATCAGTGCATTCTTGGAGGGAATGGACTGAGTTACCGTCGGTCTCGTTGAAGTGCGAGCCATCGATAGGTCAATGTCGCGATCAATAACCATGTTGATCGCATTTGCGGCACCAGCAGACATATATCCGGCAACCGCTACGATCAAGAATAGACCGGTACCTGGCCAAGCGCCCTTAGCCGCGACCATGGAAGCTAATGATGTAAAGAGGAGAAGACTGATGACCCTGGGCTTTGTGAGGGCAATATAGGCTTGAACCAATGCCTTGCCATGGAGTGGGCCAGCAACAGGAGCTGCGTCTGGAGCAGGGCGGGACTCGACTCGCTCAATCCCTTCACCGAGAGCAAAAACCGTAACTCCGACCAAGCTAACCCAGTTGGCATCTGCCAACACTAAATGCAGCATCTGCATGGTGGTGGGAGCTTTCAGCCAGATATTCAGGACACCAAGCAGAATCTGAGCACCATAGATGATGACCATCCAGCGCAGAGCCCACTTAACCTTGGGATCAGGTCGAAGATGCTGTATGAGGCCAGCCGCAAGAGCCAGATACAGCCCAACACTTACCGCAATGAGGGGATGCAACGGCTGCAATCGGACCATCCAAAAAGTTTGAGGGTCCATCGCTGCGCTTAAAACGTTATCAACTGGTCGAAGGGTATGTCCCAATGCAGAAGTGGCTCCACTCATTCCGAGTAGGCCCATTCCAAAGGCTGCCATCCCAAGGATCCAGCCAACCCCACTTTGTCCTTTAAATCGTATGGGGCGCAGATCACCCGCTGCCAACGCAGCCACCGCCAAACTTCCCAGAAGCAAGTAAGTGCTGATAACGTGGATGCCCATGACGGCCAAACGCAACCCACTATCGTTGTTAACAACCAGGTTCCGCTTGACCAAAATAGCGCCAACCAAGCCTTCAAGGATGGTCAGCAACATAACCGTAACGGCCGACTTGCGGACCAGATGCTTCTTAGGGAAGGCTCGGAATGACCAAACTAAAAGGATGATCGCCAAGACACCGACGAGTGCAGTCGAAATTCGGTGAGAAGATTCAACAATCCGGGAAATTGGACCGTGAAGCGGCTCTGACTTCCCATCACAAAGGGGCCAGTGACTGCCACACCCATCTCCAGATTTGGTTGCCCGAACGAATACACCCCAAGCGATAGCCGCCAGGTTGTAAACTAGAACCCACCAAACGAAGTTAGAGAAACGCTTTACTGCCATCCCACCTCTTTCGCTTTGATTTTCTTGTTGGTTCGGGGGGACAGGTGAGCATCTTCAATCACATGAGACAGGGAAAAGCATGCAACGGGGTTTCTGAAATTATTGAAAGTTCGCTTGCTACCCTTCATCGATCCATCTAATTTAACCCCATTCAAAAGACGGATTGGGGCCCTGTGACTTAAAAAATCAGCAGTTCGCCTTTGACGAAACTCGGAATGCATTGTTGCATTCACTTGCCAAGGATGCCCATAGCTCTATCGATTATTAGTGGAAATAACCTCAAAAGAATACGGGCAATCTCTTTGGGACGGGAGAGAGCGCCTTGGTTGAGCCTCGATTAGGCCAACCGTTTGATTGGGAAATTATAGGGGATTGTCCCTTCTTTGGGAAGGGGCAATCCCCGACTTTCTTGATCGAAGGCACCTTCTGTGCGGAGTTGCTCGCCATTATTGGTTCGCACGGAGATAAACCTGCATGATCCCGCCGGGATCAATACTCTTCTCAGGTTCCTTTCTCTGTTTTTCGGCGAACGCCGGAAAATGGGGAGTTTCTACCGGATTAGCACTTCTTTGATTGCATTTCTAGTTGGCGTGCCGTTTTGGGAATTCTGATTTTCTGCGACTCCTGCATCCTTCGCCCTATGGGCTACGGCTCCCGGGTTGGAGTCGGATTGGACTGAACTCCATTAGCCCCACGTGTCGCCTTCGGCTTACGCGGGGCTAATGATCTGTGATCCCTCCGGGATCATTGCGTATTTCCAGCACTCTGCCCTTTAGCGGTGTGACCTCGGGATAGAGCAGTCCAAGTTCGCTACAGAACTTATGGTAGGAGAATGGGAATGGGGAGTTTCTACCGGATTAGCACTTCCATCTCAGCGTCTATGACCGTGTAGAACATTCTCAGCTATGCATGAAAATGCTAACTTCTTTCGCTTTAGGCAAGGCTACTTCCTGGGTTGGCCCACCCGGCCGGGGCATTCCCTTATCCAGTCGACTAGCGTGAGACAGACCTGTCTGACCGGAGTTTTCACCCCGGTCAGATTTAGCGCTCCTCTTCGGGATACCAAGGGAGCTTGAGCATTTTCATATCAGCAACGTCTCGATGGGGACCGGTAAAGGTCAGTCCACCTTGGACAAGGCTTCTTTCAGTTTGTTGATCGCGTCGATCGTTTCAGGATCCACTCCGTTCAACCGGGCCAAGTAGATGGAAACAAAATCACCAAAGTAAGCCAAGGTGAGCATTCGCTTGAGCAGGGTATCACCTCGGGCTTGAACATGGTCGAACTCACAAATTCGGCCGATGAGTTTTTCGGTGACAGAGGCGCGAACCTTCATCTTCTCTGTCTCATTGCCATCTTCAAGGACCACGCCAGCAAACTTCGTAACTCCCTGATTGGCGGCGTCGTGCCAGCCAAGGATCTCGTTGTGGTTGAGCTCTGGGTAGGTATTGAAGAAGCAGAGCATCTTGGCATTCTCGTTGATTTGAGCACGCCATCGATTGGCGATCAATCCTTGCCAAGTCCCCAATCCGTAAATAATGGGAACCGTTCCGTGTAACCTTTCTGCCAATTTCTTAGCCGGATTGGCTACTGCTTCAACGGTGAGTTCTTCCCTTGCCACCTCAAGCATCTGAATCGCACCCAAGATGTCTTGCTCTCTAATGAGCTTGAGTTTCTGACAGGCAACGATGACTGGGATAAGCATGTACCCCAAAGCGGTTCTTGGAGGCTGACCGCCTGGCACAGTGTAGACATTGAAGCCGTCCGCCTCGGCCAGTTCCTTGAGCTTGCCGCCACTGGTGACCGCAATCACGCGTGCACCATTCTTCTTAGCGGTCTCATAAGCAGACAATGTCTCTTCGGTATTGCCACTGTAACTGGTGCAAAAAACAATATCGCCAACCCCAACATACGACGGAAGGCCGTAATCTCGATTGACCACCAAGGGAATTGCGGCTTCATCATCAAAGATGGAGCGGATAAAATCCCCTCCGGCAGCCGACCCACCCATTCCAGTTACAAATACGGTATTTGGACGGCGCTCAAGCGGCTTTATGCTGGTTGCGAGGGCAATTTCGAGTGCCCGACGGCATTGGTCGGGAAAATCCTCAACGAGCTTGAGCATCCCATCTGGATCCAGCTCGGTGACTACAGATCGATCATCTAGGTTAATCGCCATTTTTCTCTTTTCTCTATCGGTTGAATAGAATCACTTTCAAACAAAAAAATGAGACGGCAGATCAAATATCTTCCGTCCCATTTCTGAAATTGTCTTCGATCTGTTTACTCGTCTGCAAACGGATCGTATTCATCTGCACTGGGAGCTACTGTTGCTGAAGGGCGGCTCGCACCGGCTGAGTGGCTATCTCCACCCGCCGCATCATCCCTGGGACGATCTAGTCCTTGGACGTTATCGGCGATAATTTCCGTGACTTCGCGGTTGGCACCCGAGTTATCGACAAACTTACGATTCTCAAGTCGACCTTCGACCGCGACCAATCTTCCTTTCGAAAGGTAGTTGGATACGTAGTCGGCAGTCCGCTCCCAAGCTGTAACTCGGAAGAAATCCGCATCAGGCTGATTCGGGTCTTGTGACTTCCGCAGCTTGTTTACAGCGATCGAAAACGAGACGACACTCTTGCCTGTGTTGGTGGTCCTCAGTTCAGGATCACGAGTCAAGCGACCGATTAAAATAACGCGGTTTAGCACGGGCCTATCTTACTCCGATTCCTATCAGTCCTCAAGCTTGAAAACGCGGTGTCGAATGACATCATCGCTGATGCGCATCAAGCGGTTCAACTCGGCAGGAACCTTGGCACTTGCTTCGAAGTTCATGAGGATGTAGTTGCCTTCTTTGTGGCCGTTAATTTCGTAAGCAAGCTTTCGCTTATCCCACTTGCCAGCCTTTTCGACGGTACCACCCTGCTCTTCAACGATCCCCTTGAACTTGTCGGCGATCTTCTGAACTTCGGCGTCGCTTAGGTCGGCCTTTACAATATAAAATGCTTCGTATTTTCGGTTAGACATATTTGCTCCCTCTGGGCAGATGGGGCTCCTCACACTCCGGACATGTCCGGGAGGAGCAGAGAGCCTTTCGGCAAGAAGAGACTATACCTGATTTTCGAACGTCTTGTAGCGCGGGGGCTTGGCAGCAAGGCTGCCGGTGTATGCGCCTTGAGGCGCGTAGGCGCGGGCTGGTTTGTGCCCGCGTTTTGCTTACAGGTACATGAATCTCTGTGGTTTTGCTTCCAGATGTCGTGCCATTGAACACAAAACGTCCCCACAAACCAGGGGACGGCTACGCGCCTGAAATAACAAGATTTGAACCTATGAGCAGGTGCCAATGGTGAAACCATTTGATCCCAAAGGGATCATCGCCCAAAAACTCCATGGTCGGATTGGAGGGTTCTGTCTAGCTGAGATCCCACAAACTTCCCATCCTTATTGGTTGTTTGGAGCGGTTTGACATGACCATCCGCAAACGCTACGACATCGTATTGAAACGACAAGATTCCCGCATGACGTCCCTCGTGAGGGATTTCTGATTTGTAGTAGTGGATGCTCGGACCTTCTTTCCAAGTGTCGAAAATCAGGATGAAAGAAGCTGGTTCTGCAACTAACGACGCTTTCAGCGATGAAGCTTCCTCCCGAAATGCATAGTGCAAATCGATGTTTCCTGGATTAACTCGGTCGAAGAACCGAGGATAGTCCACATAAGAATCACCCTTTATTGAGCGAGTCGCCAGTGCATCTTCCCATCGATCCGCTGGGGGATAGCGCCGATCATTATCTTCGCTGTACATGGCAACGCCCGAAGAGATTTCTTTCAGGTTGAGAAAGCAGTCGTAACGAGGTTTGTAGACTCAATGTTCACTGTAAGGCTTTACCTTTGTTGGAAAGAGCAAATCCTTAAGAATCGTCAGAATCACAAATGTCATCAATGAGACTACGAACGTGCGATCAAGCTTATGTTTCGCCACCGCCACACTATACAGTAAAGCAATGATATAGCACAGAGCCTATTCCAGATAGGTTCCGTTGACGTTCAGTGTGAAGCGATAGCCGAGCATCTCCGCCGACTTGCGGCACATCACCATTCGACTAAGGAATATCTCGAAATATTCCATGACCGTAGCTTGTGTCGTATCGATCTCCAAGAGCAATTCGATCGCTTGGGAGTCTGGCTTAATTTCAACTCGACTCTTTTGCACTGCGTAATTCACGCGGTCATGTATATCAAAGGTCTCGATGATCGGATTCTGAACTCGAGTTCGATGCACATCGCTCTTGTCGGCAATGATCAATGCGGCAGACATTGCGGATACGGGACCACCCGTCATCTCTTCGTGGTTCCCGATGGCACCCAAAATTGGCGCGATCTCTGCTGCATCCATCCCCATCTCGTTCAGGATGGTAAAGGCCATAGAGGCACCGTGGGCAGGATGGTTCAGGCGACTGATGCAGTTACCAATATCGTGCATGTGAGCTGCGATTTGAGCCAGCTCTACCTCACGGGGCGATAAGTTCATATGGTCGAGAATGTAGCGCGTGATGCTGGCTACGACAGTCACATGACGCAGGCCATGTTCGGTATATCCCATCGCCTTCATCACCTCATTCGCGCCATCGATAAGCTTGCGAATCTTTGGATTGGCACGGACTTCCTTGAGGGTGACGATTTTCGGGCCGACGACTGTGACGGGTTCCATAATTCCTTCTCTATTGTGGCGGCTTGAGGCTCGCCATGTTCCCTACTACGTACGGCAGTTCCAATCAGCCTCAAAATCGGCTGGATCCGGAGCGATTATTGTGTGTGCCCGACCATGATCATCTGGACGATACGTTGACCATTGGTTCTCTGCTCTTGCTGGACCAGTCCAACTCCAGATTGATACCAAGATTTCAATTCCACACCGCCTCCCGGCATTTTGATTTCCAGAACCGCCAGTATTGTGGGGACCTTCCGGGTTCCCAATTCCACCGAATCAACTTGTTCCGTGAGTATCGCGCTTGACGGTTTCACGCGTCCCAATGCATCAATGTGCCCGTGCCAGACCGCAACTTGCTTGGGTGGTTTATTTTTGTCAAGCTCCATCGGGACAAGTAAGGGGATGGGAGGTGAAAACTTCGCGTTGACCATGTACTCCGCGACCAATTTCTTTCCTGACCAGCCCACCCGGGAAACTCCCAGTGGACCGGACAATTCGTAGCCAGAACTTGAGGCCACCGTCATCGCACGATCCACTCGGATAGGAACAGTGTGCTTCTCAAATCCACTGCTCACCCGATAGGTCCAGGTGCGGTTCACCTTCAGCGGCATATATTCATCGCCGCCTCCGCAACCCAGGGCCGCAAATGAGACAACTCCCAGACACACCAGACTATGAAGGGATCTTAGTTGAAACATTTGTCTTTCCTAGACGGACTCCAACTTCGCCAATTTCTGAACGAGTTTCTTCACCCCGACAACTCCTGGAAAGGCAACCGTGACTTCCACATCATCCTTGATCGGATTACAGGCAACGACCACACCAATTCCAAATTTAACATGGCGGACCCGTTGACCAATTTCGAATGGAGGCTTCCAAGACGGGGCTTTCGGAGCCTCCACTTTTCTCGGCTCTGTTACGGAGTAAGTGCCAGATCGCTCCTGAAATACAGTTCGTTGCTGGGCAGATGGTTGATATCCTCCAACCGAAAGCGAGTCGAGAAGCGTAGGGGGGATGTCATCCAAAAAGCGCGATCTGCGATTGAAATTGGGGGTACCGTAGACCGATCGGCGATGAGCATGGAGCAGATGAAGCTCCTGTCGTGCTCGAGTCATGCCCACATAGCAAAGTCGACGTTCTTCTTCGACCTCCGAGTCTGTGTTTAAGGATCGTGAATGCGGGAAGACTCCTTCTTCCAGTCCAGTCATAAATACCGCGGGGAACTCCAACCCCTTGGCTGAATGGAGTGTCATCAGAGTAACAGCATCACCGTCGTCGCTCAGAGAATCCACATCCGCGACTAAAGAAACACTTTCCAGGAAGCCACCAAGCGTCGGTTCATCGGAGGAGGAATCGTATTCAGAGGTGACGTTGAGCAATTCTTGAAGGTTCTCAAGCCTTCCCAGTGCCTCCTGAGAATGTTCCGCCTTCAACATATCCACGTAGCCCGATGAACTCAGTAAGGAGCGCATAACGGGAGTGACAAGCCCGGACTCTCCCAACTCTTGGGCGTCCCGAATACAGGACAAGAATGCCTTCACACCTGTTGCGGCCTTCTTGGGCAGAACATGCTGCACCTCTTGATCTGCCAAGGCTTCCCATAGAGTGGATTGATGATCTTCTGCCCACTTGGTGACATAAGCCAGCGAAGTTGCTCCAACTCCGCGAGGAGGAACATTTAATGCCCGGCGAAGGGAAACATCGTCTCGAGGATTCCAAGCCAAACGCAAGTAGGCAATCATATCCTTGATTTCCTTACGTTCGTAGAATCGTTGTCCACCAACAAGGATATGGGGAATCCGAGTCGTCAAGAACGCTTCTTCCATGACACGGGACTGGGCGTTGGTTCTATAAAGGACAGCGAAATCGCTGTACCGCCGGCGTCCAGTTCGGACATCTTGAAGGATACGTTCGGCGACGACCATACCTTCATCCTGCTCGGTTCCCGTTTGGGTCAGCGTGATGGGAACGCCATCCTCATTATCCGTCCAAAGCTGTTTGCCTGCCCGAGAACGGTTCTGTTTGATGACTTCGTTTGCCGCGGCAAGAATTGTCTTAGTCGAACGATAATTCCGTTCTAACTTGACGATTTTCGCATCCGGATAATCGCTACCGAACCGAAGAATGAGCGAGACATCGGCGCCTCTCCAAGCATAGATGGACTGATCATCATCACCCACTACGACAATATTCCGATGCTTTCCTGCGAGCAGGTGGACGATGTTGTACTGTGCAAAGTTGACGTCTTGATACTCATCCACCAAGATGTGCATGAATCGCTCTTGGTACTTCTCCAAGACATCCTTACGTTGCTCCAAGAGTCGATTGCTGAAGTAGAGGATGTCGTCAAAGTCCAACGCATTTGCCTTATGTAAAAGACTGTTGTACGACTTGTAAACGTCAGCGGAAATGCGCTCAAAGAAGCCAGTAGCCCTGTCTGAGAATTTCTCCGGCGAGAGCAACTTCTCCTTGGCGTTGGAGATTTCATTGAGAACGGCTCGTGGCTGAATCGATTTCTCGTCGATGTTCTTAGCTTTGAATACTTCTCGAATCAGGCTGAGCTGGTCCGAGTCATCGTAAATCACAAAGTTTTGATCGATTCCAATCGCATGACCGTCGATGCGTAACATGCGGGCACACAGGGAGTGGAAAGTTCCGATCCACATCGATTTGGCGGCATTTCCCACCAACTGTTCCACTCGCTCCCGCATTTCTCGGGCAGCTTTGTTGGTGAACGTGACGGCTAGAATTCGATGAGCAGGAACACCTGAGTGCAACAGTCGGGCGATTCGATAGGTGATGACTCGGGTCTTGCCCGACCCCGCCCCGGCAAAAATCAAGAGTGGGCCGCCGGAGTACTCGACAGCTTCCCGCTGCTCCGGGTTCAAGTTTTCGACATCAAGGAGCGCGGACATATACTTAATAGTATGGTAGACGATTGTTTCCAAATCGACGGGTCCTGATCCAAGGAAATCGCGAAAAGGCAATGAACGTTAGATCGCCCAGATCGGTCGAAGATTTAAGTGGTGAACACCCCAAAAGTGATCCAATGGTAGAAATTCTTTAATTCCGACCAAAAAAACGCGAGGCTTTGGGTGTTCGTGTGACTTGAGCCTAGCAATCCAGCGTCATAATCACTAGAATACTGATGAAGCTTTTTGCGGGCTGAATACGTCTCGCGGAGCGGTCGGGAGCATATCCGAATGAAGAAATGGATCGGCAGTTTGATACTCGCGGGTTTGACAACCGTTGTTTTCGCCCAGGCGCCTTTCACCATCGTTCGCCCAGCGGACGGAGCCAAGGTACGAGAGACGGTACACGTCCTCATTCCCAAGGGCAGCATCCCTGACGGCGGATACATAGGCATTTTCCTTGGTGGAAAGTTCCTTGAGGCCACCGTTCCCCCTGTTAAGGGCAAGTTCTACGACTACGCATTGGATACCAAGAAGCTCGCCATTGCCGATACCGAGCCTGGTAAGCCACTCAAGTTGGAACTGGTTCTTTACGTGGACTACGAAAAGAATTCACGCATCGTCGACCGAACTTCGGTCGATATCAATGTTGGCAACCAAGCCAGCATCCCCATCCCCAACTCGGGCCTGAAGCTCCGATACTCGTTCGTTCCAGGCACCAAGATGATCTATCGCTTGGATCAGCAAGTATCGGTCTCTGAGATCAGCGAAAGCCAGAACAGCCTTGGTGGTAAGCCTGCCGAGTTCACCCAAGATGGTGAGACGATCCGACTTGCCTACGAAGTGATGAACTCCTATGGCGATGGCGATGGACTTCTTCGAATTCAACCTCTCCCAGAGAAAGGTAAGGACTATGCTCTTCTGACGGCAGGTAGCGACACCACACCCAAGAAGTACATGGACTACGACATGGCTCCGATCTACATGAGGATCAAGAGCACAGGTCAAGAAGTTTTTGGTTCGCTCCCGCTTTACACTCCGATGGAAGGTTCCACCGGCGGACAAAGCGTTGTTACCGATCTTTTCGCAACCTATCCGCTTCCAACTTTGCCGACCAAGTCGGTTCACGTTGGCGATTCATGGGAGTCTTCATTCCAAGAAGGTGCGCTCGATATGACGCAACCTTACGAAGTCGACACTCTCGTGGAATCATTCCCAGCTCGTGGCGAGTTTGTTAACACGGAATGGGAAAGCGGTCACCCATGTGCAAAGATCAAGCACAGCATCGCAGCTGGAACCTCTACCTCCAAGGGTAAGAAGCTCAAGGCTGAGGGTGCAAGCTTCAGCGATGACAAGATTTCTCTCGAAGAGACAATCTGGTTTGCTCTCGACAGCCACAAGATCCTCAAGGTCGTACGAGATGAAACGATCGAGCGAAAGGTTCAGAACGCAACCGCTTCTGTTGGTGCTCCCGGTATGGGCGGTGCTCCTGGAATGCCTGGTGGCGGAATGGGCCGTGGTCCGAGCTTTGCCGGTGCGGGCTCGTCTGGCGGTGGTGGAAAGTCTGAGACTTCCGATCGATTTGGTCCAACGGACAATATGCAGCGCGGCGGTCGCCAAGGCGGTGGCAAGGCTGGCTTTATGGGTGGAGCATTCGGTCCTGGCGGCGTCGGACCTGGTGGCCCTGGCGGTCCCGGAGGCTTTGGCCCTGGAGGACCTGGCGGTCCTGGCGGATTCGGACAAGGCAACTTTGGACGACAAGGCGCTCCGAACACGAACACGGCAACGTTTGTTCGAATTCGATCCCTCCGAACCTTTACACTTGAGCAGTAATCTGCGTATACAATAGGTAATGCCCATCCTTCAGGGACCCAAGAAGGAGACGAGGCGGGAATTTTCTGGAGATCCAGAGGATTACCGCCTTAGTCTTGTAGAGCACCTCGAAGAGCTCAGAGATCGAATCATTCGTTCGATCGTTTACATCTGTATTGGCTGGACGGTCGGCTGGTTTGCTGAGCCCAAGCTATACGGCTATCTCGATACGCTTACAGTGCAGGCGGTCAAGAACACGATTCCCAAAGGATCAGACTTCAAAGAGATCTTCCATAACATCCCCGAGATGTTCATGCTGAAGTTGAAGTTGTCGTTCATGATTGGCGTGATCTTGGCGTTTCCATTCTTGGTTCTTCAACTTTGGGGATTCATTGTTCCTGCCTTGAAACCAAAGGAGCAGGCTCCGCTTAAGAAACTCGCTCCAGCCAGCGTCATCCTATTTTTGTTGGGTGTGGTGTTTGCTTGGCTGATCTTGCCAAGTTGTATCCATTGGTTCGCAACTTATCTTGAAGAGTTTCCGGGAACCAGTCTGTATCAAGATGCCGGCTCGATGGTCTTCTTGGTGCTCAAGCTCCTTGCCGCTTTTGGTGTGGCGTTCCAGCTTCCTCTGATTGTTTACATCTTGGGTGAATTGGAACTCCTATCTGCGGAGACCCTGATCAAGTACTGGCGACAGTCGGCTACCGCGATCTTTGTGATTGCAATGATCGTGACGCCCAGTCAGGACCCGATGACGATGCTCATGATGGCGATCCCGTTGGTCATCCTGTTCATGGGAAGCGTCTACGTCGTCAAGTTCAGCCAAGCACGCAAAAAGAAGCGAAGAGCCAAAATAGCCAACCCTGACCCAGAAGAGTCGGATACTTATCCGCTTGAGTAGTGAAACTCCCCTTTTTAGCGACCCGCGCATCTCGGACCAGATCTCATTCCTAAAAGAAGTTGATCCCCGACGTGCGCGGTACGCCGTACCCAAATCCAAATTTCATCATTCGCTCCAAGAGCGATTGAAGAAGCTCGAAATCGAGCAGCTGTACACCCACCAGTCAGAGTCGTACGACCTCGCCATGTCTGGCAAGGATCTAATGGTGGTCACGGGAACCAATTCGGGCAAGACACTTTGCTACAACTTGCCCGCCATTCAGATATGCCTCGCAGAACCCGCCGCAAGGTGCCTGTATCTCTTTCCAACCAAAGCTTTGGCTCAGGACCAGCTTGGACGGTTGGAGGCACTTCTGCCCGGTCCAGAGGTTCGCGTGGGCACTTACGATGGAGACACACCACCCAATCAGCGGAGCAGTATCCGCAGGTTGAGCCACATGATTCTTACCAATCCGGACATGCTTCATGTCGGGATTCTTCCTGGCCACGAGAATTGGACTAAGTTCCTGAAGTCTCTCCGACTGATCGTCATTGATGAGATGCACGTCTATCGAGGTGTCTTTGGCTCCAATGTCGGTAATGTCATTCGCCGACTTCTGCGACTTTGCGAGTGGCATCGAAATCGCCCTCAGATCATTGGTTGCAGCGCGACCATTGGGAATCCTGAGGAACTCTTTCAGAAGTTGACGGCTCGGAAAGCGACACTCGTGGATAACGATGGCTCCCCCAGTGGCAAGCGAACTTTTGTCTTCTTCAACCCACCCGAGCTTGGAAATGGACAAAGACTGAGCGCAAACCTAGCTACATCCGAGATCCTTACTTCGCTTGCTGAAGTTGGCCAACGGAGCTTGGCGTTCAGCCGAGCAAGGATATCCGCCGAATTGGTGCTGAAATACGCTCAAAAGCGAGCTGAAGAAGGTGGACTGGTTTCACCGAAGAAGATCGAGAGTTACCGAGCTGGATACACGCCCAAGGAGCGGAGACAAATTGAACAGTCGCTGTTCAAAGGAGATCTATTAGCTCTCTCGTCGACAAATGCCATGGAATTGGGAGTAGATGTGGGAGCTCTGGACGCAGTTATCATGAACGGTTATCCCGGAACCGCCTCGAGCTTCTGGCAGCAAGCAGGACGAGCGGGGCGTGGAACTCGAGATGGGTTAGCGATCTTTGTCGCCCATGACGATCCACTGGAGCAATTCTTGGTTCGAGATCCCGAACTTCTGCTTAACAGTCGGATTGAGAATGTGGCAGTTAACCCCGGAAATCATCAGATACTTGGGCAACATTTGCTCTGTGCTGCTCATGAGCGGCCGATTTCTCCATCTGAGTTGACCCGATTTGGCCAGACTGCCATTGAAGTTGCCGAAGGACTGGATAGAAGCGGTGAACTGGAATTTCGTGCCGGTTTGTTCTTCTATCCATCGATGGAGCCACCTGCCCTCAAAGTGAACATTCGGGGTAGCGGCACCGATCAGATACGCCTAGTTACCGATACCGAGGAGATCGGGACGATGGAGCGATGGAGAGCCCTGACTTCGGCCCACACGGGTGCGGTCTATCTTCACCGAGGAGTCAGTTTTGTCGTTCGCGAACTCCGCCTTAGCCAAGGAATTGCTGAGCTTGAGCAACGGTCAGTGAACTACTACACCCAGAGCATTACCCAGTCGGTGTTGGACCCCAAGATTGCCTTCCGTGAGACAAGACTTGTTCACGCGGACATTAGTCTTGCAGGTGTCAACGTCACCGATATGGTGATCGGTTATCGGTCCAAGTCTCTTGATGGAGACACAGTCCTCAGCATCGAAACCTTGGAACTACCTCCGTCCTCCTACGACACGATTTGTGTGAGGATCGACCTACCAGCGATTGACGATGAGGCGGATATGCAAGCCGAAATCGGAGCTGTACACGCTGTCGAACATGCTTTGGTGGCCGTTGCACCCATCCTTGCTGGATGTGATCGCGGTGACTTGGGTAGCGCTTGGTACGCCGTGTTTCACGACACCATGAAACCGGCGGTATTCATCTTTGATCGCACTCCGGGAGGAGTCGGACTCTGCGAGAAGCTGTTCGACTCGATTACCGGCTGGGTACGAGCGGCACTCCAAATCCTGGTGAGTTGTGATTGTCAAGACGGGTGTCCTGCTTGCCTTATGAGTGCACGTTGTGAAGCTTACAACGAGACCCTCAATAAGCAAGGCGCCATCACCTTGCTAAAAAAGATCACGCAGGTTTTGGATGAAAAACTTGCTTCATAGGCAGAATAAATTAGGCTAACACACCTCCAAGGCTTTTGGAAGGATTCTTCTCCAATGAACCATCTCAAAGGAAGGTTGCATGCATGTCTTTTTTTGCTATCCTGAAAGCAATATCAGAGCCTTTTCACCAAAGTACAGTCTGATCTATTGTACTTTCATATGATCACAATATTCAAAATAAACACTAATATCGACTCAATCGTAGAGCCTGAGTGATGATTTAGAGCTGCATTTCGTATTGCGACCATTGATAACGTTAGAGTAATGACTACTAAACTGCAAGCTTGGCATCCCGTGCATTTTCATCTAACCTATTTCGAAAAGTTAGCACCGTTTACTCAGCCCATTGTGCATAGGGGCACTACACAGGACACTGTGTAGCAAGAACTTGATTTACACCAAATGAATGCGACGCAAACTATATTGACCACTTCATGTTGTTGTGTTGCGTGTAACCGTGGAAAGATTATGGATTCGCAGATAAATTCTGGGACATTGGATCAAGTAACTAATCGAATTGGTGCTTAGTAGGATAGGAGGACGAATATCTTGTCGCAGAATTTTGAGATAGATCGCAAGACTGGACAACGACGATTACTCTTAGTCGCAATTGCTTGTGGCTGTCTGGCTGTCGGTTTCTACTATCGAAGCGGAATTTCGCCGAAATACCGAATATCCGATGAACATGCCAAGCAAATGGGATATGCATCATCGGCTGACATTGCTAAGACTGAAGCGGATTTTGAGAAGTACTTTCCAGACATTCAGTTGAATGGGCGACTTACTCCTGCCGAATATAAGCTAGCGACTGAAACTATCCGTTCCGGAAGTAGGCAGGCACAAGTCCGTATGATTGTGGCCTTTGGATTTGTCCGAGAGCAAAGTGATCGGAAATTAATCGTTGATCTGATGCCTAAATCGACGATTCCACCAGATTTCTATGGGCTATGGATGTCTGCATTCCAGCGCTGGATGAAGACCCCCAAAGATGAAGGCCTCTTGAACTTCCTTTCTCAAAGTGGGAATGTCAATGCGATGAAGATGGCTGATGACTTACGGAGCGCTGGCCATGCGTAACTCTCGTTTCATGCAAGGTCTAACTCTTGTAGAGTTGCTAGTGGTCATATCTATAGTTTTGCTACTGGCTGCCATTATGCAGCCAGTAATTTCTTCAGCTAAAAAATCTGCCCAACGATCATCTTGCTCCTCAAGACTAAGTCAAATAGGAGCAGCGCTTATTATGTATGGCGCCGAGAACAACGACTACTTTCCTTCCGCAACCGACCAATATTTGATCGATCATAGGGACGGATGGGCATCTAATGGGCTCAACACTGAATCATTTCCCAAATTACCAGACCTACTCCTCCATTATCTGGGTAGCCGTGAAGTCCTCCAATGCCCAAATGACCACTTCCCACAAATGCGAGTTGTAGGGGAAACTCAAAAGCAAGAGTTTCCGACGTTCTATGCATATAACGGCACAAGCTTCGATTTCTTCTTACCACAATGGTCGGGGACATCTCAGAGCCGCTATCCTGCATCCTACTTCCCAATTGCCAAAGACTATGATCCGCGTTGGCACGGTGAACTTCAAGGACCTGCATTCTCGACACCTGCCTACAATTTCCTATATGCCGACACCCATGTAGTTTTTCAGAGCCTAGCCGACGCTGCTCTCGCTATGCATACCGCTACAAGCGGCCAATAACACAAAAGGCGTTCATATCGCGAAGGATCAATGAGACATTTTGTGCTGGATCTATCGATGGCTCTGGCCGGCAGATTGAGTTTTGTGGACCTACTAAGAGTTACAGTTTGGGTTGTTCTAATTGCAAGCTACTGGGTTGGCAAGCAGTGGTAGATATTCTACGGAACTTATGCGGGCTCATGAGATATTAGTGCCTCTTCGGTCCGGTTGTCATTGATGCTAACTGCGTCTGTTTTTTGCCAAGTTCACGGATTTCCAATCTTCATGCGGTGGTAGCCTTTGGGTCCAATTTGAGCCACGTTCTCAGTCCGCACCCAATCGTCAATTCCCCGCCAGTTCGTGTTGCATTCAATTTCTGGACATGCTTTGGAAAGTAAATGCCAGCCCAATTCTATTTGTCCTACTACCCAAGGGTCCCGTAATGGAGACCCATTCACTGGAGGTAGTGGAACAACTCATTTTTCGTCAGTGAACGCTATAAGCAACGTCAACCACCACTCGGCCTTGGAGCGCACATGCTTCCCGCTCCGTTCAACAATCTGACGCTCTGCAGTCGAATCAATTGGTCAGATCTTTTGTCACTGGGCTTACAACGAGACCCTCAATAAGCAGGGTGCCATTCGGCTGCTCAAATCGATCGTTCAAGCAGCCGATCAACCATCAGGCGCGTAGGTCGACAGTATAGGTCAGCCGCTTTTCTTGGCCACTGGGAACCGTAATGGTCCACTGGGAGGTTGTCGAATCCAGCTTCTTACTGAGTTCTGATTCTTCCACTCGGTGCATCAATCCACCAGTGGATTGAACCAATCGAACGACGGTTGGTTGGTTCCTCTCATTATGAGTCACAACCTGAATGACCTTTCGTAGGGTGTGCTTGTCGACTTTTTTGGTCGAGACCACTCGGTACTGAGCATATACATCAAAAACATCGCTTATCGTCATGTTTACTCGCTCATCTTTAGCTGTATCCGGCAATCCGGCCGAACCCACAAACTGGTCTTTTCCATTCGACACTCGATCATAGACTCGGAATTCGCCTGCCGGCAAAGGCATTCCGAGGTCAGAGTTCTTGTCATTCTCGAAAGCAATGGAAAGGGTCGCCCGCACGTGATTGGGTGTCGCTTGCCCCTCGTCGTAACTCCAGGCGTTGAGTTCCGGAAGTCGTACGGCGTAGTCCTTCTTAATTGGTACCGTCCGTGTTCCGAGCATGCTAACCCGGTTCATCTGATCCTGTCCAATCGAAGCAGTTGATGGCACCTTATAGGCGTAGATCTCACCCACCGACTCATATCCCATTTGCTCCTGCTTGTCCCTTCTATTAGCACCGCCCGTGGCCATTTTCGCCATGCTTCTTGCTGGTGAGAAGACATCCTCTCCCGTTGCGTCAGCGGCCTTTACTGATCGATTGGGTGATCCCGCCATCAAGGAAATATGAGCATTGGGAAAAGTGATTCCAGTGGTATTCGTAACTGCAGCCCAGCACTGAACTTCTGCCTGATCAGAATTTGGACTGAGCTTTGCGGTGTAGGATGCTGACCACGAGAGTCCCCGAGTCAGATAACTCACATTGAGCTTGGAATTGGAACGCTTTTCTGATTCCACCTCGACCGAGAGTTGAGGTGATGTTCCCGTGGTTGCAGCACCTGATGCCACGATTGTCCCATCGGGATTGATGTACAGCTTGTCGTCTGTACGGATAGCGAAGGCGTTCCCTCCGCTCATTGTTTCGAGTCTCCCTGTGATACTCTGACCGGGTTTGCCATCGGTTGATCGCCAGAGCATGTCCACCTGTTGACCGTTAAGCCGTCGCAGAAGGTTTTCGCTGGCTCCAACTCCAAGATCGTATGTAGTGGCTACCACTTGAGCTTTCGGACTGTCATCGGCCCAATCGAAGAGAACAGAGTTTGGATCCAGGGATCTACTTACTCGATCAATAACGAGGCGGTGATGGCCAGCATCTAAGTCAATGGAACGAGTCTCGGAAACCATAGCAAAGTCCTCTTTGTAGATGGCGAGATCCACAACTCGATCAGGTGTTGAATCCTCGTGAGTTTGGGCATTCGCCTTGCGACAGCCTGATATAAACCCACTCGTCCCGATTGCTATTCCAACGATTCCAAACCCAATTCCCAAGAGAAATCTCTTATTCTTGCTGGCTTTCATGACGAACATGAGTGTTTGCCCGGCGTCATATTGTTCAGAGAGTTAAAAAAAGATTAAGTTCTGATCGTAAAAAACCGATGGACAATCTTATATGGCTCTGAAGGCCATGAGGGCTAGAAAGCCCGTGGAGGTTAGCGTTGATGTCAAATCGTAACCGAGCTTGGCGACGTCGAAAGACCCGACTGATTCATGAGAAAGTCGAGACAACGAAGAACTGGCTGATATTGCAGTTCAAGGACCCCAAAGCAAAACCAATTGCTTCAGTCAAACAGCACAAGCACGGAAAGCTGACTCACGTACAACAGCTTCGACAATCGTTGCAATTGCGAGACGACATGAACTTTGATAGCATGCCGGTCTAGCTCATGAGTTGAAACGCCGCTCCGAGTTCTCGGGGCGGCGTTTTTGTTTTGTCTTGTCTTGATGACGCTCAGCGACGAGCCAGAGTCCCGAATTTCGGATGCCTCCGCCAGGAGTCAAAACCCTAAAGCCTCAGATCGAATACCCTCTGAGAAACAAC
>Ga0164296_1000557_pt1 | contig 43534 bp, 59 predicted proteins | sample GEODES057metaG_FD_113533 | JGI IMG/M metagenome (GOLD analysis project Ga0164296, IMG submission 113533) | Dystrophic lake water microbial communities from Trout Bog Lake, Wisconsin, USA - GEODES057 metaG | ecosystem: Environmental > Aquatic > Freshwater > Lake | place: USA: Trout Bog Lake...
ATTGCATTCCTGCAAAAATTACGGCCAACTCATGTGCTGGATGGAAACCATGAAGACAGAATACCCCGACTGCTCAATTCAAATAACGCACTTGTCGCATACGCAGCGCATCAAGCCACCAACTTCATTGACGAGGCTTTCGTCAAGATTGGTTGCAGAAGGATTCCGTATGCTGGAGTTTATCAAAGGTATGTGGTTGGTGATGTGACCTTCACACATGGTACGATATATAACGAAAATTCTGCAAGGGATATGGCAGAAATGTATGGAGGTAAGGTCGTGTTTGGGCACGCGCATCGTAGCTCTATGGGGGAAGGACGCACCCTCAAGGAAAGCACCGGATACTGCGTCGGTACGCTTACTCGCAGAGGTGAGATGGATTATGCAAAAGCACGGAGAGCAACCCTTGGATGGAGACAGGGATTAGCCTTTGGGGAGATCGGGCCAAAGGATAGTGCCGTGTGGTTGTGTACCAGAGGAGAGTTTGAAAAGGAATGGAGGATGCCGCTATGAAGGGCAATGATTGGTCTGAACTGATCGTTCAGCTTCAAAAGAAAGAGGAGGAAATCCCAGAGGAGGGATTCTTTACACGATCCCAGTACGAGAAGAAATGGAACGTTAAAAGCTGCGAAACTCAATCAAGGCTAAACAGGCTTCTTGAAGCCGGACTTGCAGAAACAAAGAAGTTTCGGGTTCAAACCGGAACCAGAGGACTTTACCCAACCCCACATTATCGAATTAAATGAAAAAACAAAATTCAGACTCACACGTTGTAGAAGAGTACGTTGATCTAGCTGGCCCTTACAATCCTGCCGTGGAAAACCACATGGTTTGGCTTGAGACTGTGGTGAATGACATGAAGCGGGGGAATATCCCCTACCAAGTGATCACCAAGGACAATGGGTACTTCGTTCAACGCACAGGGATGATCTTGCCTAAATCCAAGAAATGAACCCCGGACTCAATGAACTGATTGTCATTGCTTGCGTGGCTGGAGCCATAGCAATCATGATCAACTTCCCCCAACGATGAAGTTCAAATCACTTGGACAGCTAGAGATTAATGGTGATAAATGGAAGGTAGGTTATGGACATCCAGGCTTCATCAATGGAAAAATCAATGATGGGATATGTGATTACGAAAGAAGGCGTATCGTCATCCATCGTGGATGCACTCGCAGTCTCTTGTCTGTGCTGGCACATGAAACAATCCATGCTTCTATGCCATTTGTTTCAGAAGAGTATGTGGACACCACAGGTGAGCTTATCTCTCAAATTCACGATATCTTTTCCAAAGAGCAGTCTGCCGGACATGGGGGAGGAGGTTCCTTGGTATGAAGATGAAGAAGATGAATAGCGTGGACTTCTTTGAGGAGTGGTTCAACACGATTGGGGTGAGAACCTATAGCCGCAACCACGGGAATGCTGACGGGCATCGTGACTACTTGAGCATGGCATTCCTTGCGGGGTGGTATGCCCATGATCGAAATGAAGACACAATCAAGGAGCTTCGGGAAGAGAACCGGAGACTTAAAGACGAAATCAACTGCCGACTATCATGAGCCTACTTCAAATATCCAGAAATGACCAAGTGCCTCCCGGCAATTACCGCTTCACAGTACCGGAGACGGGGTACCATATCGGAGGACTCTTCACCATCAATGAGCTTTATGAAAAGGTGGAACGACACTATAAGGACAACAACATCACTCTTCCCGATAACTGGAGGGAGCTTGTTATGGATCAGCTTTGCCGCCAGCTTCCAGAGGGATGGTGCTATTATTCTGATGGCAAACAATACGAGGGCAACGATTCAATTCTCTCCTTTGACAACATCCTAAAGGGGGTAAAGAGCTTGGCAGCAATTGCCAAATCTGCCGCCACCGGAGAGGAAGTGTTTGTGGATGAGTCAGAAGCAGAAGAGAGGGCTAAGATTTGCTCCCGTTGTTATTACAATCAAAAGTCCCAATTTTGCATGGGTTGTGGAGGAGCTAGGGTGATATTAGATATGGTGGGAGAGATCCGTGGACAGAGAAAAACATCCCTTGATTATGCCCTACAGAACTGTGGGATATGTGGTTGCAGGAATGATGCCATCGTCCATGTCAAGAAAAACCTCTTGCTATCCGGTGAGAAATTAGAGACAACTAACAAGCGTCCCGATTGGTGTTGGATGAGAAATGATGACCTGTCGGAAGCTGCCTCTAAACTCCATATATGAACACAAACCAACCCTACGGACTTCTTGATCTGGACGTGGACGAAAGTCCAGAGGTTCCTAAAACTAGGATTAAGAGTGCTTCCAATGCCAGGGCCATGTTGTTCATGCTGATTGACGATGATCAGATTGCCTCTTATCGACGTTCCCAAGTGCAGGGTCAGATTGATGGAAATGCTCCATTTAATGATACCCAACTCAAGGAGATGGGTCAGGGGGATCGTATCAATGTGAACTGGGGTCATGCTGAAGCCAAGGTTGAGGCAGCGGTTATTCCTTATTTTGACATCCTCACTTCCGTGGGAAACTACGCCACGATCCGTACCAAATATGGCAAAGATATGGGGAAGAGGGAGGAATGGAGCCGGATTATCTCCGACGAGTTCCACACCTTGTTGGATAAAACCAACCCCAAGTTTATCCAAGAGCATCAGGTCTGCCACAAACAGTTGGTGATTCATGGTCAGGCTTGTATGTTCTGGCCCGATGCTATGGACTTCAGAGCAAAGGCCGTGGAGCCTTGGCAGTTGATCGTGCCAAAGGGTGCGTCAGTTGATTGGCAGAACTGGGAGTTTTGCTATGTGCTTGACGAGATGTATACGGAAGAACTCTACCGCTACATTGATGATGCAGAGGCAGCAGAGCGGGGAGGATGGGATGTGGAGGAGTGCAAGGAAGCTATCATGCAAGCCCGGATTGACGAGCAAGATCAACGTCGCCCCTGGGAGTGGTATCAGAAGGAGTTCAAGAACAACTCCCTCTACTACTCTTATGCCAAGAGCAAGATCATCAAGGTGGCCCATATGTATGTTAAGGAATACGATGGTCGTATCTCTCACTATGTGTTTGATCGTTTGAATTCCACGGAGTGGTTGTGTGCCCGTGAGTCCTGCTACAAGTCGTTCTCAAATGCCTTTACGGTGTTTTTGAATGGAGTGGGAAATGGTTTCTATCATGGCGTGAGAGGGCTTGGTCAGAAAGTATTCAAGTATGCTCAAGCTATGGATCGCATCAACAACGCTCTTCTTGAGGGAGTGATCGTTGATTCAGCGGTGATGATTCAGCCTCAGTCTGCCAAGGATGCTGAATCCCTCAAGACTGTTCAGATTGGGCCTTATCGAATCCTCCCCCCTGGCATGAACTTTGTCCAAGTGGGTACAACCTCCAAGTTGAATGGGGCCATGCAAGTTGCCCAGATGTTCCAAGGACAGGAGTCAGATGACATTGGGTCATTCATGCCTTCCGTTGCTGGTGGGCGAAAGAAGGGAAATAAGGAAGTTGAGGCAGAGATTGGCGAGAAGTCCCGACTCACCAACACCCGTGCAGAGATTTATCTTCAAGCTCTGGATGTGCATTACCGGGAGGTTTACAAGAGGGCTACCAACTTCAACGTGTTGGTGGAAGATCATGGAGGGGCACAAATCATTGAGTTCCAGAATAACTGTATTGCCAGAGGAGTTCCTAAAGCTGCCATGCTGGACATTGATTCAGTTAAGGCCACTCGATCCATTGGTCAGGGATCTTCTGCCGCTCGTATGACGGCAATGAAGATGATCCAAGAATATCTTCCCCAGTTGCCGGAATCCAATCGCAAGCGAGTCATCAATGCCAACATTGCCGCTATTGCTGGACAGAATGGAGTGGATACTTTCGGTATTCCAGAAGAGGAGAAGCCAGATGGTCAGGCACTATCGGTGGCAAGCCTTGAGAACAATGCGTTCGTCACCGGAGGCCAAGTGCTGATTGATCCCGACCAGAATCACTTCGTTCACCTTTCAGTGCATCTCCAGTTCGCAGGAGGGATTGTGGAGCAAGTCCAGCAGAAGCAGCAAGATCCTCGTCAGGCATTCCAGACGATGCAAGCAGCTATTCCTCACATCCTCACCCATCTCAAATTCCTTGAGGAAGATCCTACCCGGAAAGAGCAGTTTGAGAATCTCAATCAACAGACGAGTGAGTTGATGAAGATTGCCGATCAGTTGGGCAAGCTATCAGAGCAGATCAACGAGCAAGAGCAAGCCCAGGCACAACAGGGACAAGGGCAACCTGATCCCAAGATGGCAGTGGCACAGAACAAGATCATGCTAGATCGAGCCAAGTTCCAGAATGACGCACAGATTAAACAGGCCAAGGCGCAGCATCAGATGATGATACAAGATCGCAAAACTGCCCAAAAATTGATGATTGACAAAGTTAAGCTGGCTAGCAAGTATTCCAGCATAGCTCCCTAAACCAACCCCACCACATAATGCAAAACCCAACTGATGGGCCTAATGACCCCATCAATCCAAGTCACTACAAAAGCGCATACCCAGTTGAGGTAATTACCTTCACTGAATGTATGAATTTCAATCGCGGTAATGCGGTAAAGTATATCGCAAGAGCCGGGATCAAGGCCAAGGAAACTGAAGTGGAAGATTTAAAGAAAGCTATCTGGTATCTGAACAGGGAGCTTCAACGCCTCACCAAATGAACCCATTTGAACAAGGAAAGGTTGAGGCCACCGAACAGATAGTGTCCCTCATCTACGAGCGATATATCTATCATCGCACCTTTCATGGGAAGGATTCAGAGATTGCTTTGGCCCATAAAAACTTGATCCACACCATCAGAGATATGCAAGCGGAGGAAATTGATAATGAGTAAGTGCCTCGTTATTGATCACGGATTGTTCACGGCATTTGCCCAGCGTCTAGCTGAAGAGCATGAGGTGAGATATTTCGTTCCGTATGCTGATAGGTCATTCCCCATCCCTGGCCCTGCATTCATTGGCGAGGGGCTTGAGGGCATTGAGCGTGTCAACAACTGGGAAGAGAACCTAGACGTGGACTTTGTGGTGATTCCCGACGTGGGATTCATGTATTTGGCAGAGCATATCCGCTCCCTTGGTATCCCAGTATGGGCTGCTGGACTTGGAGAGAAGCTGGAAGTGCAGAGGTGGAGGGCAAAGGAAACCATGAGGGAGCTAGGTCTTCCCGTGGGTAAAACTGCCCTTGTGACCGGAATGCCAGCACTGCGTAAGTATCTGGAAGAGAATGAAAATGTGTTCGTCAAAATTAGTGGCTTTAGGGGCGTGGCAGAGACTTTTTCCTCCCCGTCATGGGAGCATTCCCAGCAGAGGGTGAATGAGTTGTGGGATGCACTGGGCGGTCTTTGCAATGTGTTTCCGTTTGTGGTGGAGCATATGGTGGAGTCCGTGGTGGAAGCCGGATACGACGGATATTGCATTGATGGTAAGTTCCCGTCCACTTGCTTAACTGGCGTGGAGGTGAAGGACTGCGGATACGTTGGGGCAGTGAGAGACTATTCGGATTTGTCTGATCCTGTGAGAGTGGTGAATGAAAAGCTCACTCCATTCCTAGAAGAGGCCAAGTATCGTCAATGGTTCAGCACTGAGATCCGGGTAACTGACGAGGGCACTCCATACCTTATTGATCTCACCACTCGATGCCCTGCTCCTCCTTCAGCCCTCCTGTGGGAGATGATTGATAACGTGGGAGAGATCGTGGAAGCCGGAGCCAATGGAGTGCTGGTTGATCCAGTATGGAGGGCCAAGTATGGGGCACTTGCGGTGATCAAGAGTGCCTTTGCAGAAGAGAGGTGGTGTCCAGTGAGTGTTTCGGACGAGTCCTACCGCTGGGTGAAATGGCGTAATGCCTGTGTGGTTGATGGCATGACCTACATCGTTCCCACTACTGGGGTGAGGATGTGCGAGATTGGAGACTGCATTGGCATTGGAGACACGATGGAGGAAGCTATCAAGGCTTGCCAGGAACACGCAGAGGGAGTGAAAGGATTTGATATCAAGGTCAATACTGATGCTCTTCCTGCCGCACTGAAAGAGATTGAGAATGCCGAGGAAAATGGCATCATCTTTTCCGATGAAGAACTACCAAAACAAGCAGACCTATTAGACTAATGACATTATCAGAATGGAGACAGAACGTGGATCTAGCCATTGAGCTAAAGAAGATCCTAGACAATCCGGTTGTGAAACACGCCTTATCAGTCGTGGACAACTTGAGCATGGCAAAAACCCTTGGCAATGGGGCTGGACTCATCCAGCAAGCAAACAACGCTCATGTGCTTTTCGGGTATGATTCCGGTCGAGCCTCCATCATTGCAGACCTCCACATCCTCTCTGAAGTGCCAGAAGAGCTTGTGAATATTGAACCCACCTACACCAACTAATTTCATATGGACAACAACACCACCACAGTAGCAGCAGACCCCACACCCGTATCACCAGCAGAACGCCCCGGCGATCTATCGCAATTGGAGAAGCAGTTCAAGACCCGCCCCAAGTTTGACAAGGTGGATTACAAGGCTCTCTCCGAGCTTCCAGAGAGTGCTTCCACCAAGGAGGTGGTTCCCACACCTGGGGGGCTAGACATCGTTCCAGAGACAAGCGTGAGTGATTTCCTCAATGCCCTTGAGGACAAAAAGAACACTGGCCCTATTGAAGATGAGCCAAAGGAAGAGACCAAGAAGGCAAGCAAGGCCAACCTGGACAAAGAATTTGACCTTTCCGATCTGGATCTTACCAAGGAACCGGAGGCAGTTGTTGAGCAACCCAAGGCCAAGAAGAGCAAGGAGGACAACCTTGCGGAGCTTCGCAAGAAGGCAGAGGCAGCGGAGTTTGAAATCAAGACCCGTGATGAGAGGCTTGCTGAATACCAGAAGAGGGCAGAGGCACTGGAGGCAGAGCTTGAGCGCACGGCATTTGAGCGTAGTCCCAAGTTCCAAGAGAAGTTTGCCGCCCCATACCAGGATGCCATCACAAGGGCTACCGAGTGGGCCAAGGACTTTGCCGCCGACTCTTCGCTGGCAGAGAAAGCTCTCTCGCTGAAAGGCAAGGAGCGCATTGAGTTCATTGACGAGAACTTTGGGGGAGGAGCGGCATCTGCCCAATTCCTTTCCTTGATCAATGAGGCCGACTCCCGCAGGGGAGCTTTGGAGCAAGCGGTACTGAACCACCGTGAAACTGCTTCCGTGTTGGTGCAGGAGGATGAGAAATCCCGTCAGGCCACCACCGAAAAGATCAACCGCAACTTTGATCGAGTGGCGCAGCATCTCGCTTCCAAGTCCGACTTCTTCCGTAAGGGGGATGACGATGATCACAATGCGCAAGTTGACCAGAGGATTGCGGCGGCAAAGAGCATCATCCACGCCACAGCTTCCGAGAACGACATGATGGTTGCTCCCTTCCTTGCGGTTATTGCCAAGGATGCCGTTGCCGAGAATGCACAACTCAAGGCAGAGCTTGCCAAGTATAAGGCAAGGGCGGCAAAGGATGCTTCCGTTGCTCCCTCCGTGAGGAGAGGATCTTCCGATGAGGGAGAAGTGAGGGGCAAGCCAAAGACTGCCGTGGATTCTATCCGCAATTATTTCCGATAAGTGAAGCTCCAAACCTACGGGCTGGATTTATCCAAGTTCCCAAAGGTATCGCAACTTGAGATAGAGTTGCTCATGGTGAAAAACCCTGACCCAAGCCGATTCAGTGGCTTGAGCCGGGGTCAACACATCAAACACGTTATCGCTATGCTCTGGCCTGACGTGATGCGGTCATGGAATGAATGGAATGAGTTATCCCTGTGGGCATGGACGAACTACGACGAGATCGGAGTGACCGGATGTGCCGCTGCTGGAAAGACATTCACATTCACTTTGCTCTCCCTCATTGAGTTTCTGGCTTGTCCTATGGGCACACGGGTGGCACTCACGTCCACCACAGTGCCATCGTTGAGAGGACGCATCTGGGCAGAGATGATGAAGTTCGTGCGTCCGGTGTATCCGGCGTTTGGCCTCAACATCGTGGATTCCCAGACCAAGATCCAGTTCCAGAAGGGGGATGATCGAGCGGCAATCATTGCCCTTGCGGTGGACTCAGGGGCGGTGGAGCAAGCTGTGGGAAAACTCCAGGGTGTGCATATTCCCCGGATGATCATTGCGGTGGATGAAGCGGCTCAGACCAACCCTGCCGTGTTCTCTGCGAGGGCAAACCTCCAAGTGGGAACGGACTTCTATCACTTTGTGGCGATTGCCAACGCTTCTTCCCAGTTTGACTCTCATGGGTTGTTTTGCGAACCCAAGATGGGATGGGGGTCATTGAACGATGATGATGAGTATTGGGAAACCAAGACCGGAGTATGCGTGAGATACGACGGGTTGAAGTCACCGAACGTGAAAGCGGGTCGCCTTATCTATCCCTACCTATTCGCTCAAGAGAACATTGATACGATCAAGAAAAACTTTGGAGAAGGCAGTCTGGAATGGAACTCGTATGTGAGGGGAATGTGGAGCAAGTCAGGAGCTAGGAACTCCATCTTGGATCAGGCAATGATCAATGAGGGGAGGGCAAGAGAGAAAGCAACATGGGCAGGAGGGGGGATCAAGCACATAGCGGCATTAGACCCTGCATTCACTAGCGACGGGGATGATTGTATCTTGCGATTCGGGAAAGTGGGTGAGGCAGCGGATGGGGATCTGATGATTGAATGCGGGGACATTGTGCGCTTGTCTCTCACCGATTCCGAAACCTATCCGCTATTCTACCAAGTGGCAGACCAGACGATTGCTGAACTCACTCGCAGGAATATCCAGCCGGAAGATTTTGCCATTGATGCCACCGGAGCGGGAGCAGGAATTGCCGACATCATCTCCCAACGATGGAAGAACAATTTTATCCGGGTAAGTTTCGGAGGTGGAGCCACAGACGCTCCGATTTCCATTGAAGATGATCGTCCTGCAAAGCAAATTTATGCGAATCGAGTGAGTCAATTGTGGGGACAGATCCGGTCAATCATCATGGCAGGAAGGATGAGGGGATTGGATGATCAAACGGCAAGGGAGCTTTGCGCCCGCATCTACACGCTACGAAATGAACGCACGTTATTGGAGAGCAAGAAGGACTTGAAGAAGCGCACGAAAGGAAACTCACCCGACCGAGCAGACGCATTGGCACTGCTTGTTGAGGTGATGGTGACCAACTACGGATTGTCAAGCTCAATGGGGCCGTGGTCATCCAATGATGATGATTGGGAAAAATTCGTGCTTGATAACGAATTGGAGTCTGACTATCGGTGAGGAAGCGGCTACAACCAGCCCTCACAAAAAATGAAAAAAGTAATATTCAATGGTCAGGAATGCACTCTTGACTTTGGCTTGTATCGCAATCACAGGGTTGCAATTCACCTCAAGGACGAATTGGGATTCCCTTGCGCCACTGCCACGATCAACGATCCCGACACATGGATTGAGCCTGGGCAAGTTCTGATTAAGAACTATTCGGAGAACATGGGAATGGTGGATGCATTGGTGAAGGCAGGGATTGTGGAAAAGGAAGAGGAGATCAAGTTGCCGCCATTCGGGGCTTCCACCTGGGTGTGCAACCTTTTGAATCGGGAGGACTGAAATGTGGATACTACCAAAACAATTACACACGTCTCCCTATGTGCCGGATACGGAGGCATTGATATCGGACTTGCAAGAGCAATCCCAAATCTCCGCACAATCGCTTTTAGTGAGATCGAAGCATTCGCCTGTGCGAACTTGGTTAGCAAAATGGAAGCGGGACTCTTGGACGCAGCACCTATCTGGACGAATCTTAAAACCTTCCCTTGGGAAGAGTTTCGTGGAGTCGTGGATATCCTCTCTGGGGGTTATCCCTGCCAACCATTCAGCGCAGCAGGGAAGCGACTTGGAGAAGAAGACCCCCGGCATCTGTGGCCCTTCATTGCAAATGGAATTGCTATCATGCGACCAAGTATCTGTTTTTTTGAAAATGTCGAGGGACATATCTCGCTGGGGTTGCCCGACGTTATTGAAGACTTGGCAGGAATGGGTTACCGAACGACGTGGGGAATATTCTCAGCGTCTGAAGTTGGCGCACCTCACCAGAGAAAGCGGGTCTTCATCATGGCCCACAATTCGAGCCAGCGAATACAAGGATGTTGGGCCGGTGGGGTCAAAGAGTCACAACCATATGCTCGGGAAGCATTATCTCTGTGCGGTGGTAACGCAGGAGGAGTCTGGCCTAGCAGACCAGGGCAACCTCAATACGAGTGGGAGCCGCCAAGAGTCGTGGGCGACTCCAGAAGCGCAAAACTCCACGGGGTTTCAGACAGACAAGCAGGGGAAAGTATGGCCCCGTTTGGGGAGCCAAGTGACCAACGGCAAATTAAATCCGCGCTGGGTAGAAACTTTGATGAATCTTCCTGTGGGCTGGGTCATGCCGAGTTGTACGTCTCCTGCGACAATCGCACCGACAAACTCCGACTCCTCGGCAACGGAGTAGTGCCAGCAACTGCTACACTTGCTTTTATCACTCTTTCAAAAGATCTTGGAATTTTTCAATAACAACCAACACAACAAATGGAAAAAGTAAAACTGGTGCGTAATGCACCTCACCAAAAATATCACCTATCCGATGGCACTCAAGTGCCTGGAGGCTCCACCATCTGCAAGATCGGGGACGATGCAGGGGCACTCATTCACTGGGCATGGAACCTTGGCAGGGAAGGCAAGGACTACCGGAAGGAGCGGGACAGGGCGGCAGATATCGGAACCCTCGCACATTTCTACATTGAATGTATGCTCAATGGTCAAGTGGCAGATCTGGATGACTACACCCAAGAGGAGCGGGACAAGGCGTTGGTATGCTATTCCAAGTTCTTGGATTGGTGGGAAGGAGAAGACCTTGAGGTGGTGGCTACCGAGATCCAGCTTGTGAACGAACTTTATCGCTACGGGGGAACAATTGACCTGATTGCCAAACGTAAGAACGGGGATCACGTTCTCCTAGATTTCAAGACAAGTAAGAAAATCTCGGAGAGCTACTGGCGGCAAGCTGCTGGGTATTCTTGGCTATGGGAGGCCAACAACAAGCAAGCCCCCATCACCTCCCATGCAATCGTGAGGATTGGCAAGGAGGAGGAGGGAGACTTTGAGGTGGTATGGAGGGAGGATCTTTCCAAGGAGTGGTTTGTTTTCCAAAAGCAAGTTGATCTCTATTGGGCCATGCAAGCTGCCAAGCCGGAGCCGAAAAGGAAGAAGAAGGCATGACGCCATCCTCTTTAGACGCAGAGAAGGCATTTTTATCAAGTGCCCTCCAGAACCCATCCATCCTTGATATACACGCCGATCATCTCAAGGAAGGGCTATTCAGCACCCGATCTACCAAAGCTATTTTTAAGGCCATCCTAGCTCTCTGGAAAGAGGGTCAGGGGGCAGATCTGGTCACTGCCAGCGAGTGGCTGGAGAAAAACAACCTGATGGACGATGCTGGTGGCCCAGCGGAAGTGGCTACGATATACTCATTCGTGCCCACAAGCATGAACCATGAAGAGTATTTTGGAATCATCCGACACTATCACACTGCTCGATTGGCTATTGCCGGGGCAGAGAGGATCATTGATTCAGCCAAGAATCCAGTGGTGAGCGGGGAGCTTTCCGAAACCATTCAGAAGGCATTGGTAGCTATCGCTGCCGATGCCGAGTCAGGGTCTAGGATTGAGTCCATTGGGGAAGCGGCAATGCGCCGGATTGACCAATACGAGGAGATGGTCAGGAACAAGGGCAAGCTCATGGGCCTCACCTTTGGCATCAAGCCATTGGATGATCACACCGGAGGAATGCGCCCTGGGCAACTCATCATCATTGGAGCACCCACCAAGGGAGGCAAGACGGCATTGGCCCTCAACATAGCTCAACGCACTGCCGATGCGGGAAACCCTGTGGGGATATTCAGTCTTGAAATGAGTAGTGGGGAACTGGTTGACAGAATGGTGAGTTCCCTCACCGGAACCGACATCACCGTGTTGAGCAAAAGCCCAACCAAGGGGGATATGGATAAAATCAACTTTGGAGTCACACAGGCATCTAAGTTGCCAATCTGGATCAGGGATGAATCCTCAATCAACCCCATGCAAATCATGGCTGCCGCTCGTCGAATGGTTGCCACGCACGGAGTGAAGGTGATCATTTACGACTACATCCAACTCACTACCCCATCCAACCCCAAGGATAGCAGGGAGCGTCAGATTGCAGACGTGAGCAGATGTTTGAAGTTGGTGGCAAAAGAATTACAAGTGACGATCATTGCCCTCACCCAACTCAATGCGGAGGGGGCATCTAGGGAGTCAAGGGCAATTGAACACGACACAGATTTGATGCTGATTATTCGTAACGACGAGGAGCATGGATATTTTCTTGACATCCGATTAGCCCGAAACTGTAGTAGAGCTTCCTTCCCGATGGAATTCAGACCGGAGTATCTCCGGTTTGACCCAAGGGAAACAACCAACAACCAATGAGCAACCAATACGACAACACCAATAGTGGAGCGGCATTCCTCAAGGACAATGCCAACCCGAAAGCCCCCAAGTGGGCTGGCCCAATCAACGTGGAGGGCAAGGAATACGAGATCGCAGTCTGGGAGAAGACCAGCAAGGCAGGGAAGCCTTTCCTTTCCTTCAAGCTGGATAAGCCAAAGGCAAAAGGGAACTACAATCAGGCCAAGGCTCCATACCGGGGCCACGACTCCGAGGAGATCCCGTTCTAATCATGGAAAAGAAATTCTCCAAAAAGGTGACCAACCCGAAAACGGGCAGGGAAAAGACCGTGAGGTATGGTCAGAAGGGAGCTACCATCAAGCCAGGCACATCCAAGGGAGATGCCTATTGCGCTAGGTCTGCCGGACAGATGAAAGATCATCCCGCCGCAGCCAAGAACCCTAACTCGCCATTGCGCCTCTCTAGGGCAAAATGGAAATGCAGCGGAACCAAATCAAGAAAATCCTAATCTTTTGTGGTGGGCATAGGAGTTGCAGGAGATCTGCAAACCGAGGGGTTATCATTCTTCCTCTTTTGTCGAACACCCGCCGCATTCTTTTTACAATGAAATTCAACTACACTTGTCACGATGACGAATGCGAACATGAGTTTGAAGTTCGCTTATACCCTGCACAACCAGATCGAGGTATGCACGGAACCTATGAGGATGCCGAACAAGGGCATGGAGCCTACACGGAGCCGGAGGAGTGCCCGAAGTGCGGTAGGGAAGTGGATGCTATGGAGCTTGAGGACAAATTCCTATGATGACACTTGTCATAATCACCGGAGCTATCGGCCTGATTCTCTCCTACGCACTAGGATTCTACCTGGTTGCCGAGGAAGCTCGTAGGAAGACCGAGAAAGCCATTGCCCTCTACTACAGGGATCACCAAACGGAATGCGTGATGATGCTCAACCGCATCTCTCTCATTGAAACCAAGAAGGAGATTGAACTCCAAAAACTCAAGAATGAAGATGCAAGTGGGACAAATTAACTTTGGCCCTACTCCATCACGCTTGATGATGGATGAGGAGGACGAGATCAACAATCTCCAAGCAGAACTGGAAATGATGCTTGATACTCTCAAGGAAATCAATAGCCTCAACTCGCACGGCAAGACCAAAGAGATTGCCGACACAATCAGACCCATACTCAACCACTATCAAAAATGAAAAAACTAGCCCTACTAGCCCTAATCGGCACTGCATCCGCACAGGATGCCACCCAATACCCCTACATCATTCCCGCCACGCAACCTGGATACCAAGCAGCACAACTGGCAATCGCCCAGCAGCAGTTGGCAATCCAACGCCAAATGGCACAGGAGCTACGCCATGCCCGTTGGAAAGCCGAAATGGAAGAACTCACCCGACCAATCACCATCAACCCAATCACTCACCTCGCTGAATAAAATACCATGATCCACAACACCGACCCCATTGAATTTGAATTCCCGATCTTTGCAGACGCAGATCGAGTGATTGATGCCAAAGGCAGGGAACTCACCCAGATCTCCGGCCTATGCTCCCCCGCTGAAGCTATCCGGTGGGCAAAGCTATTCTCGCATTCCTATCAAGCCTACACGCTTCTGGATGGGGTGAAGAACCTATTGGTTGCCGGACTTGACGAGCCGCATGATCCATCCACCCATCAGGAAGGGGCCAAGTGCATTGTGTGCGACATTGACGAGTTTCTGGCCTCCGTGTTCAACGAGCCAAAGAAGCCGAATTTGATTGTGGTGGAATGAGTGCAGGGAAGGGCGACACTCCCCGGAAAGTGGATCAGAAGAAATGGGCCGAAAATTATGACCGTATTTTCAAAAAGGATTCAACTCGTTTCTGCTCAAAATGCGGTGCTGATTGGCAGGGGAAACCCATCCCCGAAGCTGACCAGCACCATTTCGGCGGGAAGAAGCACTTCTCCAGGCTTATCGGGATTTATAGCCAAGAACTTGACCGCACCGTGTATTATCAATGCCCGGATTGCGGTTCAGAAATAACCAGAAAATGAGTAAAGTTGAATACGGAAAGCTCTCTCCGAGGATAAGCGAGATGCAACGCCGGATTGAGGCGGGAAGCCCCAACCGCACCGGAGTCGCATCTGCCTCATACAGAGCTAACTACGACCAAATCTTCAAGAAAAAGGATAAGAAAAGTGGGAAAAAATCTTAATTATGTACCGTGGAATGAGCATAAGCACGTTGAAACTCGCAAGACCGACGATGATTGGGATGACTACCTCCTCAATCTTTCCAGTTCAGTGGGGGCAGCTTGTGACCGATTCTTTGACCTTCGAGGGATGAATCGAGGGCAATCGGATATCCCGGTGAGTTGGATCAGGCAGACGATCAAGAAGCTATGACCAACAGAGTGATCTGTTAATAAAACGCAACCATATTTTTAACAAATGAACCACGACACCACACCAACGCCGAGGACGGAGGCAGTTCATAATCTAGTAGCGAAAATCAGCCGTTGTGAGTCTGATCTACGTCATGAGAGAAGGCTAACAAACCTTTCTATGGAGCTAGAGCGCGAACTCGCCGAGAAAACCAACGAGGTCGCAAGGCTCGAGGAGGAGCTAAAAGAACGCATAGAGACTCAAAACACTTTTGCGATGGCTCTTTTAGAAATTCCAGAACGAGAGGTCGAGAGGCTCCGTGATCTTTTGGAAAGGCTATGCGATTCCGTTTCCGAAAATTGGGATGAAGGCATCGCCAATTATTTCCGCGAGGAAGCCAACAAGCTACACAACAAATAGAAACATCAACACCGAATTCAATAAGAAAATGAACCCCGACACAAACAAATGCCCCAACTGCGGTGCTGAATTTGCAACACTCGCAGACGGAACCACATTTTTATGCGGAACCAACCGTCACCCAGATGGGTCTCACTCTCGCACCGAACTTTGCCGCGAACGCGAGGAGAACACAAAGCTCCGCGAGCTTCTCCATTGCGCGGCTGTCGATCTTCAGCATTGGGATGACGCGGTTCGCGCACAGGCCCAGCGCGAACTTTACAACTTTCTCAAAAAGGGAGTCCGACTTTCCCCCTCGCCAGCAGAACCAACTGTCGTTAATTTAGAGACATCAAATCTATTTGTTGATCAAAAACAGCAAAATATGAGCAACAACGAATGGCGAGAGCTTGGGCCTGACGAGGTGATCCAAGAGGAGGATGAGTGGTGCGGAAAAAGCCAATGTTGGGTTCCAGTAGGAGTAGGAGATTGGGCTATCGGGAAAAAGCCTTCGCAGTTCATCAGCAGATTCCGCACCCCGAACAATAAACCATCCTAGTTTACTGAAACACCGCAAGTTTACTCACCAGTAAAAAGCCCCACAACCAATAAAAACATCAACACCGCATTCAATAAGAATATGAATCCCGACACCACACCAACGCCACGCTGGGTAATCAAAGAGGGAGTCTTTGACGGCAAGCTTTACCTTTGGGATGACCGCAAGTATGACAATTACGATCTGGAAACTCTTTGCAAAATCCTCAACGAATACGAAAAGAAAACCAACGAGGTCGCATCAGACTATGTTTCTGATACGCCAATTACCAGCGACCTACTTGAAGAACTCAAAAGGCCGTGTGAAGGAGACGGGAAAGATCTAATAACTCTTTGCCGAGAGTTTGAACGCGAACTCGCCGAGAAGAACAACGAGGTCGCAAGGCTCCAAGAGGAGATTGATAAACTATGGGAGGCTTTAGCGGAAAAAGAAAACCGACGAACGCCATCAACAGCATAGTTTTCCAGAAACAAAAAAGTTCAACTCAAATGAGTCAAATCACTCAAACAGAATGCGAGCTTAAAAGGCTTTATGGGTCGCATGAGAATAAAAGAAAGCCAGTTCCTGCTCTGTTTGCAATTAGGCTGGAACAACAATTGGAAGAGAAAAAACTAAAATTTGAATCACTAAAGTACCTTTTGAAATTACAAGAAAAGTCTTGTAAGAAGATGGGTCAAAAAATCAATAGCTTAAATAAAATAATATCTTCACAGAATGGTGCGTTAAATCAAATAACTGCGGACGCAATAAATCTCCGTGAGCAACGAGACAGAGTTATAGAGATTGCAGAGGCATTGGGAAGTGAATTGCATTTCCCAGAATTTGCGAAAGAGATAGAAGCAATGAAATCCGAAATAGCCCCATGAAATTCTGCGTGATCACAGGGGCCACAAGCCTCATGAAATCCACACTAGAGGCTTCCCTGCCCTCCAAACGGGCCTATTGTGAGAAGCATGGGTATGATTTGTCAGTTTTGACCTTCAACTCCACTGATCACCTGGGGTTTCGTAGGTTTGAAATTGCGCTGTCGGGTCTAGGCTTCTACGACTCCGTGCTTTGGATTGATGCCGATTCCATGATAACGAACCATGAAATCCCTTTCCCATCTATGCTGTCGGGTCAGTCACCTATGGCAGCGTCTTGGGATTGGTGGAGTCACGGGACATACTTCAGCACCGGGAACTTCATACTTTCGCGCCATGAAATGCTATCTACGCTGTCTGGTTTATACTTGAGCGAAAAATCCCGGCGACTGGACGATCCGAATCAGGAACAGAACACGCTGAACGAGGTATGGAAGAATCGACCGGAGTTGGTGCAGATATTGCCGCATGAAATGCTTAATTCCGTGCCGGAAATTGTCAGGAATGATGTAAGCTGGAACGGAAGGGACGCAATCATCAGGCCCTGGCAGCCCGGAGACTTCCTGGCCCACCTCACCGGATGCGGGAATGATCAGAGAGTCAGGATAATGGGTGCGCTGGCGGGTCTAGGCTTGAAAGCCTAAAGAGCCGGAAGGATTGCTCCATCCGGCTCTTTCCTGACGTTATTCAGTGTAATAATCAAGTGTTTTTTGTGTTGTCCTTGGCCTAATTGCCCAGGCTTCTAGGATCTCCACGGGGAGATCCTAGTGTGTCTGATCAATTAGTCTCTGATTACGACCATTGTGCCCGTGCGCTCGTCACCTTGGAGGTGTTCGCCGTTGTCCCTAAAAAGTTTTACGGTCACCGAAAAATCGGTAAACTGCTGAATCTCGTCGGCAATATCCTGCGCGATTTGATCGTGGCCCCTTGTGCTTGTCCACACTCCCTCGACGGGAAGAAACTGGGAAAGCTCCGGAATGTCTGATTTTTTGATGCTGTGGTTCATTTTTTTAGTGCTGGAAGATTGCAACAAGCATGACCAGGGCCATGAAGGACAAGGCCAAGCAAGCAAGTAGGAGGTGGGTGAGTTGGTCTGATTTGTTCATGAAATTAAAAATCATGACCGTCAAAAGAATAAATGCCGGATTTGATTTCCGAAATCTGATTCTGTAACTCTTCAATCTTCTTCCGCTTGTCTCTGATTTCTTCCATCGTATAATCTTCCCGCATCCCTTCAATGTGCTTTCCGTCGGTGATTGCTTTCAAGTCCGTGCCTTCGGAAAGGGTGCAAAGGTGGAAACTTTGTTTCACATAACTGCAAGTATATCCTCCCCCGTCGTGCTCTCGCGTCTTGTATGTTGTGTCAAGTTCCACGTCAATCCTCCACTCAGAGATCCGGAGCCAAAAGCGGAAACCCTCTTCCGGTTCTGGTCTTGTGATTTTGGCAATCAACTCGGGGTATGAGCCGGACGCTTTGACAATCTTTTTCCCTTGGTAGGGTTTCAAAAGATCAACAAACTGATTCTGTAGCCGCTTGGCGTATCCGTTGACCTTGTTTACGGCTTCGACCCTACGGGTCAATAGTTCTTCTTGCGTTGGGTGTGCTTTCATTTTTTGTTTTTTGTTTCGCGCCGGCGTGATTGCCTTCGCTCCCTCCTTGATACTCTTTCCCAATATACTAGCAAGCTATTTTCAAAAATAAATTTCAAAGATTCTAAAAATACTTGTTGACTTGCCCATTTTATCAGCATCAAAGCATGAATTGTCTTGCAAAGATTACAGGCAAAAAATCAACCAAAGAATCACCCAGGCAACGACGATTCCGGGCATTTGCTTTCTTTGTCTTGCAAGGATTACAACGGCAATTTTCCCCCTTGTCATCATACTGCCGCCACCGGAAAAACGATTTTAACGCCATCCTAGCGAGTCTCTTTATTACTTTTTCAGAGTAATAAATGGATTCTTGCCCGTTGCTTGTTTTTGCAATAGCGTTGCACCTCATGGATGAAAACTTTACCCCTCGCAAGAGGCTTGCATTCCCTAAGGAAGAGATTAAAGCCTTTGCACTTGCAACGTCACTAGCTGAGGCCGCCAGGCACTACGGATTAAAAGAGACAACCGTTCGATCCATGGCTTGCCGTGGTAAATGGATGACACCGGATCGCATCAAGAAAGAGAAAGGGAAATTGATGGAAGCTCAGAAAGTAGTTATGGAGGCTAGGGAGGGAAGGACTATTGCAACGGTGGCAGATGATTTAGAAGCGCATTTAGTTTCCTCAGGTAAATCCTTTCGAACTGGCGTTGCGTCAGCACTCGCCAAGATGGGAGAGGTTGCCGGGACAATGGACGGCTTGACCGCCCTGGATCACTCACGCAAACTCAAAGACGCTGCTGACATTGCCAAAACTATCCTTGGTATCGGAGCCGATTCCGGTGGGCCTTCTCTCTCAATTAACCTACTTAACCTCTCAGCAGACTCATTATCACCTAACACGCTTTCTGTAAGTAGTTCATTCCCAACACTTGCGTCTATAGCATCAGATAACGAAAGTCGTAATTAGTGGGATTAGTACCATGAACCACTAGGTGGCCCTGGTGAATTAAGCATCCTTTTTCCGAGAAGTGAGGAGACGCGCACCCCCCTTCCGGCTCCCACTCGCGTGGTCGTGTTTGCGAGAAAACCTCTCCACAAATTTTTCCCAAAAACCCCAGTCTACAAATCATCGCAAAAACAACAAGTTGGTGTAGCCCCGATCTGGTACAATTTACCTGATTAATCACCAGATTATACCCGATATGGTACTGGTGGTTCTATTTAAGTTTTTGCCAAAAGATAAAGGCTGGCTTTATAAAAGGACGCTTTTTCAATAATTTATCCTTCTGAAAAGGACAGATACCCTGCTACCATTCAAAAGTGGTGGAAATGGTTTACTCCCAAAGTCTAGTAGGATGTCCAATCTACTTTTTTTGAAGGAAATAGTGGGTAGTTTTTCTTTCAGGAATGTAGTAGTTTACAGACATATCTCCGTTCACGGTAGCGCGAACACTACATTTTTTGTGAACACTACACTCGTCTTGTTTATCGTGCAGTCTGGAAGTGTAGCATGGTTTGATTAGCGGATGCTTGGATAATCACCCATGAGCGGAATCCAACTACTAATTGTAAACATTTTAGTAGTTCTTTATAAATAAGAACCCCTCTGGTGCGCTTGCTCACAGGCAGAGGCGTGAGGGGTATAATTATGAAATTGGAGTCCCGCTGGGCGAACCATGTGGAATCGAGTTTCCCCGATACGGGACTGTTGAGGACGGCCCGCTATTGTGCGACCTATCGCCTATCCTTTGGCTATACGGCTATTCCCCGATCCGTAAAGGGCTGGAATCGTTCGCTTCCGATTCTGTAAGGACTCATCTCTGGCGGTAGTTTCCTACCCTATGGGAGCGACCCACCATCGGATATTTCCAATGCAACCAGCAATGATTCCGATTGAACTATTATGAATTTCCTAAAAGTTTGCAAGCCCCTTCTCAATACCAAAGGTAGCATTTTTCCACATCTTCACCTGTCCCGTATTAAAGTGCTTCACACTCCCATCTGCACACATACAGACAGTCCACACATCATTGTCAAAGACCCCGCTACTCTGGACATAGATCGCATACCCATCCCCCACAGGAGTCAACACAGGCATGGGATTCCTAAACTCGTAGATCACTTCAAGAACGTCAGCTTGTAAATAGTAGAATCAATCAACTGTGCAACATCATCCACAAGGTTCTGGATCTCACATGGAATAAAGTTATAGTCTAATTTTCGATTGGTTGTTTTAGGTGATAGTTTAAAGAATATGTTTATATTTTCAATCGCGTTGGCTTGGGGCTGGTGGCCCCGCCACGATTGAATGATAGGATAAGCTCTTGCAGAGGGCTATCTCTTGCAGAGGGCATCATCTCTCCGTGTTTTAAAAGAAAAGGAAACCAAGAGAAACCCCCCCCATCACCCCCCCAGGTTGTTACTGGGGAAAGAGAGATAAAGGAAAAGAAAAGCTCTTGCAGAGGATTCCTCCTTTTTGACTGGGTAGGGAGTTTTGGTTGCTCCAAAGCCAGTTCTGCCAAGCCACTGTGGTACGCATTCACACCCGCTTGGGGTTCCTTGTGCTTTCCCCTGATAAAGGGAAAAGCCCGTAGAGAGTGATGGATCTCATACGGGCTTCTTGCCTTGCGGCGAAAATTGTTTAAGCCATCACGCTCTTTGGAACAAAGAAATAATTGCCATATCATCAAAGATTGGTCAAGGTGTTTTTAATGAACGTGGATATATTTATTCGGTCGTATCGAGCAGACTTCCCTTGGCTTGCTTATTGCTTGAGGTCTTTAGCCAAGTATGCAAAGGGATTTGGAAAGATTCATCTCTGTGTTCCGGTGGGGGACTTGGAATTGGTTCCGGCTGGAACTAACGAGGAGGTTCATGTGGTGGCAGATTGGCGTGATGGTTATATCCAGCAGCAGAATGACAAACTCCATTGTGATATGTATTGCAATGCTCCCTATATCCTCTGTATGGACTCTGATTGCATTCTTACTAGGGAGATAACCCCGGAGGACTTGTTCATCAATGGGAAGCCCGTGTGGTTGTATGAGGATCTTCCTGACCCTCCTTGGAAGGAGATCGTGAAGGAATCGGTGGGATGGGAACCGGAGTATGAGTTCATGAGGAGGCATCCCTTTGTTTTTGACAGGCAAGTTCTCCGTGATTTCCGCACCTTCATGTTTCACAGGCATCAGAGTGCCTTGAATGTGTGGTTGCAGGGGAGGCCCAAGCATAGGTTCAGTGAGTTCAATGCCTTTGGAGCGTGGGCGCACAAGTATAGGCATCATATGTATGAGTGGAGGCATCCTTCGGAGTTGGAGCCTTTTGTGAATCAGGAATGGAGTTGGGGAGGACTCACGCCGGAGATTAAGAGCAAGATGGATAATATCCTATCCTCCTGACCGAGGTTGGGGTAGAAGGGGATTGCATGGCAAAGAAACGCACACCTAACCAGGACAAGGCCACGAATCCCAAGCCAATCTCTTCGGAGAAGGCATTGGAAATGATTCGCAATCTCACTGCGGAATTCTTTGACCATGCCATTTTGTTAGTGAGTAGGGAGAATGACGGGGAGACTGAATTCCTCAAGACCCAGATGGGCAATCACTTTGCAGTGAAGGGAATGGCCCAATCATATCTGAAGGACATATCGGAGGACTGTGAAATTGAAATTGAGTTTGAAGATGAGTAGGATGGATTAAGCAGTTGACTATATAATTGGGGGTGATGTAATTATGAGGCGATCATGGCATCCCTCACCTTCTCACAGGCGCAAACTTTATTTGCTCCGTTCATCACTTCCCAAGGGGCTAGTGATCCCGGCGTGGGGGTGGCAATCAACTTTGTAAACGAGAGGTTCATCAACTCCGGTCAGTGGAAGGGGAATAGGTTCATCTATAGCTTTTCAGTGTCGGTTGATTCCAACGGGAACAACTACTTTGACACAGTGCCAGGTGTGGAGAGTGTGCTGAAGGTGCTGGCAGTAGATCCAACCTACTTGCAGGGAGAGCTTGGTGACGTGATGCCTGATTGGTATCCTTGGGATGAGGGAGGACTTGGTTGGCTTCCTCCCAACTATGTGGGGGATCTTCAGATTGTCAGGCAGGGCAACACTCCGGTGAGTGCTTTGCCTAGCGGAGCCACTAGCGACACCCAACGATACAGGGTGTTGGGCAAGATGCCGGAGAACCGCTCGATGTATTGTATCGTGCGGCGTGGTTACGTTCCATTAGTCAACGCCACGGATCTACTCATCCCCTCCAACCGGAATGCTTATCGGTATGGATTGCAAGCCTACAACTACGAGAACATCAACGAGTTGGAGAGGGCACAAGTGTATTGGGACTATGCCTACAAGTGCTTGAATGACGAGACGGTAAACTTTGAGGATGGAGAGCTTGCCCAGATTCAAATCCAAACCAAAGCATTTGCCCCAGGCATTATGCAGAACCTAGTTTAATATGGCATACGAAACCGACATTCTATCTCCTGATTACTGGAAGCAGTTTGGAAATCTTTATACCGGAGCAAGGGCTATTTCAGAAGCGTATAGAGATTTGGGCGGGATGGCATCAGAAGAAGCGCAGCTTGCTGGGAGGCAACTTGCTGAAAAGTTTTCTCCAACTACTAATTTAGCCAAAACAATTTACGGCAAAACAGCGCAGTTTTTTACAGACCCAATTGCTGAACAAAATAAATTTAGGCAATCTTACGCTAGGGAAATGGCTCCCGGCCCGGAAGGAATGTTGCCTTTTACGCAGAAAGGGCTTGAACTGGCGAGTTCAGTTTTTGGGGAAACCAAGCCAGACTATCTCTCTACTCCATTTGATTTTACGCCAGCCCCCACCACTCAAGAATACAAGGCTCCCAAAACGGATCAGCTTATTCCTACTGGAGCAGCTTCCACTGCCCAACAGGGAGGCATCACCACTCCTGCACAAAACCAAGCCCAAGCAGGAAAGACACAATCCAATTACATCCAAGACGCACACGATGCCGTGATGGATTTGATGAAGGGAGGCAAGGCTATACCTAGAGGGATGGTTGAGCCAGAAGCCGGAAGTGGAAAAATGAGCGGGTTGGATCTTTCCCAATACAACAGGGTGGAAAGGGATATAGCTGGCAATATCATTGGTTTGTCTGGAAGGATGCAAGTTGGCCCATCTGGAAGAAGTTTGACGAAAATGACTCCAGATTGGCAAGCAAGTCAAATGGAGGTTTCTAAAACCGGACAACCTGGCCCCAAAGAATCAGTTCAGTCTGCCGTGAACAGGCAGTTGTTTCTTGAGTCAAAAAAGCCAAAGCCTTCCATACAAAATCCTAAAAATGTTTTTTCCGAGGCATTTAAGCAAACCAAAAAGCCGGAAGAAATAACTGCATAATATGGCTACAGGAACCACCCCATCAGGATCAGCTTTTGTTTTTAAGATTCCCTCTGGAGGAAGGGAGGAGACCACTTATGCTCCTTCTGGATATTCAGCCGTTTATCAAGATGATAAGGCATTGAATGAAATTCTTGATTGGCATGACAGAAAGCGCAGGGAGGAGATGGAAGATCAATTTGCAATAAGGCGGGAACAAAGGGCGCAACGTGCCCAAGACATTTCAGAGGAAAGGGAAAAGCGGCAGGAAGAAAGAGACTTGCACAGGTCAATGCTTGAAGACGCAAGGGCAGAAAGGATACAAAGCCGACAAGATCTTTACGAGAAGAGGATGGATGATCTTGATAAACTTTCTGGAGTTATTGACTCGGTTGATCCAACCCATAGGGATGCTTCCAAGCAGTTGATGGATGTAAGAAATACCCCGGAGTTCCACAGGCTTCTTGCCAATCGAGATACCCGTCAGGCACTTAATGAGATGTTCAAGTCCAAGACAGGAGAGGTTAAGGATGTGATAGATGGAATCCAGCATGAGGCATCCAAGTATGGAGTTGAGGCAGACATTGATCAGCTTCCCTATGACAAAAACGGAATTTATGATTTCCAAAAGATTTATAAAGAAATATTGCCTAGCCTGGGAATGAAAAGGCAACAACAGATTAGTCAAGAGATGGAAGCCTCCAGAATGAGGGCTAGTGCTGCTGGGTATGAAGAAGTTCCCATCACCACACCAGAAGGTAAAACCACGATAAAGCTCTTGAAAAAAGAGCAGCAATTCGGAATTCCTACTGGGAAACCTTCCACCAGGGAGCCTTCCAAGCCAGCAAGTCTTCCCCCTCTTGCTGAATTTGCCAGACAGTATAAGTCTCTTCCTCCAGAGTCCGCTGAACCAGTTGACTCTTCTCCGCAGTAAGTGGCATAACATGACATGGCTTTTGACCCCTCTTTTGCAGATGCGGCTCTCCAATCGGGATATTCCAAGGAGGAAGTTGCCAAATATGCCGCTGAACAAGACCCTTTCGTAAAAGATGCTCTTGCCGCAGGATACAATTTTGATGACATATTAACTCATCTAAAACAAGGAGGTGAACAAACCAATGAATATCAAATCCAAAATGAGCCAAAAGCCCAACTGGACAACCGGACACAACGACAAGCCCAAGAACAAGTCAATGCTGTCGGTGGAGAAGCCAACGTACAAGCCAATGGATTACTGCGGTCCTCGGACCAAGGCGAGCGTGGAGGGAATGACCAAGCCAGTGTCGGGCAACGGAACGGCAATTCCGTTCAACTGATAGGAGGTGAGCAAGATGCAGAAACAAAAAGCCAACAAGCCGATGCAGAAGGAAGTCAAAGGCCGGAAGCAGGGCAAGGCATATCAGGACAAGTCCCTGCGGGGAACCAAGAGGAAGTAGGGAAGGAAGGAGTTCGATCCTCCTCCACCCAAAGCAAGGTGATAGCTGGGCTAGGAAGCCTAGCTGAATCAGCCGCTCAACTGGCAGGGTTTCACTTTGGAGGCAAAGCCGGCCTTTCAGCCGTAACCAAGCTGGCGGCAAAGCAAGGCACTGGAGCTTTGATCGGTGAGGCAATTGCCGCTCCCATTGCTGCCGCTGAAGAAGTGGCATCCGGTGGCCTAGCCACGCCTCTGGCAATCGGCACTGAAGTGTTGGGTGGATTGGCTGGAGGATGGGTGGCAGACAAGCTGGAGGGGCTTGGAGAGCGTTTAACGGGGGTTCATGGGGATATTGAAAAGGCCAAACAGGAGAATCCATTGCTTTCCCAAGTGGTCAATTATTCCGTGATGGCTCCCCTGGCACTCAAGTCTGCGGGGAATCTTATCAAACTTGCCCAGAAGGAAGGGGTAAAGGCAGCGGCAGGAGCAGTAGGCGTGGGAGCGGGTGTGGGTGCTGCCACATACCCATTGCAAGTGGGAATGGATAAAGCCCTCAACTACCTCACCGGACAAACGGATGAGGAGAAGATGTCGTGGAAAGGATTACTTGAGAATGCCGCCATTGGTGGAATCCTTGGAGGGGCAGGACTTCCAGAAACCGCAAGGGTGGAGGAAGGTCTTAACACGATCAGGCTAACCAACAAAAAGATTAAAGAAGATGCAAAAGATCCCAATATGGTTGTGGAAAATGCTTTCTCTCAAGTGGAGAAGCATATTGAAAATGGAGACACCAAGTCAGCAGAAGAAGCGTTACAGAGGGCGAAGGCAGTTAAAGAAGCCAATCCCGCAACTGGGGAAGTAAAAGAAAACCGCTCGCATAGGGAAGCGTTTTTAGATCAGCAGATCAAAACAGAAAAACCCGCCGAGGTTACTACCGAGGCACAACCAACCATACCAAGTGAAACAAAAGAGCAAGTCAAAGAAGCAAGTGGGATTCCTGTTGAGCAAGGGATCTCCCCTAACGAGCAAGCAACAATCGAAGCTAAAGAAAGAGTTGCACAGCGGAGCCGTCAAGGTGAAGAAAAAGTAGAAGGAGAGGGTTATCCCAGTTCAGTAAAAGAAGAAAACATCCCGGTAGAAGAGCTTCACGGGAAGACTGCTCGTGAGGGGCTTGTGAAGATTGCCACCACTCCAAATATGCCGCAGGAGTGGAAAGATCTTGCGGAAACTTTTTCCAAGTTCCCTTCTAAAATGTTGGATGAGGATAAGGTTATTGCTCAGAACAAACTCCCATCTGGATACAAAAAATATTCTGGAGGTAAAAGAGCGGCAAGGTATGGCCCAACATTATTGAGACCAGGATACATTGGAATAGCCAGCAAGGGACTTGAATCAGCACAAACTTTTGTTCATGAAACTGGTCACACAATAACCGTTGATTCAATCAATAAATGGGTTCCAACAACAGCAACCACTGGAAAAGAATACGCAAAGGCACTTGAAGCTGCATTGGCAAATGCCAACACACCGGAACCAATTAAAAGGTTAATCAACCTATATAAAAGCGCATTAGAGCAAAGGGGTGAGACTGAAAAATATTTAGGCAAAGGAGATTTTGTAAAATCCCTTAAACCTCATTTTTTTGATAAGATTGATTACCCAGAACCAATTGGAACGGTTTATCAGTATGGAGCAAAGGGACAATCTGAAATTTCTGCATTTGAAAAATTATTTAAAGAAACCGGAGTTAAGTATCAATTAGATAAATATTCTGGAGGTGGAAGGTTCCGCATTTCTCCAGAAGAAATGGAGAAACTCAAGTCGCAAAAAGAAAAACAAAATTTAGATGTTGATTCTTTTCAAGACGGCAAAAAATTAACAATAACTGGGTTAAAGTTAAAACAACCATCATCCGCATCACAAAGACCAGATATCACAACCAAAAAAGGCGGGGTATATGGTTTTGGAAATTTAAAAGAATTTGTTTCTGAAACATGGAGTAGTCCCGAATTTAGGGAATTGCTAAAAGGACTGAAGGGAGATGGCAAAGAGTCCATGTGGCAAACCTTTGTCAAAATCATTTCCAAACTTCTTAAAATAGAAAAAGGATCTCTTGCGGAAGCAGTTATTGATTCCTCGCTTGATATTTCTAGGTTAAGAGGCAAAGAACTTAAAGGGAAAGAATATGAGCCTCCCAAGAGATTGCTTGAGAAAGAAAAGAAACCCAAGGAAGTGCCTCCAGTTGAAAAACCAACTGAACCAAAAGGGACTAGTTTGCACGAAGCGGCATTCCAGCCAAGAGAGGGAGTTCGATTTGTTGCGGCAAATCACGATGAGGCATTAAAGAAAGCCCTTGATGCCGGAGAAATCACACAAGAATTTTACAATGAAGTTTCTGGAAATGAAAATGCAGAAAAAAGAAACAGGCCAGAATTTGGATTCACTACTAATCATGTTGATGAATCTGGAAACAGGGAGTTTGTTGATCGCAAACAAGGGCATGAAATTTCATCAAAAGCAGGGCAGCTTTTAGTTGATGAGCCTACATTCAAACATCCAGAGGGAGGTTATTACCTTCACAGCAATGAAACAAAACTGGATGCCTATCCAGAACCAGAAGAGAAGCCTCCTATAGAAGAGAAACCCCCTATTGAGGAGAAGCCTCCAATTGAGGAGAAGCCTCCAATTGAGGAGAAGCCTCCAATTGAGGAGAAACCACCAGAAGCAAAGAAAGACCCTCTGGAAAAACTCACAGAGGACATCAAGACCAAAGCCGACTCCAAGCCAGGAGCAAGCGTGTTGGATCTTGCCAAGGAAGCTGAAAAGATTGCCAAGGAAGCCACTGCCGCAAAGGATGCCGTTACCAAGGGGGTTGGTAGCGTGAAGGGTGCGTTTGAGGCAATGAAGAATGCCTACCTTAATCGACCAAAGTGGACTGACTTTAAGAATGCCTTGGGTCAATGGAGTTTTGCCGACAATGCCACCTCGCTCAAGGTTAGGAAGGCAGTAATGGAACTCAAGAAGGCAATCCCTGATGAGTTAAGGAGGGAGGCCATCACCAACTGGATTCAAGCCGGGGGAGATGAAGCATTGCTCCGTGAGAGGGCGAATGCCAGCAAGCCAAAGTATAAGAAGGGATATGAAGCTGCCCTCACCCTCACTGATGCTGAAAAAGCCCATGCAAAGGATATCAGCAAGTATTTGGAAGGGATGCTGGAAGAGGGAATCAATTCCGGTATGCTCAATCACGGGATTGAGAACTACATCACCCAGGTGTGGAAGAAAGAAAACCCTGTGACGCAAAAGCTACAGGCTTCCTTGCAGGGCGGGAAGTTAAACAAGAATTTTCAGTTTGCAAAGAAGAGGGTTTTTGATTCTTACTTTGAGGGAGAGCAAGCCGGATACGAGCCAGCAAGCAAGGATGTGGCATCTCTCATTGCGGCATACGATCTGTCTTTCCGCAAAACTGAAGCAGTCAGGGCATTTGTGAAGAGCATGACTGAAGGCAAGGCTGAAGATGGGAAGCCCCTTGTTCAGCTTTCCGGGTATGCTCAACCAGTTGGAGAGGAAGGCGCACCTCCCGATGCCTACCTTATCAAGCCACAAGCTCGACCAGAAGGAGCAGTCACGGAAGATGGTCGCCCATATGTGAGCATCAATCATCCGGCATTCAAGGGATGGAAGTGGACTATGGAAGGGCCAGATGGCAAGCCAGTGCTAATGGAATCCGACATGATGGTTCATCCTGACATTGCAAATGACATCAAGAACCTCACCTCAAAGTCTTGGTTTAAAGCTAACCGCATTCCTGTGGTGAGTCAGGCAGTGGAAGGATTGCTGAAGTTTTCATCCATCCTCAAGCAGACCAAGCTATCGCTTTCATTGTTCCACTTGGATCAGGAGGGGCTTCACTCTCTATTCCACCGCATCAATCCTGCCAATCTGGAGGATATTAACCTAAAGGACAAGAATCAGGCAGGGCTTGTTTCTCATGGATTGCAGATTGCCGATTATCACTCGCAAGAGCTTTTCTCTGAAGGACTAGCCGGAGGGGGATTGGTAGGCAAGATCCCGGTGATTGGCAAGATGCAGAACTGGTTCAATGACTTCCTGTTCAAGGACTACATCCCCAAACTCAAGATGAACATGGCTACCCATGCCCTTGAGCGCAACAAGGCAAGGTATGGAAGCAAGCTCACGGAGGATCAGATTTACGAGCTTACTGCTGATCAGGCCAATGCTGCTTTTGGAGAACTCAACTACAAGATGATGGCTAGAAATCAAACCGTGCAGGACACAATGCGTCTGTTCATGCTTGCACCTGACTTCCTTGAGGCTCGATCCAAGTTTGTTGGACAAGCATTAAAGCCATATGGAGCAGAGCAAAGGGCGGCACTTGCCTTGATGGGAGTGAGTTTGTATGTGGCTGGAAGGGTATTGAACCAAGCCCTTGATGGAGATCCCCACTACGACAAGCCTTTCAGCATCTTCCATGAGGGACGAGAGTATCGTTTGAGAACAGTGCTGGGGGATGTGAGTGAGTTGGTTGACAAGCCCAACACATTCTTCATGAATCGTCTCTCCCCATTCGGGCGCACCGGAGTGGAGTTTTTGACGGGAAGGAATGCCCAGGGCATCAAGCGCAATGCAATAGAGCAAGCGGAAGACTTCCTGTCTTGGTTTGTTCCTATCCCCGCTCAAGCTCAACCATCCTCCACTACTGGAAGCCAGATCCTTTCATCCCTTGGATTGAGCAACTACCAACACATGAGTCAGACTGATGTGTATGACACCGCAAACAAGTGGTTGAAGTCACAGCAAGATCCACGCATTCAAGCAATGGTGAAGAAGCGGGAAGAGGCCACGCTTGCCGAAAGCGATTACAAGCAGATCAAGTCTGCCCTGCTTGCCAACAACATTGACTTTGCAAAAAGGGAATTGATTCGATTGATCAATGAAAAAGGCAAAACTCCTCAAGACTTTGCCAAATCACTTAACGTGAGGAAGCCCTTCACCGGAAGTCAAGCAATGGAAAGGGCATTTATTTCATCCTTGAATGATGATCAAAAGAATCAATATAATAAAGCCCTTGAAGAAAGGAGCTTGATTGCTCAAAGATTCAATCAACTTTTATCCCAGTAATGGCAAAATCCTCTCAACCCAAGCAACCTCCCTTCCCACACCCTCCTCTTGAGCAGGGAGTGGCGCAGTACCCTACGCCCGTAGTACCATCCTACACGGACAAGAAGGGCGGCTGGGGGCTTTCTGATCAGGGTCATATTGTATTGGTGGAGCGGGTGAGTATTGAGAAGGGCAACTTCAATCCGCAACCTCTGGACGGAACTGTCATCTACACCGGGAGGGATGCAAACAAATGGCCCTCCACCCTATATCTCGTAGCGGAAAAGCCTACTCCAGATGGTGAGTTTATCTATAGGTTCTGGGCAAATGATCGTTCATTGGCCTCCCAAGACCCTTGGAATTATGGGATCAAGTATGATGCCGGAGATCCCAACTTCCCCGAATACATCCGTGATTACATTGTGCCAAGGAGTCAGTATGCTCCTGCGAATATTGGAACTAAAGACCCGGTGTTTGGAGCAGGGCAACCCATCACCCTTGCGGTCAACAATACCACTCACATTGCCACGGTAAGTGGAACTGGATTTAATCTGACAATCGGATCAGCTATCACGATCTATAGCACAACGGCCCAAACCAATAGTTTGCTTGGCTCATTCACGCTTCTAGCCACTCCTCCACCTACCTCCACCAGACTTTACTTCACTGCACCAGCAGGGGCTTCTGTGCCTACTGGGAGCTTGTTTATCAACCCAACGGTGATCAGTGAGCAGGAGATGTCGCCATTGCCAGAGGACAATCCCTTGCGATCTAGGTATGTGGCAGTAAGAAGGATCTACGAGCCTATCCCTGGAGCGGTACTTATTACCAATGAGAACAAGCCGGGACTCATGGGCATCATTCAAAAGAATGATCAACTGGTCACTGCCCAAACCCAACCGAATCCCCTTTCGTTAGACACGGCAGATGGAAGCGTGTTGGAGTCTACTGTGGAACACGTCAGTGCGGCAAAGTCCAATCTGACAACCATCTACACTACTGGCCCATACGAACTGGACGGGAACCTGTACGATGATTTCTCACAGTTGAATCTGGTTCACAGGGAGTTGATTGTGCCAGCGGGAACTGCTGCCCTCACTGATGCGTCTTCTGGATACGGAGGGGGAGCAAATGGATATCTATTGTCAGCAAGGGATGAACCTATTGATGCCAGCAAGACCAAACGCACAATTGTGTCGGTTGCCGCATTGCCGCCGGGACGCACTGAATACAAGACAGGCACATATTCAAGCCCCACATTGGTAACTGACCTATACGTTCAAGCTTACAATCTTACTTGTAATACAGATAACAATATTAGAGTGATTGTTCGTCCTGTTACAAGGGCATCTCAAAGTAGACAAACCACATTTAAGACAGTAACAAGTTATACTTATGGCGCTCCATCTACGCCTGGAGATGCTCATTTATTTGCTCCGGTATTGCAACAAATGGCATATACTGGGTTGTTTGTTAATTTTGATTTAGGTGGCGTTTTGAATAACGCAATAAGCCATACAGAAGATCTTTGCTATAATTGTGGATTAACTCTTGTTGGGTGTGAAAACATTGTTTTTGCAGCTACTACTCCATATAGTGCCTCCGACTATCTTGATTTAATAGATGGAACTTACAGTGGAACTATGTATAATTATATTGGGGCTGGCCCTTATGTTCCGATTTCTTGGGAATCTACATATTGGAAAGCTGGAATCTGGGAACAAAAAATAGTTTACGTTAAATTAGTATAATGGAATTTTATCAACCAAATCGACCCGCTGTTAATGACTCCGGTTTATCTGGAGGCGTGTCGTATAATTTCAATGGGCAAATTGCTGCAGGGGGAGTTTCTTACAAAGGGGTGTATCCATCTCCTAATCCTCCTACTCAATCACCGGGGCAAACAGTCACCTTGCAAGTTTGCGTGAATGGAGTGGCAAAGCAGATTGATGTGTATGCCGCAGGGCCACCTTACTGATTATGTCATTTAATGTTTTGGGGCTTTTCCCTGGATGTTTTGTTCTTACTAATGATGGAACCCTTGTTGGGCCAGGAACCGGATATCCATTTGGATTTGTATTGGATGACCTGATGCGGTTTTATTGGAGGCGCAACTGGAACACGTTTGAACTTCAATCAGACATATCGGCATCCGTAGTTGCAGGATCAAGCAGTGATTCAATTTCCCCAATCAACACGGTTATTGCTGGAATCTATACTCCAGCAGTTTCCACTTACCATGATTTAGTTTGTGGAAGTAATGTAACTTTACGATATATTCCAGGAGATCCAAACAGATTTAGTATTAATTTTGGTTTATCTTGTTATGGCATAATTTACAATGGGTTATATTATCCAGCTTGCGGTTTGGATGTGTCGGTTCACATGGTGGCATTACCAAACACCCCTCCATATCCACGGGCTGAAGTTCAATTTCAGTGGTCATCTGGATTTACTCAAGAATATATCAACATCCAATTATCAGGAAACCCAAGCCTAATTCAAACAAACATAAATATCATCATAGATGGATTGCTTAGCTGCACATTTCAAGTGTTGGGATATGGAGAGCTTATACAAGTCAATGGAGGCACTGCCAGCCTTTCAATATCCCAAGTTGAGATGAATGCCGGAGGCACTTGGAGTTATCCTGCTTGACATCCATCTTGTCGGAATGTAAACCAGACCTACTGAAATGATAGTAGCAATTGCATACCACAATGGGGATCTTCCGCTTATGCGGAGATGGGCGAATCGAGTCAAGCAGCTTGGCCCCTACATGAACCATGAGATCATCCTATCTCCGGTCAGGGGAGTGACCACTGATGGCATCCTCCTTCCCCTAGAGAACTGCTTTAGGAAAGTCCATATTGTTCCAGCCAACCACTCCGAACAGGGATGGCCCGTGAGTTGCAACAGGGCATTCCAGAACATTGCTTGGCACTCCACGCTCGTCACTAGGCAATCATTCCTATTCATGGAGCCTGATGCCATTCCTCTTTGCGAGGGATGGATTGACCAGATTGAGGCAGAATATCGTCAGTGCCAGCGTCCATTCATGGGAGACTTTGTGGATCTATCCTCTGCCGATATCCCCGGAGGGATTGACCACATGAGCGGGATTGCCGTGTATGATTGGAATCTTTCCCAGACTGCCTCCCGTGTGTTCAACTGCGTGTCCAACATCAAGTTTGCCGATGGGCATACCAAGGAAGAGGAATATGCCTGGGACATCTTTGCTGCTTCCGATATAGTTCCCAAGATGCACCGGACTACCCTGATCCAGCATGATTGGAGGGGAACCAGTGACCGATCTCATGAGTGGCGCAAGAATAACGTGGAGCCTTCCTTTGTGAGACCGGGGGCAGTTATTTACCATCCCGACAAGAAGGGAGTTCTTTTAAACGATGGGCTTGCTGGCCCGTCGAGTAGTGTGCAGGGAGATCCTGCGACGGGGGGTGATGCGATAACTACCTCCTCATTTAATCACGACGAGCCAGCTCCTATTGATGAAAAAACAACCGAAATACAACAAGAAGCTCCCTTGGCAGGGACGAAAAAAACTCAACTTGGAGCCATTGACAACGCAATCAACGTCCTTGCCTTCCACCACAAACTCGGCGGCTGGAACAGAAAGCACGTCAAAGAAAGCCTTGTCAAAGCAGGATTCGCCAAAGCCTCGAAAGTCAAGCGTGTTGGAAAGAAAGTTCGCCCTTCTTTGGTCAACGCTTAAAGGGGAAAGTCTTGTAGAGGAGCATAGGTTTCATCCGGTCAGGAAGTGGAGGTTGGACTTTGCTCATCTTGAAACCAAGGTGGGGATTGAGTTGCAGGGAGGCGTGTTTAGCGGAGGCCGTCATGCCAGGGGATATGGAATCGTCGGAGACTATGAAAAAGGCAATGAAGCTATTTTTTGCGGTTGGGTAATTATCCAGCTATCTGCAAAACAGATCACCACGGAGAACATTGAGAAAATTCGTGAGTTGATTGCAAAAAGGTTGTTAAATAAATAAATTATTGCGGCTATTCGCAAAACCTATTGACAGAAGTAGCAAAAATTTGCTAATCCAAGAATTGCTGTATCTCATTTAACGATGAGAAGGGGGTCGCTCCTCAACAAAATAAACTGGCTGTAACTGGAAATCGCCTACCAGAAAAAACAGAATCGGGCATCACGCTTGATTCAAAAACAAACTTTAATAAGAAAACTCTTATTAAAACAAACCACATTACTCTTTAATAATCATGTCTGCTACTATTTCATGCTCTACAGTGAATGACATCTTTGAGCGGGAAACTTCCCGTTTCAACGTTGACATTTACGAGCGTTATTCCGTGGATGGCCCTTGGGGTCGTCTGGTGCGTGTTGGCAAGTTCCCCCTTGGTATGGGCACAACCCTGACTGAAGTCACGGTTGAGCGTGTGCTTTCCGGTAACTTTGAAAACACCTGGGCTAACGTTTCTACCTCGTCTGGACTTGGCTCCCCCAACAACGTTGCGGGTTGCAATCCTACTCCTAACAGTCTCAACTTTGGTCAGACGCTCCGTACTTGGCAGCTTCAGACCCAGGCTTATCAGACCCCTTGCATCTGCTTGGACGATCTGAAGACTGCGTTCCAAATCGAGGCCCAGGTTGGAAAGACCGTTGATCAGCTTACCCAGTTGACCAAGACGGTTCTGGACAATCGTCGCCGTGCAGAGTATCTGCGTATCGTTGGAAAGTCGGTTGCCGGAGATGTGACCCAGACTGTTTATCAGTCCGCTACCATCAACGGAACCACTGTTCCTAATGCGCTTTACAACAGCGTCACTGGCAATGCGATCCCCGCTCCTACGGCAAAGCTCTCACAGGACTTCCTTGATGTCCTGCGTGTTCAGCTTATCCGTGACGGTGCTGGTCACAATGCCCTCGGTAAGGAGAACGGTGTTCCCGTGCTTGGTCTGATCACCTCGCCCGAAACCAGCCGTGATCTGCTTCGCAACAATGCTGATCTCCGCCAGGATATCCGCTATGCCACCCCTTCGGAACTCATTGCACCTCTTGGTGTGGAGCGTTCCTTCCAGGGTTACTATCACCTGATTGATCTGGAGCTTCCTCGCTTCGTGTTCAGCAACAACCAGTGGGTACAGGTTTATCCTTACATCCAGCAGTCCACGAACAATGGATATAGCTGGGAGATCAACCCTGCCTACAACGTTGCTCCTTACGAGGTTTCGTATGTGTTCCACCCGGACGTGTACGAGGAGAGCGTTCAACAGGTTGGGCCAAACATCCCCGGTGCGCCGTTTGACGATTATCCGTACTACTATTCCGGTCAGTTCTTCTGGCTGAATATTAGGGATGCCGTGAATAACCCGCTGGGTAAGATCGGTCGTTGGCTCGGAATCTTCCAGAGCGGAAGCCGCCCGATTGCTCCGTACCTTGGTCGCGCTATTATCCACAAGCGTTGCCCATACGACGTTAGCTTCGTCGGTTGCTACTACTCCTAATCGGTAGTTAATCAAGAAGGGGCCATCAGAGAAATCTGGTGGCCCTTTTCTTTTGCCCTTGACCCATCTAGCTCCTAGCCTTTTACTTTGATTGCGTATGTCTGCTATCACCCAAAACCTTTATATTGAACAGGGAACTGATTACTCTGTGGTGGTAAATGTGACCAATACTTCGGGAGGAGTGTTTGACCTTACCGGGGCCACGGCAGCTTCAGTTATTAAATCGCAAACTGGCACTTTGATTGAATCATTTACCACGTCAATCAATCCTTCTGCGGGAGTGATCACGCTTTCTCTTACTGGAGCCACTACTGCTGCGGCATCCATTACCGGAGCGGCAAAGTGGGATTTGATTGTAAAGTTAAGCACAGGCAAGTTCTATCGACTGATCCAGGGTGATGTGTTTATTTCCCCTGCTCAATCCACGTTGAGCTAAAATGGCTACGCTATACTTCTACGACTCCACGGGGGTTGGGAATTGGAACAATACTGCAAACTGGTACACAGGGGCGTATAGCGGAGGAGTGCCTACTGGTCATGCCAATAGAATCCCAACGACTTCTGATAATGTGGTGCTTGGATATTCTGGCAATACTGATTGGCAACACCTATCCATCTTAACCAATAGTGGAGCTACAGCAGTCTGCAACACTTTTAATATTTGGGGAAATCCAGACGTAAACAATGACGTTGTTTCTATAAACATAGAAGTCAATAACTCTGGGATGGCAACATTCCATGAATACACAGTTAATGATGGAATTATTGACCACAACGCTACTTTCAATGATTACTCATTTAATGGAAATACAGTTAATGGTGATGCTGTATTTAATGGATATTCAGTAAATGCAATTCAAGTTAATGGCTCTGCTACGTTTAACGATTATTCAATAAATAACAACGGTACTGTATCTGGAACAACAATATTTAACTATCCAGCTTACATTGGTGGAGTTAATGGAGGAACTTCGCTTGGAGGGGTGATTCTTGCAGGGTCTTATCCATTTAAGCAAGATTCATCTTATTGGTATTGGTTTAATTTTTCTGGAGATGATGATTACAATAACTGGGCAAACTGGGTTTATTGGGGTGGTGGACATAGTTCTTCTGTCTGGGAATCTAGTGTAGACCGTGATACTCCATATACCATTGGAGGTTCTCCTGTTATTGTTTTTGGAATTACTCCAGACACAATGCCAGACTCAACAGGAATTGGAGGGTTTGGTTTTGCATTAAATGCCACAAATCCATTTGATTTTTCTGACATTTCGTCAACAATTAATTTTTACAATAATTCCGTAAATTCTACTGCGTTGTTAAATGATACTGGGACTGGTGGAGTTGGTGCGGCGTTTTATGACTATTCATCAAACACGGCATTACTTGGGATTTCAGATTTGTATTACGATTTTCACAATCACTCTTTTAATGACGGGACAATCCAGCCTCCTCCTAGGCAGGTAACATACGCAAGATTTTACGATTATTCATACAATATTGGATACGTTGATAATGCTATTTTTGAAAATGTATCGGTCACTGGAACTACGGCAACAGACAATACCGGATACGCAAGCGGTAGCGTTAGGGTGGCAGCTACTCCATCAGTAACAATAACTGATTGGTTGTTTTCTTCTACAAACCTAAATTCAGCGGGAGCGGTAACTGGCAATGCGGCATTTACAAACTCAACAATATGTCAAGGAACGGTAACTGGTAACGGAACATTTTCTGGAACTTCTCAAAATCAAGGCACAATATCTGGAGTTGGAACATTTTCTGGATCGTCTATCAGTTCTGGAATTGTAGTGGGAAATGCCACTTTTAACGGAGCTTCCTATAATACCGGAGTTATACAATCAAACGGGTATTTCCATTCAACTCAATCGTCTTCTGGAACCATTGATGGAAACGCATACGTTTATACGCCATATCCATATCCATTTTCCGCAACAGTGTTGGGAACGATTTACTACTATGGGTACAATTTTATACCTGGGGTTGTGTTAAACACCTCCACCATTGGGGCCACTGTTACTACGCCCCTCAACACCTCCACAGTAGGCACTACCATATCCGTAGTTCTTTCCGCTTGACCACCTACAAATAACCCCTTACAAATCACCATTATGGCTCTTCTTTTTACCATCCCCAAGGATTACAATCCACCCTCCGGCTCCAAAGAGGGAGTAGAGTTCTCCGACATGGCTACCTTCAAGTTTGATGGTAAGGACATAATGCTCCTCTCCGTGGGTCAGGACAAGACTCCTATCCTCAATCGAGAGGTTAAGGATGAAAAGCCCAAGGGAGCTAAACAGGCCGTGAAGGAGCAGCTTTCCGCTATGGAAGACAAGGGCGGGAATGAAGAAATGGAAGACACGGGCGATCAATACCAGGAGGAATAATTTATGGCTGGATACGACATCTATTACCCCAAGGCTGCAAACCCCAACGATGGGGAGCTTATCACGCAATGCAAGATCCTTGAGAGTGTTAGCGGCATCAACCCTGCTTGGACGGAGATTGATCTCTCCAATTATTCTGGGGCAAACCCCGGCACGGTGGTCTACAAGATAGGTTCAACCACAGTCCTCACCCTCACCCTTTCTTACGACGGTAGCGGCAATCTGACTTCAGTTGTCCGTAGCTAGGACAACTTATGGCGAATCTTTATTTTAACGATTCGGTAAGCCAAGATAATGATGCGGGAAATCCCGCAAATTGGTTTACTGGTTCCTTTACTGGAACTGCGGCTGGAAGAGTTCCCGTTTTAGCTGATAACCTCTATTTCAGCGGGAATTATGGGACTGGAAATCTTTATTACAATTCGGCTGATCCTTACGAGTTTTTTTGTTCTTACGCCAGCTTTGTAGGCTCATTTAACAACGCATTAGATCCAAACATTTGGAGTTTTGAGGTTTCTGGAAATGTTGATTTTTACGACACTTCAGTAAATAATACATTTTTGTATCAAATTGGTACTGGATCATTCAACTATCACGACTACAGTAGCGTTGGGCCAAATGGATATAATGCGGTACGGGCTGGATTTGGAGATGCAACTTATCATTATTACGATAATTCAATATGTAATGGAGGCAATAGCGGACAGGCTTATATTCATTCGCCTAATCCAAATCTATATATGCCGTGCGTTTTTAGAGATGATTACGGAGACGATAATGGCAGTCAGGCATTTTTCCCTATTTACATTGGGTATGGCCCTCAATACACGGGAGAGGGACTTGACGGAGATTACAGCAATGATGCCAACTGGAGAAGCTCGTCTGGATCTGGACTAGGAAGACTCCCATTTGCATCTGAAACAATTATCATCAATAACCTTAATCCCAACACAAGTGGAGGTTGGGTGCTTACATCAGATAGCAACAACAACGCTTCATCTACTGGTTGCAATTATGCGTATGTTATCAATTCTGATCTTGGAATTTCATTAAAGACTTCTTCTGGGGCTGTGTTTCGTGGCCACTGTTCAAATAATGGAACAATTATTGGTTCTTCTGGAGCAACTTTTTGGGATAACTCTGGAAATAGCGGAACAGTTCAAGGCACATCTCAATTCTACTCAAATTCAGTTAACGTAGGATCTGCGTGTACGCTAACTGGAACTGCTTCATTTCATGATAGTTCTTCTAATTATGGAACAGTAGGAACAAATTCATATGCGGCTAATGCCCAATTTAGAGATTCTTCCATTAATCAATCATCTCAAATTGTTTATGGAAGCGCAGTATTCAAGGAGTCTTCGCAGAATTTGGGGGTAATTCGCGGAAACGCCACGGTTTATTATCCAGTAACCAAGCCCCTTGGAGGTACGGTTATAGGAACCATTACCTACATTGGATACGGAGGAACAGTCATTACAGGGCTTATGTTGCTTGCATTGCCGTTCCCAGTTAATTACATTGTGGCTGGACAGAAGCCTTTTGGACTTTCTGCCCTGCTTAAAATGCCCTTCCCTGTTAAAGTATAACCAGTTATATCTCCAATATGTACCAACTTACCTCGCCAATTACCGTTACTCCTCCATCCATTACAAAAGCAGATGGAACTGTGAAGACGTTTGACCAGATTGTGTTCTCCGCGATTGACTATAGCGTGTTTTATGATGACGCTCGAAAGGTTGCTTCTGCGGTGATTAAGGGTATTAATCGCCAGATTGTTCTTTGGCAGGGAGCGGCATACGATGCGGCTGGTCAATGGACTGATGCTGATACGGACGCTCGCGTTAAGGAAGTCCTTGGTTCAGACCCAGCTTCATTCTTGACTGATCTTCTTGCCCCTCGATGGTTTGTAACTTCTCCTGTAACGACTCCCGCTCCTGCGGCTGACACAACGCCAACTCCCGCTCCTGCAACTGACGCTACGGCGGCTCCAGCAACTGACGCTTCAACTCCTGCCTCATAATGCACTCATCCGGGTCAACTCATCCAAACATCCTCTTGGCAAGCGTGGGTCTATTTGTGGCCTCCCTTGTTCCAGAAGTGCCGTCATGGGCACAATGGTTGTGTTTGATCCTATCCGCTATAGCGTCCGTATTGACCATCCTAAAGCAACTGAAGAAATGAAAAAGATTGTAGAGTCAGTCCTGCCATTACTGGGAGCAATCCTGGCTTGCTTGTCTGGATGCACTCATGTCAGTTCTCCCATTTCGGTAAGGCCAGCAGTGGACAACATTTCTGCCGTGCAGGGGAATCTTTCGGCAATTGATGGGAAGGCAGTAGTGATTGAATCTTACCTCAAGTCCCACTAATGAAAAACATCCTCCTTGCGGTCATGATCCTCACCACTCCAGTAGGGGCCATAGCCTCCACCATTTCCAAGGCAGACATCATTGCCACGGTGGAGCATCAAAGGAAGCTGGCGCATCAAGCCCAGGTGGATGCCGCTGCCGCAAAACAAGAGCTTCTTGTGGTGCAATCTGCCATTGATGCCCAGACTGCCAAGTTGCACGAAACGGAGACCAAGCTGGATATAGTTACCAAGGAGCGGGATTCAGCCCTGCATCATCTGCATATGCTTCTGCTGATTGCCTCATCGCTTGCCGGAGGGTTTGGATTCCTACTTGCTCTTCGATTCGTTTCCATACTCCCACCCAATTTGATTGCCTATGAGTTCCTCTTCGCCAGCGGCATTGGCATCGTCACCGGAGGAATCACATGGGCAATTCTCGGACATCTGTAATTGCCGGGAAGCTGGAGCAAAAGCCACTTGGCTCAAAGAAGGCGATCTACGCAATCTTTGCCTCTATAGCTGTGCTGCTTGTCTTTATTGGTTCTGCACTCCTAATCCTGACACACGCAGAGGTGGCAAAAGATATTGTTGAGCTTGCGAACCTAGTGGTTCTGTTCTTCGGAGCAATGGTGACCACGCTCATCACGGGACAAGCTGCGATGGATTGGAAAGCAATCTCCGCACTTCAGCACATTGATCAGGACGAGAAGATTGAATCAAACCAAGCTCTACCGGAGGAAGTGAACGAGCGTGTGGTGAAGCCTCGATACTTTGATTCCAATGACCGATAGGTTCAAGAACGAGATCATACCCTGGATATTCAAGTGGGAGGGAACCACGTTTGAGAATGACCCGGATGACCCAGGAGGGGCTACCAAGTTTGGAATAGATCAACGCTCCCATCCACACGTTGACATCAAGAACCTGACTGCCGATCAAGCTGCCGGAATCTACTGGACTGAATACTGCAACCTACATTGCAACGAGTACGCACCGCAGTTTGATTGGGTGTATTTCAACTGTTGCGTGAATTGTGGCGTTGGTCGTGCAACCAAGATAAAATCTAGGTCTGGAGTTGATGCTTCTAAATATTTGGATATTCAAGAAGAGTTTTACAAAGCTCTTGCAGAGAGCCGACCAAGCTCGAAAAAGTATTTGAAAGGATGGTTGGCTCGCACTGAAGACTTGAGGAAGGTAGCTGAATTGGCCTAGCTCTCCGCAGGAGGCGATAGGGGATACATAAGGGGATTCTGCCCAACCCATGTCAAGCCTAAATCAAGTGTATGAAAATATTTTCATTTTTTCTTGCAAAGCATATCTACCCCATTCCATTCTCACCCCGCCATGACAACCAAATCCAAATCCCCTAAAACAAACGTGCCGCTGAGTACCAACGGAAGATTGATTGCCATCAAGAATCGTGTTGATGCGCTTTCTCATGAAGTGACTGATCATCATTGGGGACACAAGGCACTCAATGAACGAGTGACGATTGTTGCCGCCATTGCTTGCTCTGCCCTCCTTGTTGCAGTGGTTGAGGGATACATCATTGTTACCAGACTTTACTAATGACTGCCGCATCAGCACCTTTAAGCCCAGAGGAGAAGGTGGAGATCCTGCTTGAGACTCTTGAGCATCTCCGCAACACCCTGGATGAAGCAATTTCCTATATCGACGATTCCACAGTGGAAGTTGACGATAGAGGATAAACAAAAAACACAAACACCAATGGAAAAGAAAACACCCTGTAAGAAACCCTGCAAGAAAGAGGATAACGATCACACGTTTCGTATCGTGTGGGATCATGAAATCAGTGAGAAAATCTTTCAGCTTGAGGCCAAGATTCTTTCTGCCACAATCATAGTTCTGGTCAATATCCTTCTAGGTATCGGAACGATCACCGCTATTCTGTTCAAGAAATGAGCGAACCAACCATCCAAGCCCAGTATGCGGCGGCACTTGTTGCCGCTATTGGTGAGCTTTCCAATGTGGCTAAAACGGCATCCAATCCGTACTTTAAAAGCAAGTACGCTCCATTGGACGCAATCGTGGACGCAACTCGTCCGGTGCTGGCAAAGCATGGTTTGGCAATCCAGCAGACCCCCGTGTACCGGGATGGTCTTGCAGGAGTTGTTACAATAATCACGCATAAGGCCGGACACTTGGAGGATTCAGAACTTCTGCTTCCCCTCAAGGATCAGTCCCCTCAAGGAGTTGGGAGTGCCATCACCTACGCTCGACGCTATGCCCTTGCAGCAGTGTTGGGTCTAGCCACGGAGGATGACGATGACGGGAATGCTGGTTCCGGTCTTGGAAAGCAGGAGGCCAAGCGCATCACCATTCAGAACAACATTCAATCTAGCGAACCAGATCGTCCGGCAATTGCAAAGGTGATGGACAAGAAGCAGGAAGCTCCTCGTCCGGCACAGGCAGCGTCCTCTACCTGGCGCAACGTGGAGATCACAGACGTGAGGGTGGCGGCAAAGTCCAAGGATGGAGCCGCAAAAAAGTGGGTGCTTTACTCCGTTCAGTTTGACGGGAAAGCGGAAGCACTCACGTTTGACGAGAAGCTCTTCACGCTGGCCCAAGAGCTTTCTCTTGGTAAGGTTGATGCAGGGGTTGCTCCGGGCAAGAAAGACCCTTCCAAGTGGGAACTGGTTAGCTTGGCTCCCACGACGGGGGCATCAGCAAACATAACCTCGGATGAAAAAGCGTAAGTTTGGGACAAGGGGGGTGGCGAAAGCCGCCCCCCATATCGGAACCAAATATGAGAAATTTCTGGCAGTTTCTTGCTCGCACGGCAAGTACGCAGATCCCTCTGCGATTGATGCAGTGCTTTCGTTCCGTGATAGGTGGTCACCATCAATCTGTGTCCATCTGGGGGACTGGTGTGATACTACTGCCTTTCGATCAGGTGCGGCTGGAACTTCGGATGAATCGGAGCCAGTTGCCCCAGACATTGATGGCGGCATTGCATTCCTGCAAAAATTACGGCCAACTCATGTGCTGGATGGAAACCATGAAGACAGAATACCCCGACTGCTCAATTCAAATAACGCACTTGTCGCATACGCAGCGCATCAAGCCACCAAC
>Ga0164296_1000558_pt1 | contig 43435 bp, 43 predicted proteins | sample GEODES057metaG_FD_113533 | JGI IMG/M metagenome (GOLD analysis project Ga0164296, IMG submission 113533) | Dystrophic lake water microbial communities from Trout Bog Lake, Wisconsin, USA - GEODES057 metaG | ecosystem: Environmental > Aquatic > Freshwater > Lake | place: USA: Trout Bog Lake...
AAATGCTAATCGGCTTCTTTTGAAAAAAGATTTGACCGTTGCGATAATGAATTGAGTCCTTCTTAAATGGTATCCAACCGAGAGAGCGCTTGCTACCGCCACTCTTACGCCAGGCTAAGCGGCGCTTCTTAAACTGCTTACGGCGAGTGCAGTATTCAGAACTAATCGCTTGAACCGTTGATGCGGGAATATTTAATCCCTCTTTAGTAGCACCAGCGGTGTACCTGTCCATCGTGTAGCTGGAAATAAACTGCCCAGTGCGCTCAGTGTGCTTAGAAGATAGTTCATTGCAATAGTTCCAAACAAGGTTCACATCTTTCGACAGGTTATTAAGGAGCGTGCAATGTTTGTCTTTTACCCGTTCACGCAGTACTCGAATATTAGTTTGTTGCGTCTTCTTCATGCTGTTATTTTATACAGTTGCCAATGATTTTTCAAGTGTTGCAGCTTATATCCTCATAGATAAATCAAGGGGCTTTACGCTGCTTTTGGTAAATATTTACTACATTTTGTTTTGCAACTGCACCAATTAATCTTTACAATTCAACTACTAGCAACATTCAATTGTTAGAATAAACCTCATGATTAATATTGAAAATAATTTTAACTCCCCCCTTTATGTAGATACCCTTTATCAAGGTATCAACAGTTTTCAATGGCAAGAGTTATTTGATATCGTTGAAAAAAAAGGCTTTTCTGCAAAAAGGCATGCTCTTTTTACTGGCCAGAAAATCAACCAATCTGAAAACCGCGCAGTTCTGCATACCGCTTTACGTAATTTAAGTGGTAGTCCAGTTTTAGTTGACGATCAAGATATCATGCCAGCAATACAGTCTGTCTGGCGTCAAATTGAACAGTGTTGTAATAAATTTGTCGGCATTACTGACATCATTCATATTGGTATTGGTGGTTCAGATTTCGGACCTAGATTGGTTTGCGATGCATTGTGGACGGATGATTCCTTGACTAAAACACCAGTTAATGTTCATTTTTTATCGAATATTGATAGTGCTGACTTAGCAAGAACCCTTGCTCGTGCCAAACCCCAAAGTACCAGAGTCATTATTGTTTCCAAGACCTTTACGACCCTTGAAACAATGCAAAATGCCCAGTCAGTCATCAAATGGTTGACTGAGGCTAAACTTACTAAAACGCAAATTTCAAACCTACTTTATGCCGTAACAGCCAATACGAGCGAAGCCCTAACCTTTGGAGTTAAGGATGAAAATATATTGCCCTTTTGGGATTGGGTTGGTGGTAGGTTTTCCGTCTGGTCAGCTGTAGGACTACCAATCGCTTTAAAGTTCGGATTTGAGGCCTTCAAAAAGTTCTTGGCTGGTGCCCATGCGATGGATCAGCATTTTTTAAATGCTCCCATTGAACAAAATCAACCAATAGCTTTAGCACTCACTTTATTTCGTAATCAACTGAAGCGTGGTTCTAAAGCACAGGCTATTATTCCTTACGCACAGTCTCTCAATTTATTTCCGACTTGGCTTCAACAATTAGAGATGGAAAGTAATGGCAAGACCCACGGCCTAGATCAAAAACCAGTTGAAATTAGCTCAGTTTGCATTTTTGGCTCAGCAGGAACGAATTCTCAACACTCTTACTTTCAGATGTTGCACCAAGGGACTCAAGTAGTACCCGTTGATTTTATTGTTGTGAAAGCACCTCTCAGTGATTTACCTTGTGCGCAAGAACACCACCGTCAATTAATTGCTAATTGCTTGGCTCAGTCTCAGGCTCTAGCCAAAGGCTTTCAGCATCCAACGGATCAAAACCAAAGTTATTCTGGTCATCGACCGAATACTTTGATTTGGCTGGACAAATTAGATGCCTACAACTTAGGTGCCTTAATGGCTTTATATGAGCACCGTACTTTCTGTCTTGGTGTTTTATACGGCGTGAACTCCTTTGATCAGCCTGGAGTTGAGTTGGGTAAAAAACTAGCCAAACCCATTGATCAGGCTCTCGCTAATCCTGCAGATGCAGAACTTCTTGAAGTATTTGACGACATTACTAAATCCCGTATTCAGTGGTTTAATCAACCATAACTCATTAATCTATTTTTAGGAAATTTATGCTCCCACTCTCACCTTCGATTTTTAAAGCCTACGATATCAGGGGCATTATCGATAAAACATTAGATCGTAACGTTGCGATGCAAATCGGCCAAGCCTTTGGCTCTTGCATGGTGGAAATGGGAGAAACAACCGTTGTTGTCGGTCGAGATGGTCGCTTATCAGGCCCAGATCTGATGTCAGGCTTAACAGAAGGACTAATGTCCGTTGGCTTGAGAGTCATTGATTTAGGTGTTGTCGCCACACCCATGGTTTACTTTGGAACTAATGTACCGATTCGTGGAGTCCAAGCAAAATCAGGAATTATGATTACAGGTAGTCATAATCCGCCAGACTATAACGGCTTTAAAATGGTTCTAGGTGGTCAAGCGATTTACGGTGAACAAATTAAAGCACTTTATCAACGAATTGTTGATCAGAAAATTGCAGCAAAAGCTTCTGGTAGTAGAGAAGATTATGATATTTTCCCGACTTATTTGGAAAGAATTACCAGTGATGTAAAACTCAAGCGTCCAATGAAAATTGTGGTTGATTGCGGTAATGGAGTTGGTGGAGATTTTGCTGGTAAATTATTCCGTGCCTTAGGGTGTGAGGTGACTGAATTATTTTGTGAAGTAGATGGCAACTTCCCGAATCATCATCCAGATCCAGCCCATTTAGAAAATTTGCAAGATTTAATGGTTGAATTAACCAAATCGGATGCTGAACTTGGTTTAGCTTTTGACGGCGATGCTGATCGTTTAGGTGTGGTTACAAAAGATGGCTCTGTCATCTTCCCAGATCGTCAAATGATGCTTTTTGCGAAAGATGTTTTATCTCGCAATCCTGGTGCAGAGATTATCTATGATGTGAAATGTACTCGAAATTTAGGTCTTTGGGTGGAGCAACTCGGCGGCAAACCAACGATGTGGAAAACGGGACATTCTCTGGTTAAGGCGAAGCTAAAAGAAACGGGCGCTCCACTAGCCGGGGAAATGAGCGGTCATATCTTCTTTAAAGATCGTTGGTACGGTTTTGATGATGGTCTATACACTGGTGCGCGCTTACTAGAAATCTTATCTCAAGAAGAAGATCCGAATGCTACGTTAAATAACTTACCTAATGCGATTTGTACACCAGAGTTGCAGATTCCTTGTGCGGAAGGTGAACCGTTTACTTTATTAGAAACCATCAAGGCAAATGCTAAATTTGAAGGTGCTTTGACGATTAATACGATTGACGGTGTACGGGTTGAATATGCGGACGGCTTTGGCTTAGCGAGACCCTCTAACACTACCCCGGTAGTTGTTATGCGCTTTGAAGCAGATACAGAAGTTGCGATTGCACGCATTCAAGCGGATTTTAAAAAGGCGGTGCTTGCAGCTAAACCAGATGCGAAATTACCGTTCTAAAATAAATCGAAGTTGTGAAGTCGTGAGAAAATAAGATTTGATCGATTTTCCTATATAAAATCAAAGTTCTTATGACTTCAATTTCAACCTTGCAACCTGTTAGCTACGATTTTTCACTTCCTAGCGTTGATGGTCCAACTTGTATTTCTAGTGCTTGGGCCAAGACCCCAGCACCCCTGAGTGCAGCTGATAAAGCCATTACTAAAGAAAAAATAAAGCGTCTTTTAAAAGAACAAAACGCGGTAATCGTTGCGCACTATTATGTGGATGGTGATATTCAGGATTTAGCACTTGAGACCGGTGGGTGTGTCGCTGATTCACTTGAAATGGCTCGGTTTGGTAAAGATCATCCTGCGCAAAAATTAATCGTGGCGGGGGTTCGCTTTATGGGTGAGACTTCTAAGATCTTGTCTCCCCAAAAACATGTTTACATGCCAGATCTCGATGCCACCTGCTCACTAGACCTCGGCTGTCCCACTGATGCATTTAACCAATTTTGTGACGCCCACCCTGACAGAACGGTCGTCGTCTATGCTAATACTAGTGCTGCAGTAAAGGCCAGGGCGGACTGGATGGTTACTAGTTCTTGTGCTCTTGCGATTGTTTATGAGTTAAAAAAACAAAATAAGAAAATCTTATGGGCACCGGATCGTCATCTTGGTAAGTATATTCAAGAACAAACTGGCGCAGATATGATCCTTTGGGACGGTGCGTGCATCGTGCACGACGAATTCAAGGCAGAAGAGCTGCAGTTATTAAAAGAACTACACCCACATGCGCAGGTCTTGGTTCACCCTGAATCCCCCGCTGGTGTTGTTGCCATCGCGGATGTAGTCGGTTCAACTGCTGCCATGCTTAAAGCAGTGGTTGAAGGAACTGCGACTGAATATATTGTGGCGACAGACCAGGGTATTTTGCACAGAATGCGTCAGCTAGCTCCTAATAAAGTCCTTATCGAAGCTCCAACAGCAGGTCAAAGTGCAACTTGCAAAAGTTGTGCCAATTGCCCTTGGATGGCAATGAATGGTCTAGCTAATTTATTGAGCTGCTTAGAAAATGGGGCCGGTGAAATCACCGTTGAAGAAGCAATCCGTGTAAAAGCGCAAGCTTGTATTGAACGGATGCTAGACTTCACAAAAAACAATCCTGAGTTGCTAGCTCGCGCTCAACATGGTTTCGTCAAAAACATCGGCGCTGCTTAATTTCATTATTTTTTAAAGATCAATTATGTTTTCTTACAACGAAACTCTCGAACAAGCCATTGAGCGAAATGTACATGACGCTCTATTAGAAGATGTAGGGGTCTGTGATTGGACCGCCATGCTAGCACCGAGCAATGAAACCGTCAAAGCACACGTTATCGTTAAACAAGAAAACGCCGTTCTATGTGGCAGACCTTGGTTTGACCGGTGTATTTTAAAACTAGATCCTCAGGCAAAAATTGAATGGAACTTTGCCGAAGGTGAGGTCATGCCGAATCAAGCCGTGGTCTGTTCTATCACGAGCAATGGCCGATCAATCCTCTCCGCAGAACGCCCAGCCCTGAATTTCTTGCAAACCCTATCTTATACAGCGACGGTGACGCATTCTTACATGCAAGCTATCGCTGACATTCATGTAAATCCCAAGGGATGCAAGATGTTAGATACTAGAAAAACCTTACCTGGTTTACGTCAAGCACAAAAATACGCAGTCAGAATTGGCGGCGGGCAAAATCACCGTATGGCGCTTTGGGACGGTATCTTAATTAAAGAAAATCACATTATGGCGGCGGGTAGTATTACTGCTGCTGTTAAAGCAGCCATGGCCTTAAACGCAAAGGTAAGTATTCAAATCGAAGTTGAATCCATCGCAGAAATGGAAGAAGCCCTTGCAGCTGGAGCACACAGTATATTGATTGATGATTTTAGCTTGGAGCAAATGCAACAAGCCGTCAACATTAATCAAGGACGCGCGCTCTTAGAAGTTTCTGGTGGAGTGGATATAGAGCAATTAAGAAAAATTGCCATGACAGGAGTTGACCGAATTTCGAGTGGGAAACTAACCAAAAATGTGGAAGCAATTGATTACTCAATGCGAGTATTAGCTCGCATTGAGAGTAATAACTAAATCTCTTCCGCTACTTTAATACCATCTTTTTTCCGAATCGGAGTTAGGATCGTTGGGTAAGATACTGCAAAGGTATCAGGATAATCTCTGGTGTAATGCAAGCCACGACTTTCTTTTCTAGAAAGTGCTGAACGAACGATTAGTTCAGCACAAACCAACAAGTTTCGAAGTTCAATTAAATCTCGGTTGACCTTAAAGTTAGAGTAATACTCATTCACTTCGGTCTCTAAAAAGTTGATACGATGTAAAGCACGCTCAAGTCTTCGAGTCGTTCTAACGATGCCGACATAATTCCACATCAAAGACCTTAACTCATCCCAGTTATGCGAAATCACCACCATTTCGTCAGCATCCTCTACTTGACTGTCATCCCACTGCTTAACTTGAGGAATAGTCGATTCAGGCTCCTCTAAGATTTTTTTAGCGGTGGATTTGCCGATCACGACACACTCCAATAAAGAGTTACTCGCCAGTCGATTGGCGCCGTGTAGTCCAGTGCAAGTAGCCTCACCAACTGAATACAAGTGCGGCAAATCTGTTTGGCCATTCAAATCAGTCACCACGCCGCCACAGGTATAGTGAGCGGCCGGCACAACTGGGATTCCTTGTTTAGTAATGTCGATGCCAACTGACAAACATTTGGCATAAATCGTTGGGAAGTGCTCTTTAATGAATTCCGCCCCTAAATGGGTAGCATCTAATAAAACATACTCTAAGCCGTGTTTTTTTATTTCAAAATCGATGGCTCGAGCCACAATATCTCTTGGTGCTAGCTCCATTCTTTCATCATGATCAGCCATAAAACGCGTGCCATCCGGCAGCTTTAATTGACCGCCCTCACCTCGCATCGCTTCAGTAATCAGAAAGCTTCTTTCTTCTGGGTGATATAAACAGGTCGGATGAAATTGCATAAATTCCATATTACCGACGCGACACCCAGCTCGCCAGGCCATCGCAATACCGTCTCCAGTAGAAGTATCGGGATTGGTCGTATATTTATAGACTTTGCCGACGCCGCCAGTCGCCAATACGACCGCACCAGCAATTAAAGTCTTCACCTTATTTTCTTTAATATCTAATGCATAAACCCCAAGACATTGGTCTTTCTGAATCGATTTTTTGTAATCTTTGTTTGGCTTTTGAACTAGGTGACGATTCGTAATTAAATCGATTGCAATCCAGTGTTCTAGCAGATCAATATTAGGATGCGCTTTCACTTTTTCCAGTAATACGTCATGAATAGCCTTACCCGTAGCATCCGCGACATGAGCAATCCGACGATGGGTGTGCCCACCCTCTCTGGTTAAATGCAAACCTAATGGACCTTCTGGATCAGGCGTAAACTCAACCCCCTGCTCAACTAACCACTCAACTGCATCTGAGCTATTTTCAGCGATATACCGCGCAGTTGATTCGGAAACAATTCCGGCACCAGCTTCGAGCGTATCCCCTATATGAGATTCAAAGCTATCCTTTTTATCTAACACGCCAACAATACCACCCTGCGCCCAAGCAGTAGCTGCCTCGGTTAGCTGACGTTTAGCCAAAATCGCAATTTTTTTGTGAGCAGCAACTTCTAATGCAACAGTTAAACCAGCCAAACCTGCGCCGACCACGATTAAATCATAATGATCATTATGTTGGTTCTCTGGCACCTGATTTTTATCTTTCAAACTCTTCACCCTAAATGGTTCAGCAAAATAACTATAAATAATTTAACAACAGTTTAATTTGTTACTAAATTTCTTGAGAACTCTAGGATAAACCATTCCTGCAAGAAGGATTTCTGATTGCATCAAAGTTATAGCTTAACTGCTGAAATTTCTACCAAACTAGGTGATTCTTTTACTGAAAAGACATTCGCCTAGGCTTTATGCACTTTTAAGCAAGTTTTCGAGCAACTACGCCAACAAGACTCGACATACCGGCATGCCCTGTTCCCTCGCTAATGGTAGCCACATAAGTTTTGAGTTCTAAAAATTCAAAATTAGGTAGTAAATCCCTCATTAGTGACTCGTCATACAAGTGATCTAATTCACCTGGTCCACCTGTTTTGTAGAGTAGTTGATCTTTGCCATATCCTTGGATGATCAACAAACCACCTACTTTTAAAGTTTGAATCATCTTTTGAAAGAGTTTTAATCGTTTCTCAGGATTTGCAAACTGGAAAAAAATTCCTACAACATAGTCATATTTATCAGCTTCCCATGAAAAATCCTGCCATGATGAACAGCTGAAGTTAACACTCACTAGATTTTTTTGAGCTAGGCTGTGGGCTTTTTGAATTGCTGCTTTAGAAAAATCAAAGGCATCTACCTCTAAGCCTAATTTCGCCAGCCAAACGCTGTTTCGTCCTTCACCATCTGCAATCGATAGAGCATGACCATTTTGGAAATATTCTTTTTGATCTTTCAAAAATTGATTCGGCTCCTCACCGAATAAATAGTTGTCAGTCGAAAATCTCGATTCCCAACGCTCTAAAGGATTGGTAAATTCAGCCATCGTTACTTGATTCCCAAAAATGTAGGTACTTTTTTAGTTTTTTTCAATATTGACTTTTGAAGGAAAAGAGGATGAAGCGTACCGAACTACTAAATTTGCTAGTGCTAGCACTAATATTGTTCCACCTAAAATCATTACTTCAATTGTTGCCTCATGTTTTACGTTGACAATATCAATAATTAATCTGGTGACTGCAGTGATAGCGAGATAGATTAAAAAACGCACTGGCATATGATTTGTTTTAAAGTAAATGCCGACCATCGCCCCAATTTCTAAATAAATAAAGAGTAATAATAGGTCTTCAATCGAAGCGTGTGACTTCTTAAGCATCTCAAGGGCGGCGTAAGAAGCTGACCAAACAGTCGCAATCCCAATCACAAATAAAGCAATATGGTGAAAGACTGAAACTAAGACGTTGCCAAATATTTTGACCCAATAATCTAGCTTACGCTCAAATTTCTTGACAGAGGTGGAAGTTGTTTTTTCTAAATCGTTGTCCATGTTATATTCCGAGATAGTCGATTACTCAATCATAATTGAAAATTAGGTTAAGATTCAACTATTCGGAGAAGTGGCAGAGTGGTCGAATGTACTTGACTCGAAATCAAGCAAGGGTGTAAATCCTTCGTGGGTTCAAATCCCACCTTCTCCGCCATTTTTTCTCATCCCCATATCCAGGTGGGGGTATTTATAAAACACTCTTGATTTCTCTCATTCAGTTCATTCAGCCACCATTTTAAGTGGGTGAATTTGAGAATTAACGGCCAATGGCCTACTAGATTATCTTTGATAGGGATAGCCTTTTAAATGAGCTTTGTGATCAGATTGTTTGACCACTCTCCTCAAGGGTTAAATCAAGAAATTCTACGAGTTTGTGATAATCAATCTCATTAATTTCTCGGTTTTTTACTCGAAAAAATTTTGCTCCCTCCAATGTGGCTAAAGCTCGACTTAATGACTCAACGGTAATACCTAAATAGCTTTTTAAATCCCCCCTGTTCATAGGTAGATGGATAGTTCTGCTCGGATTTAAATCTTCCCTCCTTTTGGAGTAACTCAAGAATAAAGTAAACTAGTTTTTCTTCAACAGAGTGAGATCCAAGTGAAAAAAGATGTTCCTGGGCTCTATTTAATTCATTACTCAAGGCGCGTTCAATAGACTTTTGAATCATTGGCTCTTTTTGAATTAATGACTGCAAACGAACATAGTTAAGACTACAAATAACACCATCAGTAAGTGCATACGCATCTAAATGATGCCTGCCATCGGCAATGCCATCTAATCCAACCAGATCGCCATTAGATGCAAATCGCGTTACTTGATGCTGACCATTGGATAAACTAAATTCAAGCTTTAGGAAACCAGTACTGACGTTATAAATAGATTGAATTGGATCACCCTGATGAAAAATTGCATCTCCAACTTTTACTTTAAATTGATGGGTATATTCAGTCGTTAATCTTTCTCTGCGATCAATGTCAAGATTACTATTTAAGCAAGCTGATTTGCTGATGCACTTTACACAGGAGCTAGTGCTAGACTGAGCTCTGAATCCTTCAAAAAATTGTGGGGTATCGCGCTGAAACGTTCTCATATGAATAATCTCCATGAACCTAATAAATTTCTTAGATAAAAGTTGATATTAATCAATCTTTTCGAACTTGAATGTACGATAACGAACCAGCAAGTAATTAACGTTTAGGCTTAACTTGCTTAAACCTAGAAAACAAAAATATGTCTTTTCAAGGTAAAGTAGGCTTAAGGGATAATAGGGTTTCCCTATATAGAATAGGGCTAAATAATGATTTTGGGAGTAGTACAATGTTTTAAATATATTAAAAAAATTTATAAATGAAATCTTTATCTGTAGCATCACTATTTTTTACTTATGCCTTACTTCATGGCTTTTTGGGGCTGCTCTTAGTTGCCTTTTTAAGAAAAAACAAAAATACTTCTCTAAAGTTTCTAGCTTATACTTGTTTCGTCCAAGCCGCTCTTTACTCCACCCTAGTTCTTAGGCCCGTTATCCCAGAATGGATTGGAATAACCGTGCCTAATTTCCTCTCAGTTGCTCAAATATATTTATTATTCAAAGCGATCAATACCCAAGCTTTAAATAAGACCAACCTCAAAGCTTTGTTTTTAGTTTTAGCTGCATTGTATGCAGGCGCTACCAGTATTCTTAGTGACTCACCTTTCAAGGAGTTCACCCCTTTACTAGTAGGCGCTTTTTTAGGGGCTGGGAATTTATTCATCGCCAAAGAACTGAAACTAATTCAAAAAAATAGCTCAAGTTTATTTATTAAAATTCCTTTTATCTTAAGCGTATTAATTGCGGTTCTTTGGGTAGCAAGAGGGCTAGTAAGTTACAAGTTAGAAATAGTTTTAGCGCAGGACCAAAATATTTTTAATATTGTATTTTTTGCAGTAATCCTTATGTTTGTTTTTATTCGTAAGATCTCTTGGGTTGGGTTTTATCTTGATAATTCAATTCATTACCAAAAACGTCTAGAAAAATATAATAGCGATTTACTGGCGCTAGTTGAAGAAGTAAAAGAAGTTGAAGGTGTTGCTCAAAGTTTAGAAAATGGTATGCTCAATGTATTAAACCAGCTTGCAAAAGAGCGTGACAACGAAACAGGAAACCATATCCTACGAACACAGCTTTTTGTCAGACTTATTGCAAGTCATTTAGACGATATTGGGAAGTCTGAAGTCAATTACACTAAAGAAACTCTTAATATTCTTTTTAAAGCAGCTCCGCTGCATGATATCGGTAAGGTGGGTATTCCAGATGCAGTCTTATTAAAACCAGGCAAATTAAATCCCGCTGAGTGGGAAATCATGAAAACGCATGCCGTAATTGGGGAGCGGATCCTATCTTCAATGAATGTTGATGGTGAAATAAATTCAAAAATCATCAAAGTAGCTATTGAAATAGCTGGTTCACACCATGAAAACTGGGACGGCACTGGGTACCCAAGGGGCTTAAGTGGTAAAGATATTCCTCAATCAGCTAGAATCATGGCCTTAGCCGATGTTTATGATGCTTTGCTCTCCTCAAGACCCTATAAAAAAGCGTGGACCTATAAAGCAACATCTGAGTACATCAATTCTTTGAGAGGAACTAAATTTGATCCCGACATCGTCGATGCCTTTAATTATTTAGAAGCTCAGTTTAGATTGATACGTAGACAGTTTAAGGAGGACTAGTCAATTACAAACAGTTCTACGTCAACCTAAATCCTAGAGTGCTTTTGGGGACTGCCCCCGATAACTCTCTATCTAGGTGCAAAAACACTCAAAACCTATGGCAAACCCTTAGATGGAAAGTTTGGAGTAATATATTTTCATTGTTTTTAAAATAAAAATATATCTGGGGCCAATCAGTATGCGCATTTTTGTTGCTGTCATTTTTCTAATGTTTTTTTCTGGCTTTAGTCACTGTCAAAACCTGAAAGTGGTCGAAAAAAATGCTGCTCCTACTATCGAATTAAAGTCCTTGATGTTATGGTTGATTGACCCTGCAGCTGATGCAATTTGGGATTCGGTATCAACCATTATTGATAGAAATGGCACTACGAATATTGCCCCTAAAAATGATGAAGAGTGGGAATCACTTCGCCAACAAGCGGCAGTTTTAACTGAGGCAGGTAATCTGTTGATGATGCCCAATCGAGTCCAACCTGGCAAAATTTGGGCCCTCGCTGCGAAAAAATTAAATACCTCTGGTTTTTTAGCGCTTCAAGCTACCTTAAATAAAGATCCCGATTTACTTTTCAAGGCTGGCGAAGAAATTTATAAATCATGTGCTGGATGTCATCAGGCTTATGCGAATTTCGAAAAATCGTCAAGCTTTACTCCAGCGGGTGCTAAGGTCATAAATCAGGCAAGTAATTCCAGTAATATTTACCAAATAGCAAACAAATATTAATACATGATCAATCCCTTTATAAAACAGCTTTCTTTAAGTATTGAGCAGACTTATTTAAGTCAGTCACTACAAGGTGTGGAATGGATTGTTGCGGTAGTCCAAACCGTCCACATCCTAGCTTTGTGTACTTTAATGACAGCCATGATGATTAGTAACTTCAAAGCACTAGGGATTTTGCATCGGAATCATGTTTTATATCCTCTAGCTAGTGCTCTTAAAGGGCCAGCACATATCGCTCTGTTGGTTTTATTTTTAAGTGGCTTAGTCATGATTATTGGTGAACCAGCTAGAGCATTATTAAATCCGATATTTCAACTAAAAATGCTGCTACTTATTGCTGCTGTTATTTGCTCGATCTATTTATCAGTTGCACAAAAAAGAATTGCTAACCATTCTTTTAGTAAAAACAATTTGCATTTTTTTGAAAAATTAATCGCTTTGATTTCCATCGGACTTTGGCTTGCCATATTATTCGCAGGCCGCTGGATAGCCTATACCTAATATGATATCTACTTCCCAAATCGGTAATATCCTTCAAGACTTACCTATCGCTATATTGATTAGTGAGAACGAGTTTTTATTTCCTTGGATTGAATCTTTTCACGTACTTGCTATTACGATGGTGATTGGCTCTATTTTTTTGGTGGATTTCAGACTAACGGGAATTGCATTTAGGAACTTTGAATTTAGTACCTTCTCCAAAGCATTAATTCGTATTACCTGGCTTGGTTTTAGTCTTGCGGTTATTACTGGATCTTTATTGTTTATTTCTAATGCTTCGACTTATCTGAATAACACAGCCTTTCAATTAAAATTTTTATTTTTAGGATTGGCGGGCGTGAACATGCTTATATTTCAATTCATCTCGTCCAAGGAGATGAATGTCTGGGGACATCCTAACTATAGAGTTCCACCTATCGCCAAACTAGCAGGAATTTGTTCTTTATGTTTTTGGTTAATTGTGGTTGCATGTGGAAGATGGATTGGTTTTACTTTGTAAAAAGTTTGTTATTTAAAGCAGTTTTTTTAGAACCTAGAATGGTCAATACTAAGGAGATCATTGACATGAAAAAAAGTTTCAAAATTATTTTGAGCTTCAGCTTAATTCTTAGCGAAACGCTAGGCATGACAAGCTCTTTCGCTCAAACCAAACCGAAGGCACCTGTTGTCATCAACCCAGCACCTACTGCAAAAGACTGGGCTGATATTGCAAAACTTCCTGATTGGAGTGGTGTTTGGAATCCTAATATTAGTGATCAAGATAAAAAAGCGATTACTGAAATGCCGCCATGGCAAGAGAGACAGGCAAAAATCATTGCTTTCCAAATTGCGGAAGAAAAAGCAGGAAGACCTACTCCTCTGTTTACCAACTGTTTACCTGAAGCTATGCCATCGTGGATGTTAATCACTCACAATGCCATGGAAATATTATTTACACCAGGCAGAGTTACCATGTTGGGTGAATCTGATGGTAATCGTCTACGTAGAATTTATACTGACGGTCGTGAACATCCAAAAGAACCAGATCCATCTTATCACGGTCATTCCATTGGTCATTGGGAAGGTGATACCCTGGTGGTCGAAACAACGGATATTATTCCTGAATCCCTTTTAGCAATTAGCGAAGCCGCTGGAGTACCTAACAACGGCGACATGGTCGTTAAAGAACGAATCTATCTAAAAGATAAAGATTTATTAGTAGATGAGCTAGAAATTGTTGCTCCAAAAATATTAACGAAACCTTGGAAAACAACTCGCTTTTTCTTTAGGCAAAGAAATCGTAAATTTGATATCGTAGAAGGTGTTTGTTTAGAAGGATATTTTGTACCAAAAGTCGATAAAAATGGCGATCATCTTTTCGAAGCAATTAAACATGATGTTGGCGGAAACCGCTTAGTAAATTAAGGAGAATATTTTATGAAATCAATCAAAATAATTATTGGCAGTACATTGGCTGCAGGTGCAGCTCTTGCGACCTTTGCAGCATTTGCGCATCACTCTACTACCATGTTTGACCACGCCAAGACCTTGCAAATTACTGGTGTAGTGGAGCAAATGCACTGGACCAACCCCCACGTAGCGGTCATTATCAAGGGTAAAGAAGCAGGAAGTGCTGAGGAAACAACTTGGCTCATGGAAATGACAAGTCCAGGTAACCTTATTCGCGCGGGTGGATGGTCGCGTAACGCCGTTAAACCTGGTGATAAAGTCGTTGTAGACTTCAGTCCACTGCGTGATGGTAGAAAAGGTGGGGCTCTCAAAAAATTAGTGAAGACGGATACTGGTGATGTTTTCACAGCGAATATTCGTGCTCAAGAAGCCGCAAATTTAGAGTAAGAATTAAGGTATTTTCCTCAACCGATAGTAAGCAATTTGATTGCAAACTATCGGTTGATTTATTTGTACTAGCTTGAGTAAAAAACTGTTTGAGGGAAAACGCTTATTTTCTTTTTTGATTGAATTAGGAATAATACTTTTATTCAATTATTCCTTTGGCACCGATGTGCTTGCTTATGAAATTCCCACTTAATTTATTTAATAATAGACAACCAACACCTCTTCAAAAAGCTTTTTCATCCTCGATTCGATTTATTATCAAATCAACTTTAGTTGGATTTATTGTTGTCATTTTATTCAAAGTAATCATGACTAATTTTGAGTAAATCATCCATTATTGGATGCGAAATGAGTGATTTCAAAGCTATCGGCACAGCACTTTTTGACGAAACATCATTTTCATCATGTCCAGTACATGTTTCAGCTTTAATCGATTTCCGTTACGTCTAAAGATCGGTTACTCAAATTTAGTAAATATCATCTTTTGCATCAATCGGCAAAGAAATTGGTTTCTTTAATCTAGCCGATAAATCAAATGCTTTGGTCATCATTAAATTGAAATGGGCTTCTTGGGCTGTGGCAGCAGGCGTTGGAATATTCAAAGCAACACGGTTAAGCCAAGACTCAGTCTCTTCACGCATTGGCCCCCTTAACTCTCCCAAAGCCATATCGCCTGGGGGATAACTCCCCATAAAATCTACCCGTCTTGATTGATCGGGTGCATAGCCCTCACTCTGAGATTTGCTGGTAGCTAATACAATATCCCGGTGCGTATCATCAATCGTAAGAACTCCTTCAGTTCCAACAATTCCTACATCTAAGCTATATACTGCGCCAGGCCAAACCACTGGTAAGGCCCAAGAGATCGTTGCTTGATAAATCGTACCGTCAGAATAAGTAATGACACCGCTCGTCGCATCGATCCCTTTCCAGTCTGGCCCTAAGGCCTTATCAATCGACCGAGCATAGATCTCAACAGGTGTTTTTCCTTGCATCATCCACATCACAATATCGAGTGCATGTGTTCCGGAAATCACCATTGGTGAAATGCGTTCAGGATGATCCGTACGCTTATAGTTATCAATCGCCACCAGTCTATTCATAAAAGCTCTGGAAGTCACTAGCGTAACATCACCGAGTTGACCAGAAGAAACTTTTTCTTTAGCCGCTAACCAACGCCGACGAAAACGTTGGGTATAGCCGACGATGGCATCGACACCAGCCTTTTCAATGGCCGCAAGCACACGGGCTGAATCGGCGAGATCCGTCGCTAGTGGCTTTTCAATCAATAGGGAATGGCCACGCTCAGCAGCTTTTAAAATCGGATCGACGTGCAAGTGCTCGTCTGTAGCAATAATGGTTGCATTGACTTCAGGGCGATTCAATAGTTCTTCGTAAGAGTCTGTGACAAAATCAGCTTTAATTTTTTCAGCAACAAATTTCGCTCTCTCAGGATTTTTTTCAGCAATCCCAATCCACCCAACTTGTGCATGACGTGCTGCGACTTCACCACGAAATAAACCAACCCTACCTGCTCCAACAATTGCTAAACCAATATTTTTTGCTTGCCGATCACGCATCTCTCACCCTGCCATTCAATAGATTGAAGAACTTACCCCAAAAACCATCAAAAAGAATGGTTTAACCGTTTGCTGCTTTTAGCATTTCAGTTGGTAGTGGTAAATAAACAGGTTCTCCAGTTTCGGCAGATAAGTCAGCAGCCATATACACTTCCATGACCTGACGAGCCTGCTCACCGGTCACAAGCACATCGCGATCCATCGCTACAGCTTCAATAAAATGGACTGTTTCATAGGCCATTGGACCTGCATAAATATGATCAACTTGTTCACCTGGCATGGTTGACATGGGTAATTGCATACCATTTTTCATGGTATTCAAAACCACATCTTTGTGACTGTCATCTACCATTAAGGCGCCATCGGATCCGACAAATTCAATCCAGGTAGATGAAAAATTAGGATATCCAGGAGGCAAACTCCATCCGCCGCCAACCACAAAAGATAGTCCGCTATCCATCGTTACCATAATCCACTGTGTATCTGGAATATCACCACCAGTACTCTCACGCATCGCACCATAATTGACTTGAGAATACACTTTAACTGGTTTAGCTGGCTCTAAGCACCAAAACACGAAATCTAAATCGTGCGTTGACTCCATCGCAGCAGGTGAAAGTTTGACACGACCAGCGATTTTCTTACCTAGACTACGCGTAATATGACGGCTGACTAAAATACTGACGGGCTTACCAATCGTACCGTCATTAATTGCCTTTTTAACGTAGGCATACTTTGGATTAAAACGTTGTGAATACCCAATCGTGAACTTGAGATTTTTTTTCTTCGCTAAGGCAATCAACTCATCCGCTTGTTCGAGTTCAATTGCAATTGGTTTTTCTAAAAAGACGTGCTTACCAGCATTCAAGGCATCTCTTGCCATCGGGAAATGGGTTGTTTCTGGCGTCGCAGAAATAATGACAGCGTCAATGCTATCAATTTTTAATAAATCTTGATAATTAGTAGTAGCTGTTTTAGCTCCGACAAGTTGGGCCATTTCATGTAAACGGATTTCATTCGTCTCAGCGATATGAATCTCATTTACTAAGGGATTTCTACGGGCAGTTTCTGTTCTAATACCGCCACACCAGCCAGTACCAATCACACCAATGTTAATTTGCTTCATTTTTTGTCTCCTAAAAAATTAATCTTTATTTAATTTTTGTTAGCTAATTTGCTAACTGATATTTTCATATACTTTACAACAAATTTTCAGCTATTTGGAACTTTTTCAAGGCTTTAAAAGCTCTAACCCTCCAAGATAAGGCCTTAAAGCCTCGGGAATCTTCATACTGCCGTCGGCTTGTTGGTGATTCTCCATCAACGCTACTAGGCATCTACCAATCGCTAACCCTGAACCATTTAAGGTATTAATTAATTGAGGTTTCGCTTGACCAACTTTAAAACGGGCTTGCATCCGACGCGCTTGAAAATCGCCCATTGTCGAACAAGAGCTAATTTCACGATAGGTATTTTGAGAAGGTATCCAAGCTTCTAAATCATAGGTCTTGGCACTTCCAAATCCCATATCCCCTGTACAAAGTAAGACTTTTCGATAGGGGATTTCTAGTTTTTCTAATACTGCTTGGGCGTGACCCACCAGTTCTTCGAGAGCATTTAATGCCTCCTCGGGTTTAACTAACTGCACCAATTCTACTTTTTCAAATTGGTGTTGTCGAATCATGCCGCGTACATCTCGGCCATGGCTACCTGCTTCTGATCTAAAACAGGGTGTGTGTGCCACAAATTTCTGAGGTAATTGATCTTCGCTAAAAATTGCGTCACGCGCCATGTTTGTAACAGGAACTTCCGCCGTAGGGATAAGATAGAAATTCTCAATGCGCGCTTCGCCCGCTTCACCCTCTTCAACGCCACCCATTTTGCGGGGAACTTTAAACAAATCTTCCTCAAATTTTGGCAATTGCCCAGTACCTCGCATACTCTCTGCGTTGACAATAAATGGAACATTAATCTCTTCATAGTGATGTTGTTCGGTATGCAAATCCAACATAAATTGTGCCAATGCACGATGCAGTTTTGCAATTCGACCTCTTAAAACAACAAAGCGTGAACCCGTAATTTTGGTGGCAGATTCAAAATCAAGTCCATACAAAGAACCCAAGTCAACATGGTCTTTTACTGGGAAATCGAAGTTTGGCACAGCACCCCAACGTGCCACTTCAAGGTTATTGCTCTCATCTTTTCCAATTGGCACACTCTCATCGGGTAAATTCGGAATACCCATTACAAACTGTTGAATTTGAGTTTGCAATACCTCCAACTGTTCGGAACTTGTTTTTAAGTCATCATTAATCTGAGTAGTTTGGGCCAGTTCACTAGAAGCATCTTCGCCTTTACCCTTTTTCATACCAATTGCTTTTGCTAATTGATTGCGTTTGGCTTGCAACTCTTCGGTTGCAGCTTGCAATTGTTTACGCGAATTTTCTAACTGTGAGAATTTTTCAGTATCTAGAACAAATTTACGCCCTGCTAAACGCGAGGCAACAAGTTCTATATCTTTACGAAGTAATTGTGGATCAATCATGTATATTTTTTAAATTAAAAATTGGTAAGAAACTATTTTAAGTTGAGGATTTCTGCATTCGGTGGCACTTTAAAACTAAACTCTTCATTATTCATTGCTTGATTCGTTTTTACTTGAGAGAAGGTCAGCAAGACCGTATTGTCCAAAGCATCTCTTAACTCCATTGCTAAGGGTAAATTATCTTTCATCCCAATCCCAATTTTATTAAATGGTAAATCATCACCACCTTTTTTTTGGCTCTTTGGAATTAATTCAACCCAAAATATGCCATTTTTTTCACCCACACTGATGAGCTCAAAGTATTCTTCTAACTGAGTGTTACCAAACAAAATTGCCACGGGGGTGGCTGCTAAGGCTTTATTTGAAGGACGATAGGTAACTTGATTTAAATCCTTATCCCACATAATTAATTGCTTACCATCAGAAATTAATTTTTGCTCAAACGGTTTCAGAGTAGTCCAAGTGAACTTACCTGGTCGTACAAAACTAAATTGGCCTGAAAATTGTCGCAATATCTTGGGCTTATTATCGGCACCTGCCTGATTCCCAATTTGTTGCTGTAAAAACTCACCGCGTGCAGACTGAACGTTTTTAGTAAATAGCTTGAGCTGATCAACTCCATCTAGCGCATAGGCAGAATTCATGAGTAGCAAAGTACAGAAATAGAAGATTGTAGTTTTAAGGTAATTTTTCATAAAAGTAGATTTTTGCACTTTAGATTTAAAGGTGCTCTGATCTCGGTGCCAAAATTTCTCTAGTACCCGATCCGGACATTTTAGAAACGAGCCCTGATCGCTCCATATCTTCTAGTAACCTTGCGGCGCGGTTATAGCCAATTCTTAAATGTCGTTGAACTAGTGAAATAGAGGCACGTTTATTTTCTAGCACAATCGCAACGGCTTGATCATATAAAGGATCAGATTCTCCACCACTCTCGCCATTGGCACCCTCAACACCTTCTTCACTACTACCATCGATGATCTCATCAATATAGTTAGCGGCACCTCTTTCCTTCAGCCAATTGACAACTCGTTGTACTTCATCATCTGACACAAAAGCACCATGCATACGTTGTGGATGGCCACTACCAGGTGGCATAAACAACATATCACCCATTCCCAACAGAGCTTCTGCACCTTGTTGATCAAGGATAGTTCGGCTATCGATACGACTACTTACTTGAAAAGAGAGTCTAGTTGGCACATTCGCTTTAATTAGACCGGTAATGACATCAACGCTGGGGCGTTGAGTGGCGAGAATTAGGTGGATACCGGCAGCTCTCGCTTTTTGTGCAATCCTAGCAATCTGCTCTTCTAACTTTTTACCAACCACCATCATTAGGTCCGCTAATTCATCAATAATGATGACAATGGTGGGGGCTTTTTGTAAGGGTTCAGGATCGTCCGGCGTTAAGCTAAAAGGATTAAATAAATGAGTACCTGCTGCCTGGGCGTCGGCAATCTTCTTATTAAAACCAGCTAGATTTCTGACACCAAATTTACTCATCAACTTATAACGGCGATCCATTTCTTTAACCGCCCATTGCAAGGCATTAGAAGCCTGCTTCATATCCGTTACCACTGGCGTTAACAGGTGGGGGATATCTTCATACATTGCCATTTCTAGCATTTTTGGGTCAATCAAAATCAGACGCACTTCGTCCGGCTTGGCTTTAAATAGCAAAGAAAGAATCATGGCATTAATGCCCACCGATTTACCAGAGCCGGTGGTACCAGCTACCAGACAATGAGGCATTTTGGCTAAATCAGCGACCATAGGCTGACCCGAAATGTCTTTTCCGAGTGCTAAGGTTAAGAGCGAAGCACTACCGTTATAAACTTGTGAACTGAGGATTTCAGACAAGCTAATCATCTGGCGCTTTGGATTGGGTACTTCAAGTCCCATACAAGTTTTACCCGCAATCGTTTCTACTACGCGCAAGGCTTGAGTACCTAAAGCCCGGTTGAGATCTTTGCTCAGATTCACAATCTGACTACCTTTTACACCTACTGCAGGCTCAATCTCATACCGAGTAATGACTGGACCAGGGTATGCAGCAATCACTTTCACCTCAACCCCAAAGTCTTTTAATTTTCGCTCGATTAAGCGTGAGGTAAATTCCAAGGTATCGGCTGAAATCATTTCCTGCTTACCGGGTGCATCATCTAACAATTCTAGGGGTGGTAACTCAGAATCAGGGAGCTCCTCAAACAGATTTTTTTGCTTTTCCCTTACAACTCGGTCACTGATTTCAATCTTGGTTGTTTGTCGAACAATTTGGATAGGTTCTTCCTCAACATACTTCTCAAGTTCATCCTCTACAAACTCTCCCCTTTCCACTGCTGCAACTTCACCAATTTTTCGATCTTCAACATCTTGACGCTTATTTTTCAGTCCTAAAAAGGAAACTTCCAGAAACCGGCCTACCTTTTCTGAAAAAGATAACCAGGAAAAATGTAAAAATAAAGATAATCCAGAAAAAAAGATCAATAGTAAGAAAAGTGTTGAGCCAGTGAAGCCAAGTAGACTCTGCATTGGATCACCAATCATTTCGCCCAATACCCCACCAGGATGATCATTTGGGAGAGGAATTTTTAAGCTATGCATCCGAATCGACTCTAATGTAACGCTCGAAAGAAGGGTCATTAAAAACCCTAACCATCGCACTACTATCGAATCTTGAAGGTTTTTTTGGTTCTGTGCTTGAGATTTTTCCTGTTCTTCCTGTAACCACTCAGGATTAGCAATCTTAGTCCAACCTTGGGTAACTCTTCGAGCAAACAAAACTACCCACCAATAGGCAGATGCGCCAAAAACAAACAACATCAAGTCGGCAATAAATGCGCCCACTTTGCCACCGATATTTTTAATATCTCCGCCCGAGTTATTAGACCAGCCTGGATCGTGCTGATTATAGGTAACCAAAACTAGTAATAAGGCAATACAGACAGCTAAGGATAGAAACCATTTAATCTCTACCAGCAACTTGGAGAACTTATCTTGACTTTCCGAGGGCGAAGAGTGTGACCCCTCACTCAGAGTGGATTTCTTATTAAAATTTGGTCTTTGAACAGAGTTTTGTCCCATTTTGTCATTGTAAACTGCATCAAGCTCTAAAAGCAGAATTTACCATTGTTCAAAAAAATGGGTATTTTAAATTTGATTAATTAGAATTGAGAAAATTATCAATAATTCTTATAAAATAGATCTATGACAGATAAAACAATGAAACACGTAAAGCTCCTTATATTAGGTTCAGGTCCTGCAGGTTACACTGCAGCTGTTTATGCAGCTAGAGCAAATTTAAATCCCGTCTTAATCACGGGTATGGCTCAGGGTGGTCAACTTATGACCACAACGGATGTCGAAAATTGGCCGGCTGACCCACTGGGTGTGCAAGGGCCAGAACTCATGCAACGCTTTCTAGAACATGCTGAGCGCTTCAATACGGAAATCATTTTTGATCATATTCATACGGCAAAACTGACAGATAAACCTATTCGTTTGGAAGGTGACTCAGGGGTATATACCTGTGACTCGCTCATCATCTCAACTGGCGCTTCCGCCCAGTATTTAGGCCTTCCATCCGAAGAACTATTTATGGGTAGGGGTGTTTCAGCTTGTGCTACTTGCGATGGTTTCTTCTATAAAAATCAAGAAGTTTGTGTCATTGGTGGGGGTAATACTGCCGTCGAAGAAGCGCTATATTTAACCAGTATTGCTAAAAAAGTAACCGTCATTCATCGCCGCGACAAATTCCGTGCCGAACCAATCTTGATTGATCGTTTAATGGCTAAAGTCGCAGAAGGTAAAGCCGAAATTAAATGGCATAGTCAACTTGATGAAGTGCTTGGTGATCAGTCCGGTGTTACTGGTATTAGGATTCTTAAATCAGATGGCTCCAAAGAAGAGATCTCCTTACACGGTATTTTCGTTGCGATTGGTCATAAGCCGAATACAGATATTTTTGCTGGGCAACTTGAGATGGAAAATGGCTATATCAAAACTGTAAGTGGCACTTCTGGCAATGCTACAGCGACTAATATCCCCGGTGTTTTTGCTGCTGGTGATGTCCAAGACCACATTTACCGTCAAGCAATTACTAGTGCAGGTACAGGCTGTATGGCGGCACTTGATGCTCAACGGTATTTAGAGTCGATTGCCTAAGCTGTTTTAGGCCTCTCGCCTTCATCGCCACAACACCAATCAGTTAAAATAAATACCTCAATTATCAACACCTTAGCCATTCGGAGAATTCATGAGTTTAAATTTAGTTGCAGCAGGTAAGAACGTTCCAGAGAAATTTAACGTAATTATCGAAATCAGCATGAACGCTGATCCCATCAAATATGAAGTTGATAAAGAAACTGGTGCTATTTTTGTAGACCGTTTTATGGGTACTGCTATGTTTTACCCTTGCAACTATGGTTATATTCCGCAAACAATTGGCTTAGATGGAGATCCAGTTGATGTGCTCGTCATGTCTCCTTATTCTTTACCTCCAGGAGTTGTGGTTAGCTGTAGAACAATCGGTGTATTGAATATGGAAGATGACGGTGGAGTTGATGCGAAGTTATTAGCTGTACCAGATACAAAATTACTGCCAGTTTATGCTCACATTAACAGTTTGGAAGACGTTAGTCCGCGCACCTTAAATCAAATCAAGCACTTTTTTGAACATTACAAAGATCTTGAAGAAGGCAAGTGGGTTAAAATTCAAGGTTGGGATAACGCCGATGCAGCTAAAAAAGAAATTTTGGCGGGTATTGAGCGTTATCAGTCTTCAATTAAGAGTTAATTATCTAAAAGGGGTATTAGTCATTAGTACCCCTTAGACTAATTAAATCATTTACTATTGCCTTAGCGAATGCCACATCTACCCATAAAAATTGCATTAGCTCAAATGAATTGTGTTGTAGGTGATTTGACTGGCAATGCTTTAAAAATCGTTGAGCAAGCACGAATCGCCCATCAGCAAGGTGCAAAGTTACTGATCACGCCAGAACTATCTATTACTGGCTATCCTCCTGAAGATTTACTATTTCGTGATGCCTTTATAAAAGATGTTGATAAAGCACTCCAAAAGCTGTGTAAAGATCTCGCAGAATTTTCAGATTTATATGTGATTGTCGGGCATCCCTCTAAAGGACACACCAAGAACACCAAAGATTTACTATTTAATCAGGCTAGTGTTTTAAAAAATGGTACCAATATCGCTTCATACCATAAACACATGCTACCTAATAATGAAGTATTTGATGAAGTCAGGTATTTCAACCCTGGCACAGAAGCCTGTGTATTTGATATTGAGGGTCTCAAAGTTGGCATCCTCATTTGCGAAGATGTTTGGCATTCAGGTCCCGCACAAAAAGCAAAACAGGCTGGTGCACAAATATTGGCTATCCCCAATGCATCTCCATTTCACATGGATAAATTAAGTCTCAGAAGTGAAGTGACAAGGCAGCAAGTTTTAGCTACTGGATTACCCGCACTCTATGTTAATTTAGTCGGTGGTCAGGATGAACTGGTGTTTGACGGTGCCTCCTTTGCTCTAAATCGTGATGGTCAAACGGTTTATACCGCTACCCAATTTAAAGAAGAACTTGGCCTCATTGAGATTCGTAATGGTGAACCCCAAAAAGTCCCTTTAGTCAGACCTTACTCCGAAGTTCGACAAGTTTATGAAGCTTTGGTTTTAGGTGTGAAAGATTATTTAGGAAAAAATGGCTTCCCAGGAGCGATTATTGGTTTATCTGGAGGGGTTGATTCCGCATTAGTTTTAGCCATTGCAGTGGATGCGTTAGGTGCCGATAAAGTCCGAACGGTAATGATGCCTTCAAAATATACCGCTGAAATTTCTTGGATTGATGCAAAAGAAATGGCGGATAAATTAGGAGTGCAGTACGACGAAGTGCCCATTGCAAACATGGTGGACAGTTATGAGTTTGCACTAAGTAAAGAATTTGCCGGCCTACCATTAGACGCTACCGAAGAGAATATTCAAGCGCGGATTAGAGGCACTTTGCTGATGGCCTTGTCCAATAAATCAGGGCGCATCGTCCTAACGACTGGCAACAAGAGTGAAATGGCAGTAGGTTATTGCACTCTATACGGTGATATGGCCGGCGGTTTTGCCGTGATTAAAGACGTTTCAAAAACACTCGTTTATCAACTTTGTCGCTATAGAAACACCGTTTCTCAAGTGATACCAGAACGCATTATTACTCGAGCACCGTCTGCTGAACTGCGGCCAGATCAAAAGGATCAGGACAGTTTGCCATCCTATGATATTCTTGACGGTATCGTAGAGCATTACATGGAAAATGACATTCCTATTGAATCTCTACCCGCTTTAGGCTACAACAAAGAAGACGTTGAATTCGTAACACGACTGATTAAAATCAATGAATACAAACGTCGACAGTCCCCAATTGGGGTGCGTATTACTCGCAGAGCGTTTGGCAGAGACTGGCGATATCCAATTACCTCAAAATATCGAGGGTAGTTTGAAAATAATTGATTGGGGTGACCCAACTAAAGCACTATAGTTTTAATTATAAAAAATCCAACATTCGGAGAGTAAAAAATGAAATTAATTACAGCAATCATCAAGCCCTTTAAATTAGACGAAGTACGTGAAGCACTATCTGATATTGGGTCAAGTGGTCTGACAGTTACTGAAGTAAAAGGCTTCGGTCGTCAAAAAGGCCATACTGAGTTGTACCGTGGCGCTGAATACGTCGTTGATTTTTTACCTAAAGTCAAAATCGAGGTAGTGGTTGAAACAAGTCAAGTTGATCAGGTTATTGACGTCATTGTAAAAGCCGCTAAAACAGGCAAGATTGGTGACGGAAAGATTTTCGTTACTGCTGTGGAGCAAGTTGTTCGAATTAGAACGGGCGAGACAAACGAAAACGCAGTTTAGTTGCAAACTTTTTTCAACAAAAAAGCCAAAGTTTAATTCTTTGGCTTTTTTGTTTGATTGAGCGTTTTATTTAAGCAATATTCAATTCTTCACTGTTAATTTATTATTACTCTTTAAAAAAATCATCTAGTGGTTTTTTTAGCTGCAGGGGCTGTTTTCTTCACAGCAGTTGAGGCGGTCTTCGCTACAGTAGCCTTTTTTGCAGCTACTTTCGTTTTTTCAGTGATCTCGTCCAATTGTTTATCTGCTGCTTCTAGTGCATGATCAATAGTGCGCCGACCTTCTTTATAAACCTTATTACTGGCTTCAGAAACCTCCTTCACCATTTTAGAAAATTCAACGCCACCCACTGGAATTTTTTTACCAGCATCGTCAAGCCAATCCTCTAAGGCTGTTTTAGCTTTATCGTAATGTTTTTCAGCTTCATCTGCAGTGTCCTTACCCATTTGTTTGAGTAAAACTTTCACTTTCTTCTGATAACCTTCCATGCGGTCCACAGCTTCTTGGGCTGCTTTTTCTTGGAACTCTTTCAATTTATTTAAATCGTTTTTAGCAGTGAGCTTTGCAAACTCCAAAGCTTGTGTCATATTCGTTTGTAATTCAGCGGCGTGGTGTTCGCTAAGTTGCTTAGCGACATCCATTAATTTGTGAGAAAGTGCAAATAACTCCTGGGCTTTTTCTGCAGACCAAGGCTGGAAATCTTTTTGACTCATAATAACTCCTTCGCTTGATTGAACCATTTTAATAAGTGCTTACTACTCTTATCCTACACCAGTTTTGTACAGTGATGAACACTTGGTTACAATTATTTATTTACCATGTCTACTAACCTACCCTCTCAACGCATCATTGGCATCCTCATTGCCTCCATAGCTACCATCTTTTTTGCGATTTTAGATACCAGTGGCAAATGGCTAGTGCAATCCTTCCCCGTGATCGAGGTAGTTTGGGTGCGATTCGCTGTTCATATGCTTTTAGCGTTTATCTGGCTAATTTTTGCTGAAGGGTTTAAAAAACTACTGATTGAGGATGGTTGGTTACATGCTCTTCGGTCAACCATGTTGTGTGCCATGACGGCGTTAAATTTCTTTGCCTTACAGTATTTACAACTAGCGCAAACGGCTGCCATTCTCTTTTCAGCCCCCATTATCATTGCACTAATTAGCTCATTTTTGCACCATGAAAAACTAACACCAATTAAATGGTTCGCCATTATTACGGGCTTTGTGGGCGTCTTAGTAATCTTAGACCCCTTCGGTTATCACTTCCATCCAGCAATGTTGTTAGTTCTAGCACACGCTACGATTTATGCCCTGTTTAATTTTTTATCTAAACGAATAGCCGCCAAAAGTAGTCCTTTAGTAACCCAGTTTTATTCAGCACTTGGACCTACGGTTGTGCTTCTGCCTTTTCTATTTCAATCATGGCAATCCCCTAGCTTTGCGATTGAATATGGCGTCTTTTTTTGTGCAGGACTATTTGGTTTTCTAAGCCATAACTTCATCAGTATTGCCTACCGCTACGCAAATCCATCTACTATTTCACCATTTTTCTATCAACAAATGATCTGGATGGTTTTATTGGGTTGGTTGATCTTTGATCAAGTACCGACCTGGAATGTTTACGCCGGAACCATACTGGTAATTGGTTCTGGGTTATATTTAGTTTTACACGAATTAAAACAAGGAAAAAAATGAAGATAAACTCTCCTATCGCACTCGTTACTGGCGCTGGTACTGGCATTGGGAAGGCCTGTGCACAAGCCTTAGTTCAGCAGGGTTACCATGTCATTTTTACGGGTCGCCGAATCGATGTGTTAAATCAAGCGATTGAAGAATTAGGCGAGAAGTCGAGTCATGCTACACCCTATGCCCTAGACATTGGCATGGTTGAGCAAGTGCAAGGCTTATTTCAAATGATCACTGAGCGCTTTGGTCGCTTGGATGTACTTTTTAATAACGCGGGTCGTGGCACACCTATTATGGACTTTGATGAAATCCCAAATGCGTTATGGCAAGAAACAGTCGGGACGAATTTAATGGGGGCTATCTATTGCTCTCAAGGCGCTTTTAAGATCATGAAAACTCAAACGCCACAAGGTGGTCGAATCATTAATAATGGTTCTATTTCTGCCCACACCCCGCGCCCTTACTCTGCCCCTTATACCAGTACTAAGCATGCCATTACTGGTCTGACGAAGTCCATCGCTCTGGATGGTCGCAAATACAATATTGCCTGCGGTCAAATTGACATTGGTAATGCTGCTACAGAAATGACGGATCGGATGGCTGCTGGGATCATTCAAGCAGATGGTAGTATCGCAGCTGAGGACCGAATGGACGTCCAGCATGTGGCCCAAGCGGTTGTTCAAATGGCTAATCTTCCTTTGGAGTCTAATATTTTATTTATGACTATTATGGCCACTAAGATGCCCTTTGTCGGCAGAGGTTGACCGTTTAACTTTTTCTTTTAACAAATAATCACAAGACTTACATTAAAATATTGGATAATAGCCTCACACAATTAATTTTCAAGGATTTAACATGAACGAATGGCACAATGAACCTAAAGGCGAAGTTAACAAGAAAATGATTACCCTCATTTCTATGTTGGCAGGCGCAACTTGCTTAGCAATCTTATTTGCAATTACTGCAGCTCATATTGGTTACGTTTTTGGCTGATCCTAAATGCAACAAACAATAAAAAAGCAGCTTCGGCTGCTTTTTTAATGATTCAATTTTAGGACTTTGGCATGTTTTGGCTAAATTATTTCACTTACAAACATGCCCAATCTGTTTAATTTAATAAAAAGGATTATCCTATAAAATTGATACAAACTATTGCTACGGAGTAGCAGTTCTAGCTTTAATTAAAGGAAACTGATTATGCTTTACAAACGTCTCGCAAATGATCGTGGCTATGGTGACCACGGTTGGCTTAAATCTTTTCACAGTTTTTCTTTCGCTGATTATCATGACGCTAACTTTATGGGCTTTGGACCGCTTAGAGTCATTAATGAAGATTGGATTGCCTCTGGTCAGGGTTTTGGTACGCATGGTCACCGCGACATGGAGATTATCACTTATGTTCTAGAGGGCGAGCTGGCTCACAAGGACAATATGGGTAATGGCCGTGCTATTTTGCCACACGAAGTTCAAAGAATGAGTGCTGGTAAGGGCGTAATGCATAGTGAGTTTAATCATGCTGAAGGGCAAACAACCCATATTTTACAAATTTGGATTCAGCCTGATGTGTTGGGTGTACCCCCTAGTTATGAACAAACTTATTTTGCTCCGGCTGAAAAAAGAGGCAAATTACGCTTGGTAGCTTCACCTAATGGCCAAGATGGATCGGTGACCATTCACTCAAACACTAAGTTGTATGCCGGTTTATTTGACGGTACTGAAACCACTACCCATGACTTAGAAAAAGGTCGAATTGCCTACCTGCACTTAGCAAGGGGTAAAGCAAGAATCAATGGAGAGGATTTAGTAGCAGGCGATGCATTGATGTTAGTTGAAGAAACTCAAGTAAATATCTCACATGGTGTCGATTCCGAGGTGTTGTTATTTGACTTACCCGTTGCTGCATTAGCGAAGTAAAAGCGCGTTTGCGGATTCATTGACCACATCATCTAAAGGTAAAAATGCTACCAAGTTGGTTCTATCAACTCCTTATTGACGCACCGCCACTTATTTTGGCAATTACTTTGCACGAAGCTGCGCATGGTTATGCTGCTAAACATTTTGGTGATTACACCGCTTATTCGATGGGGCGGGTGACCTTGAATCCAATCAAACACATTGATCCAATTGGAACTTTTTTAATTCCATTAATTCTCAAACTTTCCGGCGCGCCTTTTTTATTTGGCTATGCCAAGCCAGTTCCAGTCAATTTTGCTGCCTTGAGGAACCCGAAGCAAAATATGATTTGGGTAGCTCTCGCTGGTCCTGCATCAAATTTCATACAAGCTATTTTATGGACATTTGTCTTTAGTTTTATGCAAATGTCTAATGCCTCAGACCTCTTACTGCAAATGGCAAAAGCCGGTATTTACTGGAATATTGTGCTAGCAGCCTTTAATCTATTTCCCTTGCCACCCTTAGATGGGGGCAGAATTATGGTGGGACTATTGCCAAGGTCTTACGCCATGAAATTTGCCAAACTTGAACCCATAGGAATCTTTGTAGTCATTGGACTCGCAATGATTGGATTACTCGGTCAATTTTGGATGGATCCATTAATTAGCCTTTCTTACTCTATAGTTAAACTATTTGTTTTTTAATAGAAAACCGTTTTTACCATTGTTGGGAGTTTGCTTCTAACCAATATTTACCAAGTCCAGAGAAGTGTCGATCTAAATGCAGATTGGCATCTTGCAACAACAATTCCCCTTCCTCTAATTGAAGTAAAGAATGACTCAAAGGCAGTGCTTTACCGACTTCATTTCTTCTAATAACTGAATCTGCAGTGAGTTCACTGGTGTGTTGATATCCAGCTGCACTTAATAGCTCACTAAGGGCATTGAGGGTGTTTTGGTGATAATGAAACACACGATGGGCTTTATCTTCAGGGTCAAGAGCTTTCTGACGCATTTCATCTTGTGTTGCTACTCCTGTCGGACATAAATCGGTATGACAACTTCTAGCTTGAATACAACCTACGGCAAACATAAAGCCGCGGGCAGAGTTACACCAATCAGCGCCAATCGCGCAGGCCCGAGTAATATCAAATGCTGAGATGATCTTCCCTGAGGCTCCCAATTTAATTTGATAGCGCAAACCGGCACCAATTAAAGTCGTGTGAACTAAACGTAAGCCATCCCGCATTGGTGTGCCAACATGGTCGATGAATTCAACCGGTGCAGCTCCCGTGCCACCCTCACTACCATCAATCACAATAAAATCAGGCGTAATACCTGTTTCAATCATCGCTTTTAACATCGCAAACCATTCGCGAAGTTTGCCGATACATAATTTCATCCCAACGGGTTTGCCATTCGAAAGTTGCCTTAATTCACGAATAAAGTACATCAACTCCAGAGGAGTACTAAATGCAGAGTGGGCAGCTGGGGACACGCAATCCTGCCCCATCGGTATCCCTCTGGTAAGAGAGATTTCTGGGGTAATTTTAGCAGCCGGTAAAACGCCACCATGGCCAGGCTTAGCACCTTGAGATAGCTTAATTTCTATCATTTTAATCTGTGGCTCGTTGGCAACCTTAGCAAACAAATCTGGATCAAAAGAACCATCCGACTTTCTGCAGCCAAAGTATCCAGAACCTAATTCCCAAATCAAATCACCGCCGTACTCACGATGATATTTAGAAACTGAGCCCTCACCAGTATCATGGGCAAAGCCGCCCATCTTTGCACCTTTATTTAAGGCCATAATGGCGTTAGCCGATAATGAGCCAAAGCTCATTGCTGATACATTAAATATGGACATTGAATAGGGTTGAGTGCAGTCTTTACCCCCTACCATCGTCCGTAAAGAATCTGAAGTTATATGCTTTGAGGGATTGGCAGTATGGCTTAACCACTCGGTACCACTTTTGTAAACATCTTCAATCGTTCCTAACGGACGTTTATCAGAGGCCCCCTTTGCGCGTTGATAAACAAGGGCGCGTTGATTTCTTGAAAATGGTAATTTTTCAGTATCAGACTCAAGCAGATATTGTCTTATCTCAGGTCTAAAGGTTTCAAACAAGAATCGAATATGGCCAGAAACGGGGTAATTTCTTAAAATGGCATGGTTTTTTTGGAGGATATCGGATAAACCTAAAAAACTCGCGCCAATAAAAATCAACGCAAAAAACCATGTCAAAAGCGAAGATACGGGCGTCAATTGCGAAATGATAAACAAAGCACTCAAGATACACAGCATCCATGGCGTATATCTTGAGTAGGTTCGTAATTTAGAGATTGCCATGACTAAATTACCATCATCAAACGATTAACTACCAACAGAATCCTTCACACATTTTTTAATGTGGGCTTCTTTAGCAGCGCCACTCGTTTTTTTACTAATGTCGTCCACTTCACATGCTGCGCGAGCATCTTTTTCACATTTTTTCAAAAAGCTAGTCTTAGCGGCTCCAGCTAATTTTTTTTCGGTTGCCCGAGCATTACAGGTCTCTTCAGCTTGTGCGAGAGAGAATGAGGCTAAAAATAAAGTAACAATTAAAAATTTCATGAGAATCTCCTAATTTAGTAATCAATTTAAATATCAAAATAACACAATCAAATGAACAACTTCTACTTTACTACATGTTTTTTATAACAAATTTAGTGCGACTTGTCATTAAGTTACTGTTAATTAAGTAAAAAAAATTTGACCCTGAATTATTGAGAGCCTTTCTTAATTTGCTCTTGATCACTTCCAAACTAAGCTTAGATAGTGCCGGATACCTAAAGTATGCTCATTGGTCAAGATACAATAAGAATTAGCGAAAATTGTCTCCTATTTGATTGATTTAAGTTGTTCAATTTTTCTGTCACGATCAGATAGTTTATAAAAGGACTTTACATTGATTTTTTTTACCAGCCTTACCTTCCGTAATATTTTTCTTGCAGTGTGCTGTGTGGCATTTTCTACTCCCCTTTTGGCAGTAGAAAAAAAAGCCGAGTCAAAAACACCAACTACAAAAAAAGAGGTAACTCAATCAGGGAAAAAATCAAAGAGCACGTCCCCAAAATCAAAAAATCCAAATGCTTCAGTTGCTCAATTAAAGCCTAGAGGAAGTTCTGGTTCCGGTTTTCTAAGGTCGTATGATCGTCTGAGTTACCCCAATATAGTCAGTGTCGACGGCGAGCCATTGCCAACACCGAACATTTTGGAAAATATCCTGCAAATGCCTACCCCTGAAGTGGTAAAGCCTATATCAAAATTTGATTCCGCGTTTAATCTTCGTCAAGGATGTGGCAGTAATACAAATAGTATCAGGGGATTTTTAGCCTCTTTAAATATTGAAGATAGCAATTTTGAAAGTAACTTTAATTACCAGTTACCCAACTTTTTTAAAACCACTTCAGGGAAATGTTTACCGTTTGCCATTTCTTTGGATAACGCAAGAAAAATTCAGTCTCTATCAATCGTCAATAATGATAAGAGAGACTCTAGCTCGACGATGACGACCATTCACCGATCCGAGACTTCTTTTGTGTATTTGGTGGAATCACAAAATTTAAATAGTGGCTTTGAAAACTATTTAGAAGTTGTTTTAGATTTAAACGATTTAATCGTTTACAAATCGAATCAAGCAAATTCCTCAATCCCTCCCGAACTCATTTGGGAAATTAGCTCATTGGTTAAGGAGCTCTATTCAAAGGTCAACAATAACGAACGTTACTTTGCTCGAATTATTTACAATGCTGGTGACAAAAATAACTGGGCGCAAGTTGTTAGCCTAGAAATCTTAGATGCCTCGCAGAAAAATGTCATAGCTGATGCCTTTTGGGTGGAAAGAGACGGCTTACCAGGTGGCTTTTTCACATCCACAGGGGCAGAATTAGAGCAAAACTTTTGGATCAGTCCCCTCAATTACACCAGAATCTCGAGAGGTGTTGGCTATTCCTCGATACGCCTTTCAAAGTCTAAAACCAGCAAGAAAGGAAATACAAAAGCGATAGTGAATCAGACCTATACCTATTCCGCTAGTCATCAAGGGATTGACTTTGCAGCGCCCATTGGGACGCCTATTTATGCTGTAGCAAATGGGAAGTTGATTCATTATGGCCCCTACCCTGCCTATGGTAATTTAGTGATTGTTGAGCATGAAGGCAACTATAAGACCTATTATGCGCATCTTAGTGCCTATAATCCAGAATTAGTCGTAGGTAGTGAAGTTAGACGTGGTTTAGAGATTGGATATGTAGGCTCAACTGGCCGTTCTACTGGACCACATTTACATTTTGAGCTCAGGAAAAATAATGTCTACTTAAATCCTTTAGCTAGTCGATTAGAGTTAGACTTGTGGACGCTTCGGAATGACGATCAGTACCACTTAACCCGAAATATGGTTTTATTTTCAAGCCAAGTTCTGCCAAAATAAATGAATTAACCAAATAAAAAAATGAAAAATTTATTCAAACTAGTACTATTAAGTTACTTATTTGCAAGCCACATGATGGCGGGTGCTCAAAGTAATAACAATGCCTATCCGATTAAGCCCATTAAAATTATTGTTCCATTTGGACCAGGGGGGATTGCAGATTTAACAGCACGTGTGGTTGGCCAAAAATTAAGTCTTAAATTAGGTCAGTCAGTCGTGATTGAAAATCGTCCCAGTGCGGGCGGGATTGTTGCTGGAGAAACGGTCGCTAAAGCGGATCCGGATGGATACACCTTATTACTGATGTCCAACGGTACTGCTGTGAGTTCAGCTCTATTTCAAAAACTACCATTTGATCCACTCAAAGATTTTGAGCCAGTCTCTACTCTGGGATATTTTGATATTGGTTTGTTTGTTAACCAAAACTCCCCATATAAAAACTTACCAGAATTGATTGCTTTTGCAAGGGCCAATCCAGGTAAGCTCAATTTTGCTTCAATCAATATTGGAAGCACCCAACATCTTTCCACAGAGCTCTTCAAAAACTTAGGTAATTTAGATATTCAAGTAGTGCCATTTAATGGCACTCCAGCTGTCATCACAGCCCTTCGGGGTGGTCAAGTAGACGCTGCACTGGAAATTTTAGGACCAATGGTACCGCAGGTGAAATCCAATGCAGTCAAGCTATTAGCCGTCTCTGGCAAAAAGCGTTCAGCCTTTTTCCCAGATATTTCAACGATTGAACAGTCAGGTATTAAAGATTATTCGGCATCCTCGTGGAACGCAATTGCAGCTCCTGCTAAAACTCCAGAAAAAGTGATTGCCTTGCTCAATCAAGCGATTAATGAAGTGGTGAAGGATCCCGAAGTCAAAAACAAACTAGATGAAATTTATGTAGAATCGCAGGGTTCAACGCCAAAAGAACTAAAAAATCTATTAGAAAGTGATATCAAAAGATGGTCAATGGTGATTGAAAAAGCACATATTCCGAAACAATAGTTGACTAAAATTCTAAATACAACATCAAACTCTCTGATAATCATTTTCAAACTTACTTGATAGTTCCGAAAGAAAAAAATTAATGCAAAAATCAATACCTACCCTTTTTATGCGCGGGGGCACTTCGAGAGGCCCTTTTTTCTTAGCCGAGGACTTACCTCAAGACACGGCTAGTCGAGATCAAGTTCTTTTAGCCGTCATGGGATCGCCTGATCGCCGTCAAATTGACGGGATGGGGGGCGCTAATCCTTTGACGAGTAAAGTTGGGATTGTGAGTAAAGGAACTTTACCCGGGGTTGATTTAAACTTTTTATTTGCACAGGTAGTGATTGACAAAGCGCTGGTCGATACCACTCCCAATTGTGGCAATATGTTGGCCGCCGTGGTCCCTTTTGCAATTGAAAGAGGACTCATTCCGGCGCAAGCTGGAACAACGACTGTGCGTGTGCTGACGCTCAACACCGATATGCAATGCGACGTGACGGTGCAAACCCCTAATGGTGTAATTGAATATGAAGGTAATGCCAATATTGACGGCGTTCCTGGCACCTCTGCCCCAATCAAAATCAATTTTCTAGATACCGCTGGATCTGTCTGTAGTAGTCTTTTACCTACGGGCAAAGTATTGGATGTGATTGATGGTTTAGAGATTACTTGCATTGATAACGGTATGCCGATGGTCTTGTTTAAAGCACAGGATGTTGGGCGCACTGGTTCCGAAACTGTCGCCCAAATGAATGCGGATACCGAGTTAAAAGCACGGATTGAAGTGCTTAGGATTAAAGCAGGTCATTTAATGGGTTTAGGGGATGTAACCAATAATACTTTTCCTAAAATGTGTCTCGTAGCCCAACCTAACGCGGGTGGTAGTATCAATACCAGATGTTTTATTCCGCACGTTTGTCATGATGCCATTGGCGTCCTCGCAGCGGTCACAGTTGCTACCGCTTGTGTGATGCCCGGTTCAGTTTGCGAAGGGATTTCTAAGTTGAATGACGGCTTGACCAAAACGGTTTCAGTTGAACATCCGACGGGTGAATTTAGTGTCGAACTCGAATTAGACCCGAGTAACCCCCAAAATGTAACGCAGGCAGCACTGCTTAGAACTGCTCGGTTAATTATGCGTGGCGAGGTGATGGTGCCTTCACACTTAGCTAAACTATTTTAATATTTATCATTCCAATAAAATCTCAGGAAAAAACATGATTATTGATTGTCACGGCCATTACACAACAGCTCCGAAAGCTCTAGAGGACTGGCGTAACCAGCAAATTGCGAACCTTAAAACACCAGAGTTAGGTCCTAAAGTGAGCGATTTAAATATTTCAGATGACGAGTTAATTGAGTCGATTGAAAAAAATCAATTAGCCAAAATGAAAGAGCGTGGTAGTGATCTAACGATTTTTTCACCGCGAGCTAGTTTTATGGCGCACCATATTGGCGACTTCAATACTTCGGCTACTTGGGCTGCTATTTGTAATGAACTGTGCGCTAGGGTTGCTAAGCTTTTTCCAGACAACTTTATTGCGGCGGCCATGCTACCTCAATCGCCTGGAGTTGATCCTAAGACCAGTATTGCCGAATTAGAAAAGTGCGTAAATGAATTTGGTATGGTCGGCATTAACCTTAATCCAGATCCCTCTGGTGGACATTGGCGTGAACCTCCCTTATCAGATAAGCACTGGTATCCGATTTATGAAAAGATGGTGGAATATGAAATCCCAGCCATGATTCATGTCAGTACGAGTTGTAATGCCTGTTTTCATACGACTGGCGCCCATTACTTAAATGCAGATACGACCGCTTTTATGCAATGTCTGACTTCTGATTTATTCAAGGATTTCCCCACTTTGAAATTTCTCATTCCTCATGGTGGTGGAGCAGTTCCTTATCACTGGGGAAGATTTAGAGGTTTAGCTCAAGAGTTAAAGAAGCCCCTCTTAGATGAACATTTATTAAATAATATTTTCTTTGACACCTGTGTTTATCACCAACCAGGGATTGATTTACTCACTAAGGTGATTCCGGTCAAGAACATTTTATTTGCCTCTGAAATGATTGGTGCTGTGCGCGGTATTGATCCAGAGACAGGTCATTATTTTGACGATACGAAACGTTACATTGAGTCGAGTACTATTCTTACTGAACCTGAACGGATTCAAATCTACGAAAAAAATGCGCGTCATGTCTTCCCAAGATTAGACCGAGTTCTCACCAACATAGGTTTGTAAAATACAAAAGATAAGGAATTTACTATGCAAGCATTCGGAATTGTTAACCGTAAAGTCAATCGTGCAGACTCTGTTCAAGTTGAACGCCTGAGCCATTTTGGTGTCGCTACGATTCACGAAGCCATGGGACGAGTTGGTCTCATGCAACCCTATATGCGCCCGATCTATACTGGCGCTCATCTCTGTGGAACTGCGGTAACTGTGTTACTTCACCCAGGTGATAATTGGATGATGCATGTGGTAGCAGAACAAATTCAACCAGGTGACATCGTCGTTGCAGCCTGTACGGCAGATAATACAGACGGTTTTTTTGGTGATTTATTAGCAACCTCTTTCAAAGCAAGAGGCGCTAGAGGGTTAATTATTGATGCTGGTGTGCGCGATGTGAAGGATTTAACGGCGATGCAATTTCCAGTGTTTAGTAAAGCAATTAGCGCCAAGGGAACTGTCAAAGAAACTATCGGCTCTGTTAACGTCCCCGTGGTATGTGCCGGCACAATGGTTAATCCTGGAGATGTCATTATTGCGGATGATGATGGTATCGTCGTTGTTCCTGCGCATTTAGCGCAAGAAGCTGCTGACGCCTCAGCCAAGCGCGAAAGTAATGAGGCTGAAAAGCGTCAACGTTTAGCTAGTGGTGAATTAGGTCTAGATATGTATAACATGCGTGAAAAACTAGCAAAAGCTGGTTTACGCTACGTGGATTAATTTAATGACAACTTTTGAAAAAACCCCAGGCTGGCTTGATTGGTACACGGGCCCTAGCAAACCAAAATTCCAATTACCTGCAGGCAGCGTAGACTCCCATTGCCACGTGTTTGGTCCAGGCCATTTATTTCCCTATGCGCCTGAGAGAAAATACACACCCTGTGATGCGAGCAAAGATCAGCTATTTGCCCTCAGAGATCATTTGGGATTTAGTAAAAATGTGATTGTGCAAGCCACCTGTCATGGTGCTGATAATAGTGCATTGGTTGATGCGTTATTACATAGTGCCGATAAAGCTAGAGGCGTTGCGACAGTCAAACGCAATGTGACAGATGAGCAACTGCAAGCTTTGCACGATGCAGGGGTGAGAGGTGTTCGATTTAATTTTGTGAAGCGCTTAGTGGACTTCACCCCGAAAGAAGAATTACTTGAAATTGCTAATCGGATTAAAGCGCTAGGTTGGCATATTGTGATTTACTTTGAGGCTGTTGATTTACCTGAACTGTGGGATTTTTTTACAGCCTTACCAACGATCGTAGTCGTTGATCACATGGGTAGACCCGATGTGAGTCAACCGGTGGATGGTCCTGAATTTTCTCTATTTATCAAACTCATGACCGAACACAGCAACATTTGGAGTAAGGTAACTTGCCCTGAGCGACTTTCGGTAAAGGGACCAAAAGCATTAAATGGCGAGCCACATCCTTATCAAGATGTCATTCCTTTCGCTAAAAAGATTGTTGAGTTATTTCCAGACCGAGTTTTAACTGGCACGGACTGGCCACATCCTAATTTAAAAGACCATATGCCTGATGACGGCTTACTAGTAGATTGGATTCCGAATATTGCACCAACCCAAGAACTACAGCAAAAATTATTAGTTGATAATCCTAATCGACTGTACTGGGGAATCTGATGGAAAATTATTACGAAGAGTTCAAAAAAATACCTGGCACAGTCATCTTTGATGCTACCCAGTCCAGGATTGGCTACCACCTTAATATGTTTGCGATGTCGCTCATGAAAGATGAGAATCGGCAAAAGTTTAAAGCCGATCAGGATGGGTATCTCAATACATTTCCCATGTCGGCGGTTCAACATCAAGCGGTCTTAGACAGAGATTACAATCAGATGATTGCGCTTGGCGGTAATATTTATTTTCTGGCAAAAATTGGTGCGACAGATGGTCACTCCTTTCAAAAGCTTGCATCACTCATGACCGGTATGCCGGAGGAGGATTATCGAAATATGATGATTCGTGGTGGCCGCAACCCAAGTATGCCTGTTGGCCCAGTGGAGAAATAATATGGCAAAAATTATTGCAGGCGTAGCTACTTCGCATATTCCAGCTGTGGGAGCAGCGCTTGATCTTGGTAAAACGCAGGAGCCCTATTGGCAACCGGTTTTTCAAGGCTACGAAAAAGCCAAAGAATGGTTTAAAGAAACTAAACCTGACGCTATCATTTTGATTTATAACGATCACGCTTCCGCCTTTTCTTTAGAAATGATTCCGACCTTTGCACTTGGTTGTGCAGACCAGTTCGCTCCGGCAGATGAAGGTTGGGGACCAAGACCGGTACCGGTCGTCAAAGGTTATCCAGAGCTAGCTTGGCATATTGCCCAAAGTACAATTTTGGATGAATTTGATATGACCATCATCAATAAGATGGATGTTGACCATGGTTTAACCGTCCCCCTCTCTTTGATGTTTGGTCAACCAACAGAATGGCCTTGTCGGGTGATTCCTTTGGCTGTGAACGTCGTGCAATATCCACCACCAACTGGTAACCGTTGCTATAACTTAGGTAAAGCGATTCGGCGAGCTGTCGAATCTTTTGGGCCAGATGAGAGAATTGTCATCATGGGCACAGGTGGCATGTCCCACCAGTTACAAGGCCCTCGCGCAGGCTTTATCAATTCTGAATTTGATAAGGCTTTTTTAGATGGCTTAACTAAGGATCCCGAAGCCCTCGCAAAAATATCCCACTTAACTTATGTGCAAGAAGCAGGTTCCGAGGGAATTGAGCTAGTTATGTGGTTGATCATGCGCGGCGCTCTGAGTCAAGAATTAAAAGAAGTTCATCGTCACTATCACGTCCCAGCTTCGAATACAGCTGTTGGTCATATTATTTTGGAGGAGCTATGAAAGTTGCATTAGCTGGAGCAGGTGCTTTTGGTAATAAACACTTAGACGCCATGAAGTTAATTGATGGCGTAGAGGTGGTATCTTTGGTAGGTCGCGAACTAGGTAAGACGCAAGAGATTGCTGATAAGTACAAAATTCCTCATGTTACGACCAATTTAGCCGATAGCCTGGCAATCAAAGAAGTGGATGCAGTGATTCTGTGTACCCCTACGCAAATGCACGCTGCCCAGGCAATGGCTTGTCTTAAAGCTGGTAAGCATGTTGAAGTCGAAATACCGATGGCAGACTCTTTAGCTGATGCAAAGGAACTAGTTCGCTTGCAAAAAGAAACAGGGAAGGTAGCGATGGTAGGTCACACGAGGCGTTTCAATCCGAGTCATCAGTATATTCACCGTAAGATCGTCGCCCAAGAATTCAATATCCAACAAATGGATGTTCAAACATTTTTCTTCCGTCGCACCAACATGAATGCCCTCGGACAACCAAGAAGTTGGACGGATCATTTACTCTGGCATCACGCCGCTCACACGATTGATTTATTTGCTTATCAATGTGGTAGTCCCATTGTGAAAGCGAATGCAATCCAAGGTCCGATTCACCCTACTCTGGGGATTGCGATGGATATGTCAATTCAGCTCAAAGCAGCAAACGGCGCCATTTGTACTTTGAGTCTTTCTTTTAATAATGATGGTCCTCTTGGTACCTACTTTAGATATATTGGTGATAACGCCACCTATATTGCACGTTATGATGACCTGTTTGATGGCAAAGAACAAGCAATCGATGTCAGTAAAGTAGATGTGTCGATGAACGGTATTGAGATTCAAGATCGTGAATTCTTTGCGGCCATTCGTGAAGGACGCGAACCCAATGCTAGCGTGGCGCAAGTACTGCCATGCTATGAAGTGATGCACGAACTTGAATTACAACTTAAATAAATTAGAAAGACTATTTTTATGAGCTCACCTCTTTCTCAACGTAAAATTGGCCCCTTTTCTGTCACATCGATCGGACTAGGTTGTATGAATCTGAGTCACGCGTATGGTAAGCCGCCGACTGATGCAGAAGGTACCAAATTACTTTATGAAGCATTTGACCGAGGGATTAATTTTTTTGATACGGCGGCCCTATATGGCTTAGGTCACAATGAAACCCTGATGGGTGGCGATTTTCTTAAAACCCATCGCAATCATATCGTATTAGCCAGTAAAGGCGGCGTTGGTCCTGCAGATGGTAAAAGAGTCATTGATAGTCGTCCTGCGTCCATTCGTAGAGATTGTGAAGGTAGTTTAAAAAGACTCAAAACGGATGTGATTGATTTATATTATTTACACCGTTGGGATAAAAAAGTACCGATTGAGGATGCGGTTGGCACTCTAAGTGACCTAGTCAAAGAAGGTAAAGTACAAAAAATTGGCTTATCAGAGGTGTCAGGACCAACTATCAGAAAGGCCCATGCAGTTCATCCGTTGAGTGCTGTTCAAACCGAATACTCTTTGTGGACGCGTAATCCTGAAATTGCGGTCTTACCCACTTGCCGTGAACTAGATATTGCTTTTATTGCGTTTAGTCCCTTGGGAAGAGGTTATTTCAACACCTCACCGATTGATATTACGAAATTTGTAGAAAAAGATATTCGTCGTGGAATGCCCCGTTTTCATCCAGAAAACTTCTCAAGAAATTTAGTGTTCTTCGAAGCTTTGCAAGAAATCGCCCAGCAGCAAGGTTGTACGATGGCACAACTTGGTTTGGCTTGGTTATTGCAATTAGGACAAGACATTATTCCGATTCCTGGTACCACTCGAATAGATCACTTACAAGAGGATATTGATGCTGATCAGATTCAGTTAAGGCCTGAAGTTCTAGAAAAGATCAACTACGTGCTGAGTTCAGTCCCAATTTACGGCAATCGTTACAACGAAGTAAGCCAAGCCGAGGTGGATACAGAGCAATATTAATTCGAAAGTGCAGTGAGTCTAATGCTCTTTCTATTTCAACCGTATTTTGTTTCCTAGTACTTTCCCTAAAAGCACATTGTTTAGTAGTTTTATCGGTGTGCTTCAAGGATAATGAACTTTTCCTATTTTTATATGACAACTTCAAATTCATTCATACACCAGGTCATAGGTCGACTATGTCAGATTAGTGCCTCGATTGGCGGGCTAGTGCTAGTTGCCCTTGCTCTCATGACACTCGCGAGTGTCATTGGTCGAGCCTTTTTTTCATCCCCTATCCAAGGGGATATCGAACTCGTTCAACTCGGTTGCGCAGTGTGTGTTGCCTGCTTTTTACCTTACACCCAATTTCAACGCGCCAACATTATTGTGGACTTTTTCACCGATAAATGTTCAGACAAGACCAAGCAATTTCTTGATGGCTTTGGCGCCTTATTAATTGGGCTTTGTTTTAGCGTACTAGCTTGGCGTTTAGCTGTCGGTGGTTTAATTAATAAAGAAAATGGCGAAACATCAATGTTAATGAGTATCCCGGTTTGGATTCCTTACCTTTTAATGGTCCCAGGATTCGTACTCACTGCGATTGTTAGTTTTGTTCAGTCGATTGATTTATTATTCAATCGTAGTCAGGAGTCGGCATGAGTAACTTAAATATTGGCATTGGCGTCTTTGTTATGATGCTCGCCCTCATGGCAATTCGTATACCGATTGGCTTATCCATGTTTATTCCAGGTGCCCTTGGTTATATGCTGATTGCCAGCGATACGGCATTACTAAACCATTTAAAAGGTGCAGTTTATGCAAGGCTATCGGTATATGACTTATCGGTTATTCCTCTCTTTATGTTGATGGGTGCTTTTGCCATGCACGGTGGACTATCTAAAGCACTCTTCGAATTCTCGAATGCGATCTTAGGAAGATTTAAGGGCGGGATGGCGATGGCAGGTGTTTTAGCCTGTGCCGCTTTTGGCTCGATTTCAGGCTCTTCTGTCGCAACCACGGCAACGATTGCTCAGGTTGCTTATCCTGAAATGCGTAAACTCAATTATTCGGGACGCTTGGCGACTGCTGCACTAGCTACCGGCGGGACGATGGGAATCTTATTACCACCCTCTGTTACGTTGATGATTTATGCCATCATCACGGAACAAAACATCACCAAAATGTTTTTAGCTGCCTACGCCCCCGCACTTTTGGCTGCGATTGGTTACCTTTTGGCAATTGCGATTTATGTTCGACTCTATCCAGAGCATGCACCTGAACCATCAAAGCCAACCCGTCAAGAGTTTTTAAGAGCAGCTAAAAATGTTTGGCCAATTGGTCTTATTTTCACCCTCGTGTTCGGGGGTATCTACGGCGGCATCTTTACTCCGACTGAAGGTGCTTCAATTGGTACTGCGATGACTTTTTTAATTGCCACTTTAAGAGGCAATATGAGTTTGCCGATTTTGCAGAAAAGTCTTTTATCGACAGCGCAAACGAGCGGGATGATTTTCATGATTTTTATTGGCGCAGACATGATGAACGCTTGTCTGGCTTTATCTCAACTACCGAATGAGTTAGCTGGTTCAGTTGCGAGTGCGCAAGTATCACCCGTATTAGTCATGTTTTCTATTATGTTGTTTTACGTGATACTAGGCTGCGTAATGGATGAAATGTCGATGATTTTACTTACCGTTCCAGTGATCTTCCCCGTCATCATTGGCCTAGACTTTTATGGCTTACCCCCATCAGATAAAGCCCTTTGGTTTGGTGTATTAATCTTAATGGTCTGTGAAATTGGTATGATATTTCCACCAGTAGGATTAAATGTCTACATCATGAATGGTTTAGCAAAAGATGTACCAATGTCTGAAACATATAAAGGAGTTATTCCCTTTTTAATCTCAGATGCCATACGTATGGTGTTATTAATAGCTTTTCCTGGTATTACCCT